>Ga0268280_1000006_pt1 | contig 309558 bp, 270 predicted proteins | sample saktaG_9_FD_190139 | JGI IMG/M metagenome (GOLD analysis project Ga0268280, IMG submission 190139) | Saline water microbial communities from Sakinaw Lake, British Columbia, Canada - sak_2011_5_24_40m | ecosystem: Environmental > Aquatic > Non-marine Saline and Alkaline > Saline ...
GTTCTTCCACCTCAGGTCTTGTTAATTTAATGGTATACCGTATCATATGCAGCAGTTTTCTGCAAAGATACAAAAATATTTGATTAATACGTCATAATATTATTAACTTAACACTAGCCCCGTATCTTTATGAATTAGTCAGAGATCCTGAGAAACCGGAATTTGTCGCGGATGTCTGTTTGTTCAATGTGCACACGGCCCCGCTGGAGTTGTGGGAGCAGCGGGCTTTCTTCATAGCATGTGAACGGGCAAATATCCTATACCAGCACGAAGAAGACCGCCCCCCGGCGCAATTTCCTACCTGGAGGATCAGGCGGATGCAGCAGCCAGAGATCACTAAATTAATTGATATTATTCTAACTAACCCCGCTATTGGGGCTTTTAAACTGCAACTAAGCAGCAACCGATTTGTAAAGCCAAAAGCCACAGGCATGCCGGATGACCTGACAAAGGGAATTATCCGTGAAATTGACACAAAGAAGCTCAGGGATCAGCTTTATGAATCAACTAAACACCTGTACGAAACCCCGGTGAGGCTGGATTATGGACAAACAGATTAATTGACAAAGATTATGAACACAAAAAATGATTTAATAATTGGGATTCGTGCCAGTGAAACGGCTAAAACCCGTTTGATTGACTTTGCCGGGATGCTGGGCTGCTATGCAGTCAGGGATGAACTTATGCCGTTTGTTTACGTGGTTGGGCTGCCAGGATCAGAGAAGCGCAATTTTATCGAGTACCTGAGGGACTTGAGTAAAGAATTAAATTTTCCAGAGCCGACAATGAACGAGTTTGAAAATTACCGGACTTCACCAGGGATGCGGGTCCTACAACTGCAAGTGAAGGGTTACGGCCTATTGCGACCAGAGGAACTACATCCGGTTATGGTCGAGCGGAAATCGGAGCCGGCCAAGACTGGCAGCCGTCAAAACATCGAAGGGGCGAAAAGCCCATTTGTTAGTAAGTCTGGCCGGGTGGAAACCCGGCGGTTTTAATTCTTCTGTTTGCCGGTCAGTTTCTCCATATCCTGGCCGGTTTTTATTGTGCAACCATTCTGAAAACGTGGATTCTTTGATACGTATCAAAGATTTAAGTTTCAATCATCATCGGGAAGTCGCAAAGCTGCCGGAGCGGAAACATGCCAAAATTCACCTCACCTATGCGATTTAAGACACGATCACAGTTAAATGATAGGCAAGTGCATTTGAGCCATATAACTGCTTAATAATTAATATACCAAACGAACATATTATATAAATTTTTATATTTACTAAAAAAATGACATGGAACAAAAATTAAAACTTCAAAATGTTGATCTTATTATTGAGGAACCTGAACCAAAAATAATATTTGATTGTAAAACTTTAGAAAAATCTAAGCACGATGGGTTTTTGTTTGTAATTAAGGGTACTATTATTTTCAGAGATGATGTAACAGGTGTTCGTTTTCAATTTTTTGGATTTGATAATAATACAGACAATGACACCAGAACATATGAAGTATTAATTTCAGTGAATCCTCAGATCTTCAATTTCATTGCATCAAACATTAAATCTGCTCAACTAATCTTTGATGATAAACCTAATGAAAAACCTGAAGATAAGATTAAAAAGATGAAATTGCTATTCTGAAAAAACCTATTTTAACTCAAAATCATTAACCTTGCTTTCCTGAATGATCCTATCAAATGGAGTAGGGGGGTAGTTAATGAAAGTATGTATTTTTGTATGTAACGGAATGAAAAAAGCACCTTCATATTTTCTGAAAGTGCTGATTCTGTAGTGAACCCGAAGGGAGTCGAACCCCCAACCTTCTGATCCGTAGTCAGATGCTCTATCCAATTAAGCTACGGGTCCATCGGTGTTAAAACCTTTGCAAAAATATAAATAATTTCAGACCGATCATTATTTAACGTTGGTTATTATATCTTGTAGATTATATTTGCTGGGCGAATCAAATCCTCGCAAATCCGTCGCATCCGTGTCATCTGTGTGCTATTTATTTCAATTTAATATCTGCTCCTATGGAAACAGAAGAACTAAAATCCCAATTCCTGCAAATCTACGGCGTAAGTAAAGAAGATGTTCATTTTTATTTTGCCCCCGGCCGGGTAAACCTTATCGGTGAACATACCGACTACAATAATGGTTTTGTACTGCCTTGCGCTTTAAGTTTCGGGACTTATTTAAGCGTCAGGAAAACGGATGAACCTTATCTTGAATTTCAAAGCCAGGGATTTAGTTATACCCTGAAGTTGCCACTTAGGGATAAATACGAAAAATCCGGCCAGGAATGGATCAATTATCCATTAGGAGTCATCGAAATGTTTTCTCAGAAAGGGAATAATACCGGAGGGCTTCAATTTTATTACGCCGGCAATATTCCACCGGCTGCAGGGTTATCTTCGTCAGCATCCATTGAAATGGTTACCGCCTTTGCGTTAAATGATTTATACGGTTGGGGATATAATGTCATGGATCTCATTAATTTGTGCAGGAAGGCCGAGAATGAATTTATCGGGGTCAATTGCGGCATTATGGATCAGTTCGCAGTAGGGCAGGGGAAAATGAATCATGCTATTTTCCTGAACTGCGGAACACTTGCCTTCCAGCATGTACCGCTGAATTTACCAGGATACCGTTTAGTGATCACCAATACTAATAAAAAACGGGGACTGAAAGATTCAAAATATAATGAAAGGGTTGCTGAGTGCAGGAAAGCTGTGGATTACCTCTCAGAATCCCTCAGTATTAATTCTCTCGGTGAAGTAGGATACCAACAATTTATGGAACAAAATCAACTGATCAGGGATGAAGTAGTGCTGAAAAGGGCCAGGCACATCGTTACGGAAAACCAGCGTGTCCTGGAAGCTGTTAAAGCCCTGATGAATAGGGATTTTCAATATTTTGGACAACTCATGGTGCAATCACACAAATCCCTTCGCGATGACTATGAAGTGACGGGTTTTGAACTTGATTCCCTGGTCGAAATCTCTTTGAATCAAAAAGGAGTTTTAGGAGCAAGAATGACCGGTGCAGGATTCGGGGGATGCACTGTAGCCTTCGTTAAAGAAGAAAATCTTGAAGAATTTATTTCCGGAGTTTCAAAAGCCTATAAAGAAAAAACCGGCCTGGAAGCTCAGTTTTACCTGCCGGAGGTCGGAGATGGAGTGAAGAGGATTGAAACTTAAAACTTAAACCTTCCCAAAAATTCCTGTTCCAATCCGGACGATGGTGCTGCCTTCCTCAATCGCAATCTTGTAATCACCGGTCATGCCCATGCTGATTTCACAAAATTCCGGACTTTCCTTGAAAAACTCGTTTTTCAAGTGAATTAACGCAGTCTTCAGACTGCGGAATTCCCACCGGATCAGCGCTGTATCATCCGTAAAGGAGGCCATGCCCATTACCCCGTTCAGGCTGATATTCTTCATCTCAGCATACTCCCGGCTTTTCAGCAGCAATTCGGCTTCTTGCAGGTCAAGACCGAATTTGGTTTCTTCGGTGGCAATATGAAATTGAAGCAGGCACCTGATCAGGCGGCCATGCTTTTCAGCTTGTTTATTGATTTCCTGTAATAGTTTCAGGGAATCAACCGATTCGATCATTTCGACAAATGGGGCAATATACTTTACTTTGTTGCTCTGAAGATGCCCGATAAAATGCCACCGTATATCTGGCGGAAGAAATGGTTGTTTCGTGATCAGTTCCTGTGATTTGTTTTCACCAAAAAGTCGATGACCTGCGTTATAGGCTTCCAGTATTATCTCGACCGGCATGGTTTTAGAAACTGCCACAATTTTGACATTGGAAGGAATTTCCCTGTGTAACTGCGTCAGATTAATACGGATAGACATGATGCTATTTTAATGCTCAAACAAATTTAAGACAGATTAACGGCTTTATCAATAAATTTGCGGCAAAATTCAAAAAATTGAAACGACTCTTTTTCTCGCTAATCCGCCAATACCTGTTCTGGATGATTTTTTTCTTCCTTCTCAGAGCTGTTTTCCTCATCTATCATATTAATTTACTGAAGCTTGAAGATATAACAACAGAGGAGGCCCTACTTTCTTTCTGGCATGGCCTGAAACTCGACACTGCCACAGCAGCCTATATCCTGATCATTCCATCTTTATTTCTGTTGATCCAGGGATTATTTAAGGCACGATGGCTAAATACGGTTAACAAAGTATACACGTTTATATTGATACTGGTTTGGTCGCTCATTACAGCAGTTGAGCTGGGTTCATTTGCAGAATGGAAATGCAAATTGTCGACCAGTGCCTTCGCCCATGTGAAGCATATATCAGAAGCGTATTATTCCATTTCTGCCGAGCAGTTCTTCAGTTTGTTATTCTTCCTGGTAGTAATGACTGGTGGTTCTTTCATCCTGTATTCCAAAGTGTTTTATATGAAAATCTTGGAAAGGTCACGGTTGATCATTTCCCCAGTTGTCTTCATCATCGTCGCAGTTCCATTGCTTTTCGTCCTGCTAAGGGGTGGCATAAATGATATAGCTATTTCGCAAAGCTCTGCGCATTATTCTCATCACAGCATACTGAACTGGGCTGCGGTTAATTCAGGTTATCAGTTTGCGGTCAATGTAATGGAGACCAGCAGGTATAAAAAGTCGAATGCTTACCAATTCTATGACCTTAAAGATGCCGGGAAAACCGTGGAAGATATTTTGCGCACTGAAAAGGATACGACAATAAGCATCCTTAACAGTAGCAGACCTAACATCGTAATCCTGTTAATGGAGAGCTGGACCGCTGACATCATCGAATCATTAGGGGCCAGACCCGGCATTACTCCGGAATTCGCCAAATTGGAGAAGGAAGGATTATTGTTTACACGGTTTTACAGCACCGGGAACAGGTCGCATGAAGCCGCCGCTACAATATTCGGCGGACATCCTGCATTGCCCTATACGACATTCACTGCTAATCCCGAAAAATTCAGAAAAATGCCAAGCATGGTCAAAACCCTGAATGCTGCGGGATACAACACTTCTTTTTATTTCGGCGGCCAGCTTGATTACGGGAACATGCGGGCTTATTTACTATTTAACCAGTTTGAAAAGATGTTTGAAGAAGCCGACATTGATCCTTCCATTCCAAGAGGGCGCCTTGGGGTACATGATGAATACCTTTACCGGATTCATATCGATGAAATGAAAGACGCAAAGGAACCCTTCTTCAGCGTCGTATTCACATTAAGTTCACACTCACCTTATGATTTCCCGATGGATCCTGTGCTCGACTGGGCCGGGCCTGAAAATCCATTTATAAACTCAGCTTATTATGCCGATAAATGTCTCGGTGAATATTTTGAAATGGCCCGCAAACAGCCATGGTTCGATAATACTCTGTTCATTATTATCGCTGACCATGGCCATAATTCATACATGAACTGGCGCTATGAAAGCTATGAGTACCATCGCATCCCATTGTTTTTTTACGGAAACGTGTTAAAAGATGAATTCAGGGGGGTGAAATCCGATAGGATCTCCGACAACAGTTGCCTGACAAAAACCATTCTGAAGCAGCTAAACCTTCCGGCAAATGAATTCAACTGGGGGGCCAACCTTTTCAATCCCTATGCACCGGAGTACGCTTATATCGTGCTAAATGACGGCTATACCTGGAAATCCCCCGAAGGGGAAATTGTTTACAGCATGAATTGGAATCATTACTATAAAAAAGATTTCCCTGAAGGGACAACTCCTGAAAAGGAAGAAGCATTTATCCGTAAAGGAAAATCCTACGTGCAGGTTTTGTTCCAGGATTTTCTGGACCTTTAACCTATTATTTAGCCTGGTAGTAGCACCGCTTTGGCGAAGTAACCAAATTTTCTTTAACCAGGACTTTTATGGCTTTATCAACAGCTTCTTTATCCTGGCCGCATTTTTCAGCTACTTCTCCGCATTTAAGGGGCTCTTTCGAATCCCTGAGAGTTTTAAGAATGATTTGTTTGATTTCCATTGTTTTATATTTTTAATCCAATTTGTGAACAACAAGTCCGCTTCTAAGTTTAGGCTCAAACCAGGTGGTTTTCGGCGGCATGATATTCCCGCTGTCTGCAATATCAATGAGCTGCTTCATCGAAACCGGGTATAACGCAAAAGCAACGGCCATTTCTCCACTGTCGACACGTCTTTTCAACTCACCCAATCCACGGATCCCGCCAATAAAATCAATTCTTTTATCCCGTCTCAGGTCCTTAATCCCCAGGATCTCATCAAGTACAAGGTTGGAAAGGATGGTTACATCAAGCACACCGATCGGATCATGGTCATTATAGGTTCCGGGTTTTGCCGTCAGCGAGTACCATTTTCCATCATGATACATGCTGAAATTATGCAAAAGTCCGGGTCTGTAAATTTCATGGCCTTTCTCTTCAACCTCAAAGCCCTTTTTTAATTTTCCTAACAAGGCTTCTTTACTCAGACCATTCAAGTCTTTGACTACACGGTTATAATCGATGATTGTAAGCTGATTATCCGGGAAATGGACGGCAAGGAAGTAATTATATTCTTCAGAGCCATTATGGTTTGGATTAGCTTCTTTCTTTTCATTTCCGACCAGCGCTGCAGCGGCAGTCCGGTGATGGCCATCGGCCACGTAAACAAATGGGATTTCGGCAAAAAGCCCGATTAGTTCTCCGATGATCTTCTGGTCCCTGATCACCCAAAAATGGTGTCCTATTCCATCGGTCGAAATAAAATCATATTCAGGTGCATTTATTGCCACAAAAGTTGAAATAATCCGGTCAACCCGAGGATTTGCAGGGTAGGTAAAAAAGACCGGTTCCATGTTAGCATTGGTTACCCTGACATGTTTTTTTCTGTCTTCTTCTTTATCCGGCCGGGTCAGCTCATGCTTCCGGATCACGCCTTTAAGGTAATCATCAACGGAAGCGCAGGCTACCAGGCCATATTGGGTTTTGCCATTCATAGTCTGGGCGTAGATATAAAGATATGCAGCTTCATCATCTCTTAGCCAGCCCTGATCCTGGAATTTTCTGAAATTCTCAGCAGCCTTATCATAAACTTGTGAAGCATAGTGGTCTGTTTCAGGCGGAAGGTCTACTTCGGGTTTGATAATATGAAGAAGGGAATATTCGTTTCCCTTAACTTCCACTCTTGCTTCCTCGGAATCCAGTACATCATATGGCCTGGAAGCTAAATCTTTAACTATTTCCCCAGGGGGTCTGAGTCCCCGGAAAGATTTAATGACTGCCATAAAAATCAGTTAATGGATATTAAATTAGTTTTAATAGTGTTCAGAGTCAAACGAATGGTGCGGGACATCCAGATCCTCGTCAGTGTCATCCGAATTACGGACGCCTGTGGGGCCCCTTTGTAATGAAGATATCAGAGCACCGATCATTTTAGTCAATTCCATCAGGAAGTTCCTTGATTCATCTTCCTGTTTATCGGTCACGTAACCGAATTTTTTTACAGCTGAAGTAAGTACAAGGGATTCCCTGACTGAACTCTTAGCCATCTTCAGGTAATAAATGAACTGGCTTTTATTTCGCGCAGATCCCTCTGCAATATGCAAGGCAATTGCCCTGGATGCCTCGTTAAACCTTGCCCCTATATTATCCTGGCACGTGTCAGGAAATAAAAGGGTGGCTTTATGCACCCATGACATGTATTCAAGTGCTTTGTGGTAAATCCTCAGGTCTTCAAACCTGAAAAAAGTCAGGTTCCTTTCATTTGATGCAGCATCCATAATAGTTGTTTTAATTGGTTTACTTTATAGATAACTTTTTAGTTTACTTTGAACCGTACATCTCCTTTTTCAAAAAATTCAACAATTTGTTTCGCTGCGGCCAGTCCGGCATTCACATTTGCTTCCGAAGTCTGGGCACCCATTTTTTTAGGTGTTACAAAAAATCTGCCGGTAAATTTTTCTTTCAAGGCTTCCAGGCAATCAGGGGCAACATCCGATACATACCTGAAGTCATCCCTTTCGGCAAAGACTTTTTGCAAGGAATCTTCGCAGATCACCTCTTTACGGGCCGTATTGATTAAGGTTGCACCTTTAGGCATTTTGGAAAGTAAATCGTAATCAATTGATTTCTTTGTTTTTTCATTAGCCGGAATATGCAAAGATACAAACTGGCATTTTGTGTATAATTCCTGCACTTCATCAACAGGCTTGATACCATCTTTAACCATCACATCTGCTGATACGAATGGATCAAAGGCATACACTTCCATCCCAAATCCTTTGGCTATCCTGGCGACATTTTTGCCAACATTGCCATAAGCATGCAGTCCGAGTGTCTTCCCCAGCAATTCAGTTCCGGAGGAGCCGTTGAAATGGTTCCTGATCTGGTAAACCATCATGCCAAAGACGAGTTCAGCAACAGCATTTGAATTCTGGCCCGGTGTATTCATAACAACCACACCGGCAGAAGTCGAAGCGGGAAGGTCAATGTTGTCATAACCGGCACCGGCCCGAACAACGATCTTCAGATTTTTTCCTGCACGGATCACTTCGGGTGTTACCAGGTCACTGCGGACAATCATGGCATCCACTTGTTCAACAGCTTTGATCAGATCTGTGGGATCTGTATATTTTTCCAGGAGCAAAAGCTCATAACCCGCGCTTTCAACAATTTGACGGATCCCTTTCACGGCAATGGCGGCAAAAGGTTTATCGGTTGCAACCAATACTTTCCTCATAGCATTTGAATTAAGATTAATAATCAAGGAAAAATAGATCAGGAATTTTGATTGGCAAAATCCCTCATCGTACTGATCAAAAAATCAACACTTTCCATTGGCAGGGCATTGTAAAGGGATGCCCTGAAACCGCCCACGGAACGGTGGCCTTTTATGCCGACCATACCCTTGGAAGTAGCAAATTCCTGGAAAGCGGGTTCGAGATGTTTAAATTCATCATTCATCACAAAACATACATTCATTCGCGACTGGTCAGCAGGATTTGGAATGGTTGGACGGAACATTGGATTCCGGTCAATTTCAGCATAAAGCTTTCCGGATTTCTGGATATTAATCTTTTCAATAGCCTTCACACCACCTAGTTCTTTTAACCACCTGAGTGTTTGCAGGCATGCGAAAATTGGAACCACCGGAGGAGTATTGAAAAGCGACCCTTTATCGATATGGGTTTTGTAATTCAGCATGGTTGGGATCTTACGGGTCACTTTGCCAACGGCATCGTCTTTAACTATAATGAATGTAACACCGGCAGGGCCGAGGTTCTTCTGGGCACCTCCGTAAATTAATGCATATTTGGAAACATCAATTGGCCGGCTTAAAATATCCGACGACATATCAGCCACCAGCGGTACCCCGAAATTAAAATCTTCAAATAATTCAGTCCCGTAAATAGTGTTATTAGTGGTAACATGGAAATAATCCACATCTTTAGGAACACTGAACCCCCGTGGGATATAATTGAAGGTTTTATCCTCTGAAGATGCCACCGTAATAACTTCTCCGAAAAGTTTGGCTTCCTTGATTGCTTTTGTGGCCCATTCGCCTGTATTCAGGTATGCTGCTTTGGTTTCAAGCATGTTATAAGGTAACATGGCAAATTGCAAACTTGCTCCACCACCCAGGAAAATGACAGAGTAACCTTCGGGAATATTTAACAATTCTTTGAAAAGTGCTACCGCCTCATCGATCACAGCCTGAAATTCTTTGCTGCGGTGAGAGATTTCCATCAGCGATAGCCCGATACCGTTCAGATTCATGATAGCTTCTGCAGTCTTTTCAACCGTAAATGCAGGTAAAATGGAAGGACCTGCGAAAAAATTGTGTTTTTTCATATTCGTTTAGATTTTAGAGCTTTGATCTGGTTACTGTTTAATATATAGAACAAAGATATAATTTTTGAATGGTCAATGGTATAAATCGGCTTATTTAAATTAACCCTAAATTTGCACAAAAGAGCTTTCTGTCTGAAGATGCATACTGAACAAATAATACACGATTTCTCCTCCTTAGGTAAGGAATTTTTAAAAGCTTCGCAGGAGGAAGAAATACTGCCGGAAGGTGAACCATCGCAAGCTTCATTATTAACATTTGAAATAGATAACAGCTGCTATTACAATCCCTGGTTTATCCCTTCATTTACCCGTTTTGCTTATGCCGCCTGGGCCGAATCCCTGCAAGAGGAAAAAGTAGCGCAATGGGTCAGGAAGTACCGCCCAATAATTGAAGAAGATAAAAATCCGGCTTCAGTTGGCATTATTATGGCCGGGAATATTCCTATGGTTGGTCTGCATGACCTGATTTGCGTTCTTGCATCAGGGAACCATGCGCTGATCAGGCTTTCTTCCTCAGATGACCACCTCATTCCGGCTGTCCTTGATACACTAACCACTATAAATGCCGGGTTGAAAAACCATTTCAGCCTGGTCCAGGGGCCGTTAAAGAATTTCGATGCTATCATCGCTACCGGTAATAATAATTCTTCCAGGTATTTCGATTATTATTTTGGCAGGTATCCGCATATCATCAGGAAAAACCGCAATAGTGTGGCAATTATTTCCGGCCATGAGACGGAAGAGGAGATGAAAAAGCTGGCTACAGATATTTTTATGTACTTTGGCCTGGGCTGCCGCAATGTATCCAAGCTTTACCTGCCGGATGGATTAAGTATCGAAGATATCATGCCGTTCTTTGACGATTACTCCTTCCTGGCTGATCACCATAAATACCGGAATAATTATGATTATCATAAATCAATCATGCTGATCAACAGGATTGAACACCGGGATAACGGTTTTCTGCTGGTCATGGAAGAACCTTCCCTGATGTCCCCGATCTCAGTTATCCATACAGAAACTTACCACTCCATTGAGCTGCTCAACAAGCATTTATACCAATTACATGACCAAATACAATGCATAGTATCCTGCCATAAAGAGATCGATGCTTCGATACTTCCTGGTCGCAGCCAACTTCCGGAACTATGGGATTATGCTGATGGTACAGACACAATGGAATTTTTAATGAAATTGTAAAATTCAGTCAAAAATTACCCGGTGGATTTTGTTATTCAAATAAAATAAGTACCTTTGCAGCCCGAAATTTATAAGGATTAAAGTCATGAAAAAAAATATTCATCCTAAAGATTACCGTTTCGTCGTTTTTAAAGATATGTCTAATGGTTATACATTTATGACCAAATCCACAGCTAAATCTAAAGAAACGATTCCATGGGAAGATGGTAAAGAATACCCACTGATCAAATTGGAAATATCCAATACATCCCATCCTTATTTCACAGGTAAGATGAAACTGGTTGACACAGCCGGAAGGGTTGATAAATTTAAGAGCAGGTATAAACAGCATTTCAACAAGAAAGAAAATCCAACCGAATAAAAAGGTTATTAGTCATAAATCAGTCCTTTGCCATCGCAAAGGGCTTTTTTTTTAATTTTACTTTAAAATATCCCATATGAATTTCATACTGTTTGATAATTTTCGAAGAAGTAATTTATTCCCGCTAACCTACATTCGCCCGGTTGCTGATATCAGGATCGGTATAATGACGATCAGGGAAAAATGGGAAAAATACCTTGGGAAGGCGACATCTACCTTAACAGAAAACTATCTCCGGAAAAAATATCCTATTTTAAGAGAGGAAGACAACATCATGATTAACGGATCAGTTTGTCCGAACGAGGATCTGGTCGGTGAAATTTTATTACTGAAAACCGGAGAAGTCCTCTTTCAGGGTGATGCGATCATTGCCATGCGTCTACATGCCATTGAACTTGATAGCCTTGATGAGGAAAATGTTGATAAAGTCAACATGGTTGAATCAAAGTGTCACTTTTTAAAAATCCATCATACATGGGATATTTTCACTCTGAACGGTCAGGCTTTAGGCAATGATTTCAGTTTGCTCACCAGTCAAAGAAAATCAGAACCTGTAAGTAAAACGAACCAGGTCATTGGAGACAGAATTTTCCTGGAAAAGGGCGCAAAAGTGGAATGTTGTGTCCTGAACTCTGGCACTGGACCGATTTATATCGGGAAAAATGCTGAAATCATGGAGGGAAGCCTGATCAGGGGTCCCTTTTCTCTCGGAGATCACTCAACTGTGAAGATGGGGGCAAAAATATATGGACCCACTACCATCGGGCCTTTTTGCAAAGTCGGGGGGGAAATCAACAATTCAGTCTTCTTTGGATATTCCAATAAGGCCCATGACGGATTTATGGGGCAGTCAGTTATCGGGGAATGGTGCAATATCGGGGCTGACACCAATACTTCAAACCTGAAGAATACCTACGATAATATCAAGCTGTGGAATTATGCCGACGAAACATTTGTGGAAACAGGACTTCAATTCTGCGGGCTGATTATGGGCGACCACTCCAAGTGTGGCATAAATACGATGTTTAATACCGGGACTGTGGTCGGTATAAACACTAACATTTTCGGTGCAGGTTATCAAAGGAATTTTGTCCCAAGTTTTATCTGGGGCGGAGCTGGCGGATATAAAGCTTACCATATCGACAGGGCAGTGTCTGTTGCAAAAAAAGTATATGAACGCCGTAACCTTGAGTTTAATCAAATAGAAGAAGATATTCTGCGTGATATTTATAATCTGACAAAAGACCCATTATCCTGACCAATACCCGGAAAACCATGAGGACCGAATTGATTCAGGTTATTTGGCACACTAGTTGACATCTATAGTCTCTTATTTAAAAATATTCAATGTCATTATATGGCTGCAGTCTTAGCTTGATAAAAAATGAAGGACAATATGGTTTGGATTAGAATCATAACTGACAATTTGACACAAATTTTTATGGATAAACTCTTCAATATAAAAAGCTTTTCGGAAGGTTTGGATAATGATACCGAATTTATTCCTCTTCTTTCTTCGGAAGAAGAGGAAATTATGCAAGCTGAAAGACTCCCCGAATCATTACCTATTCTCCCTTTAAAAAACACTGTCCTGTTTCCCGGAGTCGTCATTCCTATCACAGTCGGACGTGATAAATCCATCCGGCTTATTCGTGAATCTTATCGCAATGACCGGACGATAGGTGTAGTCGGTCAGAAAGATTCAAATATTGAAGATCCCGAACAAAAGGATCTTTACCAGGTTGGCACCGTTGCGCATCTGATCAAGATCTTACAAATGCCTGATGGCAATACTACCGTCATCATCCAGGGGAAAAAACGCTTTGAAATTGAACACTTTATTCAGGATGAACCTTACTTCAGGGCTAAAATAAAAGATCTTACCGATTTTGATAAAAACCTCGAAAAGGATGAACACTTTATTGCCCTGATCGCTTCACTTAAAGACCTGGCCATACAAATCATCAAACTGTCACCCAACATTCCTTCAGAAGCTGCTTTCGCCCTAAATAACATCGATAGCCCTTTTTTCCTCGTCAATTTTGTTTCTTCGAACCTGAACATCGAACTGGTCGACAAGCAAAAGCTGCTGGAAACGCCTGATCTCATGAAGCGGGCCAATGATGTGCTTACCGCCCTGGCAAAAGAATTGCACATGCTTGAACTGAAAAACCAGATCCGGGATAAAGTTAAACTTGACCTGGACAAGCAACAACGCGATTATCTTCTCAGCCAACAATTAAAAACAATCCAGGAGGAATTAGGTGGAAGCCCGCATGAACAGGAAATCAGCGATATAAAGGCACAAGCCTCCAAGAAGAAATGGTCGGTTAAGGTTTCAGATACATTTGAAAAGGAACTCAAAAAACTTCAACGCATGAACCCCCAGGCAGCTGAGTATTCTATCCAGATGAACTATCTCGAAACCATGATAGAACTGCCGTGGAATGAATTCACCAAGGACCGTTTTAATCTAAAAAAGGCCCAGCAGGTGCTTGATGAAGATCATTATGGTCTGGAAAAAATAAAAGAAAGGATCATTGAACACCTGGCCGTTCTGAAACTTAAAAATGACATGAAGTCGCCCATTTTATGTTTCGTCGGGCCTCCCGGTGTTGGTAAAACTTCGCTGGGTAAATCGATTGCCAGGGCTTTAGGCAGGAATTATATCCGGGTTTCATTGGGTGGTTTGCGTGATGAAGCGGAATTAAGGGGACACAGGAAGACTTATATCGGTGCCATGCCGGGCAGGATTATCCAGAGCCTCCGCAAAGTCGGATCAGCGAACCCGGTTTTCGTCCTGGATGAAGTGGACAAAGTCAGTGGAAATAACTTCCAGGGAGATCCACAGGCAGCGCTTCTTGAAATCCTCGACCCGGAGCAGAATTTCGAGTTTTACGATAATTATCTTGAAATCACTTTTGACCTTTCCAGGGTTATGTTCCTGGCTACGGCAAATACGCTTTCCACTATTCATCCTGCCTTGCGCGACAGGATGGAAGTCATCGACCTGAGCGGGTACCTCCTGGAAGAAAAGGTTGAAATTGCAAAGAAACACTTGGTGCCCAAACAGATCAGAGAGCATGGGTTAAATGAAAACCATGTAATATTCAGTAAAAAAATACTGGGAAAAATCATTGATGATTACACGAGGGAATCAGGAGTTAGGTCCCTTGAAAAAGTTATAGCGAAAATTATCCGTAACAGGGCTAAATTCGTGGCCATGGAGGAGGATTATAATCCAAAAATTAGCCTGGAGGACCTTGAGAAGATCATGGGTGCGCCACGCTATCAGAAAGACCGTGATACCCGTATCGATGTGCCCGGTGTTGTGACCGGCCTGGCCTGGACAGCAGTGGGAGGGGAGATACTTTTCGTGGAAGTCAGCCTGAGCCGGGGGAGAGGAAACCTGACCCTTACCGGCAACCTGGGAGATGTGATGAAAGAATCGGCCACAATTGCATTGGAATATTTAAAATCACATGCTCCAAGCCTTGGCCTCGACCCGGCCATTTTCCAGTACTGGAATGTACATGTTCATGTCCCCGAAGGCGCTACACCCAAAGATGGCCCTTCGGCCGGCATTACTATGTTAACAGCGCTGGCATCTGCCTTCACCCAAAGGAAAGTGCGCTCAGACCTTGCTATGACAGGGGAAATTACCCTGAGAGGGAAAGTCCTGCCAGTTGGAGGTATTAAAGAAAAAATTCTTGCCGCTAAAAGAGCAAAGATCAAAAATATTATTCTTTCAGTTGAAAATAAAAAAGATATCGAAGAGGTAAAGCCAGATTATATTGAAGGATTGAATTTTATTTATGTTGAAAAGATGATGGATGTGGTTAATCACTCATTGCTTAAGGAAAAGGTGACACACCCCCTCGACCTTGACGTGATAAATGAACCTGTTAACCCTGCCATGAATAACTGATCACTGTTTTAAGTTTTTTCATATACTTGTGCTAAATTCCAACAGGATGCATAAGTATTATATTTTACTTTTTATTTTCACCGGCTTATGCTCTTGTAAATCTCCTTTCAAGAATGATCCGTCACTGACCGTATTCCGGTATAATGAATTTTCCAATATTACATCCCTGGATCCGGCTTTTGCAAAAGACCAGGCAAATATCTGGGCATGTAACCAGCTTTATAATGGATTGCTGCAACTTGATGACCATCTTCAAATCCGCCCCTGTATTGCCAAAGAATGGCAGGTTGACAGCAATGGGACAACATATCTCTTTCATCTCCGGACCGATGTGTTTTTTCATGACCACCCTGCTTTCCCAGGAGGAAAAGGAAGAAAGGTCTCAGCTCATGACTTCGTTTTCAGTTTTAACCGGATACTTGACCCGGCTTTGGCCTCTCCTGGAACCTGGGTTTTCAGCAAGGTTGTTCACCTTGATAATGAATTCGCGTTTCTTGCAGTTGACGATTCGACATTCCAGATTCATTTGTCCGAGCCATTTCCGCCCTTTTCCGGCATCCTGACCATGATCTATTGCAGTGTTGTTCCGGAAGAAGTAATCAGATCACAGGGGGCAGACTTCCGGCGAAATCCGGTTGGAACAGGACCATTCCGCTTTCGGACATGGAAGGAAAATGTAAAATTGGTCCTGGTTAAAAATGACCGCTATTTCGAATTCGAACAGGAAAGCCGGCTTCCTTTTCTTGATGCAGTGGCGGTCACATTTCTGATCGACAAACAATCTGCCTTTCTCGAGTTTGTCAAAGGCAACCTTGACTTTATCTCTGGCCTTGACCAATCATATAAAGATGAATTATTGACCAAAGAAGGGCAATTGCGGCCAAAATATCACGACAGATTTAATATGTTGTCTCAACCTTACTTAAATACTGAATATCTTGGAATTTTGGTCGACACAACTCTTGAAATCGTTAAAAATAGTCCACTTAGACATAAAGAGATCCGACAAGCTATCAATCATGGTTTTGACCGGGGAAAAATGATCCGATACCTGAGGAACAATATAGGGTATCCAGGGCTTTATGGGATCATTCCTCCCGGCTTACCCGCTTTCGACTCTTCCCTGGCAGCTTATGACTATGATCCTGCCAAAGCAAGGCAACTTATAAAGAAAGCCGGGTACTTAAAACCTGAAGACATTCCTGAGGTAACCCTTCATACTACTTCGGAATACGTTGATCTCTTTAAATATCTGCAGCAACAATTGGAAGAAATCGGCCTTAGAATAAGGATAGAGGTTAACCCTGCAGCTACGTTGATGCAAATGAAAGCCTTTTCGAAGATAAATTTTTTCAGGGCTTCATGGATTGCGGATTATCCGGATGAAGAAAACTATCTTTCACTTTTTATTAGTAAAAACCTGGCGCCGGCTGGTCCAAATTACTCCCGCTTTCAAAGCAAATACTGCGATTCCCTGTATGAAAAATCCCAAAGAACCAGCCGGGACGAAGATAGAATAGGAATTTACAGGGAAATGAATCAGGCAGTGATCAATGATGCCCCGGTTGTTATCCTTTATTATGACCAGGTATTAAGGTTTACTCAAAAAAACATACAAGGCCTTGGCACTAATCCTTTAAATTTACTTTCTTTGAAGCGGGTAAAAAAACCAAGTGGTAATGATGAAAAGAATTGATCCTTATATTATTGATGAAAGCGTATTCCGTTTGCTGGATAAGGACTGGATGCTGATAACAGCAGGGGTTAGCGGTCATTTTAACACCATGACCGCCTCATGGGGAGGTTTTGGTATACTCTGGCATCAGCCCGTAGCATTCATTTTTGTGAGGCCCCAACGTTACACTTTTCAATTTCTTGAGCAATATGAATGGTTCACTCTTTGTTTTTTCGGACACGGTTATAAAGATATTTTAAACTTTTGCGGATCCAGATCAGGCAAGGATACGGATAAAATAGCCAAAACAGGCTTAATACCAGCGGAAACAGAAAAAGGAAATATTTATTTTCAAGGTGCCCGTCTGGTTTTCGAATGTCGGAAACTCTATTACCAGGACTTGCAGCCCAGTCATTTCCTCGATCCTGAAATCGAATCCAATTATCCGGGAAAAGATTATCACAGGATGTATTTCGGAAAAGTAGAAAATAGCTGGATAAAGGAAGATAATAGTTTAAAATGAAATAATCTTGTTAATTTTACATATCCCTTCTGCAAAGCACGATGAATCTTTTTCAACAAATCAGGATAAATACAGGCAACTACTTTCTGAATAAAGGAATTGCCTCACTTAAGAGGAGCAAAAAGCTTGTCAATATTAATTCGGCTGGCTCAGTAGGCATTCTTTTTGAATTGACCGAAGAGTCTGTTTACTATTCTATTCAAAAGTATTTTCAAAAATTTCAGGAAAAGAAAATTAAAGTGAAAGCGCTTGGTTATGCTAGTAACAAACTGGTAACCAATCATTTTCTCCCGGTTCTTTCATTCGATTTTTTTAATAACAAACAGATGAATTGGCTATATATTCCAAAGGCACAATGTGTTCAGGACTTTGTAGATACAGAATTTGATATTTGCATCAATATTGCATCTGAAAAAGTATTTCCACTGAAACATATTGCAGGTATGTCTAGAGCCCGGCTAAAAGTGGGGGCATACAGCCATGAAATGCCTGGCAAACAATATAAAAAGCTGGCTTTGATCTATGACATTATGCTGCTCGCAGAGGATAATCATGACCAGATAATATTTCTTGATAATATTCATGAATATTTAACTATGTTAAACCCGAAAGAAAATGTCTGAGCTTTTTAAGGGAACAGGAGTTGCAATTATCACCCCATTTCATGATTCCGGAAATATCGATTTCGGCTCTTTCGAAAAAATCATTGAACATATAATCGGAGGAGGGGTCAATTATATCGTGGCTCTTGGAACCACAGGCGAATCGGTCACATTATCACGTGATGAAAAGGTTGCAGTCTTTGAATTTGTCGTGGAAATAGTCAATAAACGTGTTCCTGTGATTGCCGGGTTGGGGGGGAATAATACCCAGGAGGTCATTAATACTATTAAAGCAACTTCTTTTGATGGTATTGATGCAATCCTTTCCGTTTGCCCTTACTATAACAAACCACAGCAAAAAGGCCTTTACAGTCATTACAAGGCCATCGCAGGTGCCTGCCCGGTTCCGGTTATCCTCTATAATGTCCCCGGAAGAACAAGTATGAATATTTCAGCTGAAACAACATTAAAGCTTGCCGGGGATTTCAACAATATCATCGGAATTAAAGAAGCTTCGGGAAACTTGCTGCAATGCATGGAAATCATTAAAGATAAACCTCAGGATTTCCTTTTGATTTCAGGAGATGATGCACTGACACTTCCTTTGATCGCATTGGGAGCCGATGGAGTAATTTCCGTTGTTGCCAATGCTTTTCCACTTCAATTCTCCGATATGATAAATCTTTGCCTGAAAGGTAAATTCGCGAAAGCAAGAACCCTTCACTTCGACCTTCTGAGATTTATGAATGCCATATTTATGGATGGGAACCCGTCGGGTATTAAAGCTGCGATGGAGATGATTGGCCTCTGCAAAAGTAATGTCAGGCTGCCTTTGGTTAAAGTCAATAAAAATGTCCATTCTATTATTGCAGAACAGGTCGAAATTTTACTTAAAAACCAAGTGGAAATAAACTGATCTTTTAATCGAAGTTACTGAAATGAACCTATGAAAAACCTGATCATTAAATTCGCTTTCATAATCTTCCCGCTTATTTTAATCAACTTGGTTTCTTTTAGTCAGACAAATGCAAAAGAAGAGGTATTAAACCAGCTATACGAAAAAGAAGGGGAACAGTATTTTTCCTTTCAATCTGCCAATCGTGCAACTATCCAAGAATTAAGCCGAATCATTTCCATAGATAAGGTTGAAGAAACGGGTATAGTTTATGCTTATGCAAATAAAAAAGAATTCTCCCGTTTTCTTGATTTCAGACTCCCTTATAAAATATTACTACATCCGGGTGATTTCAATGGATTTCTTAATATGAAATCCCACATTGATATCAGGAACGTTGAGGAATGGGATTTCTATCCAACCTATGAGGCTTATGTCGATATGATGTATCAATTTGCGGCAGATTATCCTTCACTGTGCCAGATTGTTTCAATTGGGACATCTGTGCAGGGAAGAGAATTGCTCATGGCAAAGATTTCCGACAATATCGGGATTAGAGAGAATGAGCCACAATTCCTGTATACTTCTACCATGCATGGGGATGAAACCACAGGCTATATCTTAATGTTAAGGTTAATAGATTACTTGTTGTCTAATTATGGCTCTACTCCAAAAGTGACCAATTTGGTCGATAATATTGAAATTTGGATTAACCCTTTAGCTAACCCTGATGGAACTTATGCCGGGGGGAACGACACCGTCAGCGGGGCCAGGAGGTATAATGCCCTGTGGGTTGATTTGAACCGGAATTACCCGGATCCTGAAGACGGACCACATCCCGATGGCGAAGAATGGCAGGCCGAGACCCTGCATTTCATGGAATCAGCAGAAAACAACCACTTCGTTTCCTCCGCCAATTTTCATGGGGGGGCTGAAGTCTGCAACTATCCATGGGATACCTGGAGCAGACTGACAGCGGATGATAATTGGTGGCGGTATGTTTGCCATGAATATGCAGATACCGCCCAATTTTTCAGTACGCCAGGATACATGTCGGGTTTTAATGACGGCATAACAAATGGCTACGCCTGGTATAACATTTCAGGTGGGCGACAGGATTACATGACTTATTTCCATCAAGGAAGGGAGTTTACCCTTGAAATTTCAAATAATAAACTGTTGGAGCATGAATTATTACCTGCTCTTTGGGATTATAATTACCGGTCGCTGCTTAATTATATGGAACAATCCGCTTTTGGCCTCCGCGGAACCGTGAGAGACTCAGTTACCGGCATGCCGATAAAAGCTGAAATATATGTCTTGCTGCATGAAAAAGACAGTTCATGGGTTTATACTTCTTTCCCTAACGGGAATTACCACAGGCTTTTGTTTGCAGGTAACTATACCGTGAGATTTTCAGCACAAGGTTATCTTACTGAAGTAAGAAACAATGTTTCCGTGGCTAACCGACAAGCAACCATTTTGAACGTTAAACTTGTTCCCGAAGGGGTCGGTGGCATTGATAATAACCAGATCAGTAAGATGATATGGATTTATCCAAATCCTCTTCACGGTGATGTCATGTATTTTGAATCTGATGTCTTGGTGAATCAAATTGCTGTCTATGACCTCGCGGGTAAAGAAATATGTCAATTGAAAATCGACAATTCATCCCGGGCAATAAACTTGCCGGATCTTAATAACGGTTTGTATTTCTTTAGGTTTTCGACTGAAAAGGGTATCGGAATAAAAAAGATTGTTATAAACCGCTGAGCAGGATAAAGAAGCCGTGCTAAACCTTCATGGCTTTGATTTTGCCATCCGAGTAATCGCCGGCATCAAGCTTTTGCTTTACCTGGGCAAAAGCGTTTATTGTATATTCTACATCTTCAAGCGTATGGGCTGCAGTTGGAATTAGCCGGAGCATGATTACACCCTTCGGTACCACTGGATAAACCACTATGGAACAAAATATGTTATATTTTTCGCGCAATTCATAAGTGATTTGGGTTGCTTCACTTACTCCTCCGGAGAAATAAACCGGCGTAACCGGTGATTCAGTTTTACCGATATCAAATCCTTTTTCCCTGAGCCCTTTCTGCAATGCATTAACAACTGTCCATAGTTTCTGCCTTAGCTGTGGCTCATTTCTTAGAATTTCCAGCCTTTTAATCGCCCCTATAGTCATTGCAACGGGTAATGATTTTGCATAAACCTGAGATCTCAGGTTATACATAAGGAATTTTATCACTTCTTTCTCTGATGCGATAAAACCACCTATACCTGCGAAAGCCTTGGCAAAAGTGGCAAAATAGATATCAATCTCATCCTGGACACCAAGATGTTCGCCTGTACCCTTGCCGGTTTTACCCATAGTGCCGAAACCATGCGCATCATCAACCAATAACCTGAATAGATATTTTTTCTTCAATGCTACGATTTCTCTAAGATTTCCAAGGTCACCTGCCATGCCATAAACGCCTTCTGTAATAACGAGTATCCCGCCACCGGTTTCTTGTGTGATCTTGGTTGCCCTCTCCAATTCTTTCTCGAGGTTCTTCATGTTATTGTGCGGATAGACAAACCTTTTCCCGAAGTGCAATAACATTCCATCAATAATACAGGCATGAGCATCCGAATCATAAACAATCACATCTTTCCGGTCGACAAGAGACTGGATCAGGGAAACCATTCCCTGATAACCGTAATTCAACAGGTAAGCCGACTCTTTTCCAACGAATTCGGCTATCTCTTTTTCAAATTGTTCATGATATACCGTTTGGCCTGACATCATTCGGGCCCCCATTTGGTAGGCCAGGCCATACTTTGCCGCCGCTTCTGCATCGGTTTTCCTGATCTCAGGGTGGTTAGCCAATCCCAGGTAATTGTTAAGGCTCCAGACAAGCCTCTCCTTTCCCATGAATGTCATTCGGTTAGAGATTTCACCTTCCAGCTTTGGAAAAAAATAATATCCATGGCCAATTTCATAATACTTACCCAATGGCCCCATCTTTTCTGTAATCTTTTTAAAAATATCCACAGCAATTGATTTTAATAGTTACTTTTAAGTTTATTTCAATATTAAGCGGCAAAATTATCAATTATTCGCTTTCGTTCAAACGATTTGACAATGATAATAATTGCCTTCCCTTCACGTTATCAGTAATCTAAAAATTTGTAATTTTGCCCGATGTTTTTTAGCCGCTTTAAAATATACATTCTTTTAGCAATACTGGTGCTGGCAAGTTGCGGAAAGCATCAGAAATTGATTAAAAGTACCGATAACGAGGCAAAGTATGCCGCTGCTGTTGATTACTATGAAAAAAACGACTATTACCGTGCACTGCAGTTATTTCAGCAATTGATCAATTTTTACCAGGGAACGGAAAAGGCCGAAAAAATGCAGTTTTATTATGCTTATTGTTATTATCACCAAAGGGATTATGTCCTGGCCAGTTATTATTTCAAACGATTTGTGAATAATTATCCGAGAAGTGCACTCGCTGAAGAAGCGATGTTTATGAATGCATATTGCTACTTTCTCGATTCCCCGAATTCAAGCCTTGATCAGACTAATACTTTAACGGCCATTAAGGAATTACAGTTATTTATCAACCTTTACCCCAATAGTGCCAGAGTTGAGGAAGCAAACAAACTCATTGACCAGTTGAGGGCAAAATTGCAGCGAAAAGACCTGGACATAGCTAACCTTTACTTGAAAATGAGGCTTTATGAGGCAGCGATCTCTTCTTTTAAAAATATTCTGAAAGATTTCCCGGATTCAGAATATAAGGAGGAAATCCTTTTCTCTATTCTCAAATCTTATTATAATTACGCCTCATTCAGCATAAGCGTGAAGCAACCAGAGCGCTATCAGTCAGCGTTGGATTCCTACAACGAACTTGTATTCCAGTTCCCGGATACTAAGTATCTCAAAGAGGCTAAAAATATGAACCGGGATGTACTGGATCATGTCCAGGGCAGGTCTTCTACCAAGAAAAATTCTGATATTAATTAATTTCAACAAGATGGATTATAAAAAAGTCAAAACAGATCCTGAAGCTGTGACCCGCGACACGCGTAAATTCAGCGAACAAACAGCCAATCTTTATGAAACAGTTGTTATTATTTCCAAAAGGTCGAACCAGATTGCCCTTGAGCTGAAAGACGAACTAAATAAAAAAATTGAGGAGTTTGCTACAACAAATGACAATCTGGAAGAAGTCTTTGAAAATAAAGAACAGATCGAAATTGCCAGGTTTTATGAACGTCTCCCAAAACCTACATTGATCGCTGTTAATGAATACCTGAACGATCAGGTATATTTCCGGAATCCACACAGGGATATAAAAAAGAAGAAATCGCATTAATCTGGTAAATGCTGAAAGATAAAAAAATAGTCATCGGGATTACAGGAAGCATAGCTGCCTTTAAGATTCCAATCCTTGTCCGTCTCTTTAAAAAGGAAGGGGCAGAGGTTAAAATTATGATGACCCCGGCAGCCAGGGATTTTGTCACCCCTTTGACCCTTTCAACCTTGTCCGGTAATCCGGTCATTATTGAGCCATTTAATCCTGAAGATGGCGCATGGAATAGCCATGTCGAGCTTGGACAATGGGCTGATATATATTTACTCTCGCCGGTTTCAGCCAATACTCTGGCTAAAATGGCCCATGGTATAGCGGATAATTTTTTTCTTACGGCTTTTCTATCAGCTAAATGCCCTGTATTCTTTGCCCCGGCTATGGACCTTGATATGTTCAGGCATCCTGCCACTCAAAAGAACATTGAAATCCTTCAGTCGTATGGACATTATCTGATCGATCCGGCAGTTGGTGAGCTCGCAAGTGGATTGAGCGGTGCCGGTAGAATGGAAGAACCCGAAAATATCTTTCAATTAATTAATGACTTCTTTTCCGAAAAGAAAAGCAAGTTAAGTGGCAAAAAAGTTTTGGTAACTGCAGGTCCGACAAATGAAGCCATTGATCCGGTTCGCTTTATTGGTAACCATTCTTCCGGCCTAATGGGTTTTTCTATTGCAGAAGAATTTGCAGCAAAAGGGGCAGATGTAACCCTCGTTACAGGACCTGTTGCTTTAAATCTTGAGCACCCTGGCATCAGAAGGATCGATGTAACTTCTGCCGATGAAATGTTTGAAGCGTGCATGGCTGTTAAAGATGTTTCGGAAATCATTGTAATGGCAGCTGCTGTGGCTGATTATAAACCCGCAGTGCAGGCCACTGTTAAAATTAAAAAGTCTGAATTTAACCTTGATCTAAAACTTCGACCTACCCGCGACATCCTGGCAGGGCTTGGAAAAGAGAAAAAATCAGGTCAAATCCTTGTTGGATTTGCTCTTGAAACCGATCATGAAGAAGAAAATGCCAGGAAAAAACTGGAAAGCAAAAATCTGGATATCATCGTTCTGAATTCACTGTGCGATGAAGGCGCAGGCTTTAAGACCCCAACCAATAAAGTGACTATCCTGTTCAATTCAGGCCAGATCCAGCACCTCCCGCTTAAATCCAAAAAAGAGATCGCACAGGATATTATTAATAGTATCGAATCAATAATTTGATAATCAAATTATTAATATTTATAACTTAATCTTCAACTTTATGTATAAGATATTTATTTTGTTGATATTAAGCTTATTTATGTTAACAGCACGGTCACAGGAGTTTGTTTGCAATGTGGAAGTTAGCAGTCAACAGATTCAAGGGTCTGACCGCAGGATTTATGAAACCATGAAAAATGCTATTTATGAATTCATGAATAACCGCAATTGGACAAATTACAATTTCAAGTACAATGAAAGAATTGAATGTTCCATTCTGATTAATATAACAGAACGCCCTTCGCCGGATTATTTCAGGTGTGATATGACCCTGGCATTGCGCAGGCCAGTTTTTAATTCATCTTATAACTCTGTCCTGTTCAATTATATTGATAAGGATATCGACATAGAATATATTGAAAACCAGCCACTTGATTTTAGTGTTGGAATGTTTTCAAGCAACCTTACTTCTATACTGGCTTATTATGCTTATGTTATGCTAGGACTTGATTTTGATTCTTTTATGCTTAACGGAGGAAATCCCTATTATGAAGCTGCCTTGAATATAGTTAATACTGCTCAGAATACCAGTTATTCCGGATGGAAATCCGCTGAAAATACCAGGAACAGGTTCTGGTTGCTCGAAAACCTGACTAATCCTTCTTATGCTGGTTTCCGTAGCTTTTATTATGAATACCATTTAAAAGGACTGGATGTGATGTACGAATTTCCTGAAAAAGGCAGGCAAACCATTCTTGGGACTTTGGAATATCTCCAAGAGATCAAGCAATCCAGGCCAGGTTTACTATTCCTTCAAATTATCGCTGATTCCAAAAGAGATGAATTAGTTAATATCTTTTCTGATGGGATAGCTACTGAAAAAACAGCGGCAGTGAAAATCCTGAATGAAATAGATCCGGCTAATGCAATGACATACCAAAAAATCCTTCAGAAATAAGTTGCCAGGAATATATGCTTATACATCTTTCCATAGAAAATTATGCACTGATTGATCACCTTGATATCAGTTTTTACCAAGGCTTTACAGCTATTACCGGTGAAACAGGAGCAGGGAAATCGATCCTGATGGACGCACTCGACCTGGTACTAGGGAAAAGAGCTGATACTCAATTTCTACTGGATCCTACACGGAAATGCATTGTGGAAGCAACTTTTTCGGTCGCTAATTACAACCTCCAATCATTTTTTGATGAGGCTGGAGTGGATTTTGAAGAAATTTCTATCCTCCGGCGTGAAGTAAACCCCAATGGGAAATCAAGGGCATTTATCAATGATACACCTGTCGCGCTGGGACATTTAAAGATATTAGGGGATTTGCTGGTTGATATTCATGCACAACATGCCACTACTTCATTGCAAAATCCCGGCTTCCAGTTATCAGTTATCGACAGTTTTGCAGATTTGGAAATAGAACTCTCTGATTACCAAAGGTATTTTCAGGAACTTAAAAGCAGCAGGCAATTATTAAAAGATCTCATCGAACAGGAAATAAATGCGCGTGCAACCCTTGATTATAAACAATTTATATTCGATGAACTGGCGCTTGCAGAAATATTGCCGGAAGAGCAGGAACAGTTGGAAGAACAGCTTACCTTGATAACCCATGCGGAAGAGATAAAAAGTAACCTTTTCCAGGTTCAGGAATTATTGAACAACGATGAAAATAGCTCTCTGAATCTGCTTTCACAGGCAGAAACAAATCTTCACAGAATTTCAGTTTATCATCCCGATCTGGAACAATTAACTGAGAGGCTTCAATCAGATCTGATTGACTTAAAGGACATCAGCCTTGAATTAGCCCGGCTAAATGATAGAATTGAGTTTAATCAGGAGCAATTGAACTTGATCCAGCAAAGGCTCGATTTGCTCTATCGGCTGCAACATAAACATCACGTCAATTCAAATAAGGAATTACTTGAAATAACTGAAAATCTGAGCGCAGAACTGATTGAATATTCATCAATCGAAAATCAGATTAAAAATATTGAGAACCAGATCAAGGCGCAGGAATCAGAGCTTAAAGCAAGTGCGGATATATTGACGCTCAGAAGAAAGTCTGGTTTTCCTCTATTGGAAAAAGAGATAATTTCTTCTTTGAACCACCTGGGTATGCCGGAAGCCCGCTTTGAAATAAAACATTCTAATACCCATGATTTTAGTATGAGTGGGCAGGACAATATCGAATTTTATTTCAATGCCAATGAAGGTCATTCACTGAAACCACTCTCTGAAATTGCATCAGGTGGGGAATTGTCGAGGGTCATGCTCAGCATAAAATCTATCATTTCTGCAAAAAAGCTCCTTCCAACCATTATTTTTGACGAGATCGATAATGGCCTTTCAGGTGATGTTGCCGGCAGGGTAGGGGATGTTTTATCATCCGCCGCTGTATACATGCAGGTTATAACAATCACTCATCTGCCTCAGATTGCGGGAAAAGCACAACATCATTATTCGGTTTTCAAACAAAGTAAAAATAATGTCACTTATTCAAATATAAAATTCCTTGACCATCAGGAGAGGGTTGCTGAACTGGCCAAGATGATCGGAGGCAGGGAAATTACTGTTGCATCCATTGCGGCAGCTAAAGAATTATTAACATCACCCTCAGAAATTCTCTAAGATAAAAACAATAAATTTTGTCAAAATGTCTTATAACCTCTTAAAAGGAAAAAAAGGAATTATTTTCGGAGCCCTGGATGAAAAATCAATTGCCTGGCAGGTCGCATTGAAGGCTTACGAAGAAGGGGCAGAATTCACCCTTTCAAATACCCCGATAGCAATGAGATTCGGGACGGTAGATGAATTAGCCAGGATTTGCAATACTATTGTGATTCCGGCAGATGCTACCAGTGTCAGTGACCTGGAACAGGTTTTCAGCAAGACGATGGATTATTATGGCGGCAAGATCGATTTCGTGCTTCATTCGATAGGTATGTCGATGAATGTCAGAAAAAAAAAGGTTTATAATGACGTTGATTATGAGTATTTCAAAACTACCCTTGATATTTCTGCGCTATCATTTCATAAACTTCTGCAGGTAGCTTTCAGAATGAACGCCATCAAAGAATGGGGCTCAGTGGTAGCATTATCCTATATTGCGGCCCAGCGAACACTATATGCATACAACGATATGGCTGATGCCAAAGCGCTGCTCGAATCCATTGCCCGAAGCTTTGGATATATATATGGCAGAGAAAGAAAAATCAGGATAAACACTATTTCACAATCACCGACCATGACCACTGCAGGTAGTGGAGTCAGGGTGATGAGTGGCCTGATGGATTTCACCGAGCGGAATTCGCCTCTTGGAAATGCAACGGCAGAAGAATGCGCAAACTATTGCATAACGTTGTTTTCCGATCTGACAAAAAAAGTAACTATGCAAAACCTCTATCATGACGGTGGATTTTCCAGTATGGGTATGAGTTTAAAAGCTATGGAAATGTATAACAAGAGCTTTAACTGCGAGCATTGTTAAGATTAATTGACAATTGCGATTGGAGAAATCAATAATCTTTTATATTTGTTAGAGAATTCACTTTTTACGCTAAAAATATAATTCATATTCCCTTATGATTAATTTTCAGTTAGATACAAGACACCAGGAAATCATCGAAAAGTATCGTGATTTTTCCAATCGCTGGATTATTCCCAACCGGATGAAGTACGATGCACTGGCAGAATTTCCCTGGGATATCGTTCGTGCCGCTTATGATGAGAAGATCATCCATGCATCCGTGCCTGTTGAATATGGGGGGCAAGGACATAACATCCTCGACGGGGCACTTGCTTCTGAAGAATTGGGATATGGATGCACCGGGATTGGCATTTGCGTCGATGCCAGCACATTAGCACTAACCCCGCTTTTAATAATGGGTTCCGACGAACAAAAAAAACGCATTTTCGGTGAGATCTTTGAAAAAAAGAGTGTTGCAGCATATGCACTCACTGAGCCCAACGCCGGATCAGATGTGCAGGGTATCAAGTCAACTGCAATAAAAAACGGTGACAAATACATATTAAATGGTCACAAAAGATTCATAACCAATGGTGAAGTAGCTGAGTACATTACTGTATTTGCCCTTGCTGATCCTGAACGCGGTTCAAGAAGCCTGAGCGCTTTTGCGGTTCATAAGGACCTCCCTGGTATTACTATGGTCTCCCGGCTTGATAAAATGGGTCAGCGTGCCTCCGTCCAGAATGAAATCAAGTTTGAAAATGTTGAAGTAGCATCGAAGAACCTTATTGGAGGAGAAGGTTATGGCTTTTTAATCGCCATGAAAACTTTCGACAGGACCCGGACGGGTGTTGCAGCAGCAGCAGTGGGAAACGCCCAGTCGGCTTATGATTATTCCAGGGAATGGGCTAAAAAAAGGATTCAGTTTGGTCATCCGGTAACCAACTTACAAGGTGTAGCTTTCATGATAGCGGATATGGCTACTGAAATTGAAGCGGCCAGGATGCTTGTTTGGCGGGCTGCATGGGCCTATGATACGCAGCAGAAAGATTTCTCGAAGCTATCTGCTATGTCGAAATATTTTGCAACTGATGTTGCAATGAAAGTCACTACCAATGCCGTACAGGTTATGGGTGGAGAAGGATATTCAAAGGAACATCCTGTTGAAAAGATGATGCGGGACGCTAAGCTTTCACAGATTTATGAAGGGACCAACCAGGTCAACAGGCAGGTTGTTTCCAAACATGTCCTGAAATAAATTCCTATCAGAAAGTATAACGGGTATCATAAATAAGCCTGTCGGCAATCCTCCGGCGGGCATCTTTTACATTAACCGGGGCGACCCGGGTGAAGATATCGAGGGCACGGTTCAATTTCTTCTGCAAATCTCCTTCTTCAAAAGAATTCACAGCATCTTTTCCCGCTTTGGTCATTTTTGCAGCAGCGTCATATACAAAAACATCCAGGATATCCTGATAAATACTGATATGTTTTTTATCAAAATATTTCCTCATTTTGTCAACCCGCAGTAGCGTTGATTCAGATATATAAAGCTGTATCATCATATCGGCGACATTCATCATGATTTCCTGTTCAATGATCAGGTCTTTCCTGTATCTTTCGGAAAAAGCATGGATGACCAATAATACTGCTTTTTTGAGATTATTAATATAATGGAATTTCTCTTCAAAATACCCTGGGAATTCCGGTTCAATATCTTCGAGAAAATCGATAGATTCGAAAATGGCCCTGGCTTTTCCAAAGAGATCAAAATCACCTTTCTGGCCTTTTTTAATGGCAGAATCAGCAGCAAGGAGCCTGTTGATCTCATTAGTGCCTTCGAAAATACGGTTTATCCTGGAGTCACGATAAGCCCTGTCGATAGGGGCTTCTGCCGAATACCCCATACCTCCGTAAATCTGAACGGCTTCATCGACCACGAAGTCCAGGACTTCGGAACCATACACTTTTAGCATGGCACATTCGACAGAAAACCTTGCAATAGCTTCAATCTCAGCCTTTCCTTTTTCCAGGCCGGCTGCCATGTTCATTTTTGCCGCTTCTTCAATATTCATGCTGGTGCGGTAAACAGCAGATTCATTGGTAAAAGTCCGGATTACCTGTTCTGCCAATTTATGTTTGATAGCGCCAAAACTGGAAATCAGGGAACCGAATTGTTTTCTTTCATTGGCATAGTTAACTGACTGATTGATAGTGCGTTTGGCAGCCCCTAGCACAATCCCGCCAAGTTTTATCCTGCCCATATGGAGGATGCTTAATGCTATCCTGAAACCTCCCCCGCGACAACCTAACAGGTTTTCGACCGGGACTTTAACATCATTGAAGAAAATCTGTCGCGTGGAGGATCCTTTGATTCCCATCTTATTCTCTTCCGGGTTCATGCTGATTCCTGGCAGATGGCTTTCGACAATAAATGCACTGAGCACCCTGTCGTTGTCAATCTTTGCAAAAACCGTTAAAACATCAGCAAACCCGCCGTTAGTGATCCACATTTTTTGTCCGTTAAGAAGATAATGCTTCCCATCATCCGTCAAAATAGCTTTGGTTCTGCCTGAATTTGCATCTGAACCCGCATTTGGCTCAGTAAGGCAATAGGCCGCAATCCATTCTCCGGTTGCCAGTTTAGGCAAATATTTACGTTTCTGTAATTCGTTCCCATAATATACAATAGGCATCGTACCAATACCGACATGGGCCGAATAAGCCACCGTAAATGAATAACCTGCTCCCAGTGACTCATTTGCACGCATGGATGTCAGGAATGACTGCCCGAAACCTTCATATTCCTCCGGAATAGAAATGGCAAGAAGCCCGAGCTCACCTGCCTTGCTAAGTAGTTTCGGCATCAGCCCTAATTCCTGCTTGTCAATCCTGTCAAGCATAGGAAAAACTTCTGACTCAAGAAAATCATCACAGGTTTGTGTGATCATCTTCTGTTCTTCATTAAACTCTTCAGGAATAAAAATATCTTCAGACGTTACTTCTTTGATTAGAAAGTCACCACCAATAGTGTTTTTACTATCTTCCATTATGCCATGTTTTGATTTTGCGGCAAAGATAAATAAATAATTTCAGGCTGCTCTTTGACTGCAAATATGTGTACTTCCAGCCAATCATTACTAACTGGTAATAATATTTATACTGCATATGAATATTACTTTCATTAGTTTTTGTGATAAAGAAATAAACAATAATGTAGTTAATAAAATGGATTTTAGAGGAATAATTATCGGTGTTGGCATCTTAATTATCCTGCTTATCCTCGCAGTTCGTTTCAGGAGAGTGATAATCCTGGCATTAATCAGGATGATTTATGGTAAATTTAGTTACGAGTTCTTTCACAATTATAAAAAATATTTTGTGAGGAGCCCATATCAATATTGCTTCCGCGATGAATTTACAACCCATTTGCTTTTTATAGTGTCCAAAAATGAAGAAATGCCTTCATTTAAAACTAAAAAAGAAATTTACTTTGAAAACACACCTTATTTTATCAATTATAAAGATTTTTTAAAGAAAAAAGGGAATCCATATTGCTTCAATGCATTCGCCTTTAATCAACCAGATTTCGTGATTAAAGCCCTTGGATATCAGGCAACGATAGCAGGGAGCAAGGCGATTCTCGTTTTCTATTTTATGAATGATTCCTTCTTTATGGGTGAATATATTTTCAAGAATCCAAAAAATGACATAAAAGCCAGTTTGACTGCTCATTTCCTTGAAGTGAAAGATCTTTCAGGAAATAATTTTTATATAGAGAATACCAAAGATCAGATAATTCATTATCAAAATACTGGTTTCACCGTAGATATCAAGTATCTCAACAAGGAAAACAAAGCTATTATTGAGAACCTGAAGCAATACTATATTAAGGTCACGGGGAAAAAATTAGTTATGGAAGCCTGAAAAAGGATTGCAGATGTTTATCTGATCAGTAAATTGCGGTTAGAAACAATACATCAGGGTTTTTGCGTACTAACCTTGATTTCATCCGACTCCTGGTCATAATCAACCATTATAACAGATCCTGGTTCAATCTTTGTTTTGATGATTTCTTCCGCCAATGGGTCTTCAAGATATTTTTGGATCGCTCTTTTCAATGGTCTGGCTCCAAACTGAACATCCCAGCCTTTTTCAACGATATAATCCTTTGCTTTGTCTGTTAATTGAATGGTGAAACCAATATCTTCAATACGCTTAAAAACGTACTTCAGTTCAATTTCAATAATTTTGTGAATATCTTCAATTTCAAGTGATTCGAAGATAATGACATCATCGATACGGTTAAGGAATTCAGGGGCAAAAGTTTTTTTCAGAGCACTCTCGATAACTCCCCGGGCAAAATTAGACCGTGTGGTCCTTTTTGCCGAAGTGCTGAACCCGATCCCTTCTCCGAAATCCTTTAGCTGACGGGAACCAATATTCGAGGTCATAATGATGATCGTATTTTTAAAATCGACCCTGCGGCCCATACTATCGGTAAGCACGCCATCATCCAAAACCTGTAGAAGCAGGTGAAAAACATCCGGGTGGGCTTTCTCTATTTCATCAAGCAGTACAATGGAGTATGGTTTTCTTCTTACTTTCTCAGTCAACTGGCCGCCTTCTTCATATCCGACATATCCCGGAGGAGCGCCAATAAGGCGGGAAACAGCAAATTTTTCCATATATTCGCTCATATCAACCCTAATGAGGGTATCCTCAGAATCAAAGAGATATTTTGCCAGAACTTTTGCCAGATGGGTCTTGCCCACACCGGTTGGTCCGAGGAAAATAAGCGATCCGATAGGCTTTTTGGGATCTTTCAGGCCGGCCCTGTTTCTCCTGATGGCTTTAACAACTTTCTTTATTGCTTCATCCTGCCCAATAACTGATCCCGCAAGTTCCTGTTCCATATTAACCAGCCTGGTGCCTTCATTTTTCGCGATCCGTTGAACCGGAATTCCAGTCATCATGGCAATGACTTCCGCCACATTGTCTTCAGTAACCAGTTCCCGGTTGATCTTAGAATCTTCATCCCATTTTTTCTTAGCCAGGGTAAGACTATCCTGAAGCTTTCTTTCCATATCCCTGTATTCGGCGGCTTCCTCAAATTTCTGGCTGTTGATGGCCCTGGTTTTCTTCTGGCGGACTTCCTCTATCCGGCTTTCGATACTTATTATATCTGAAGGGACGTGAATATTGGTGATATGGACACGGGCCCCCGCTTCATCAAGAGCATCGATTGCCTTATCCGGCAGGTATCTGTCGGTAATGTATCTGTTCGTGAGTTGCACACAGGCGAGGATTGCCTCATCTGAATATTTAACAAGGTGATGGTCTTCGTATTTTTCCTTGATATTATTAAGAATCTGGAAGGTCTCCTCTGTAGTGGTCGGGTCGACTAATACTTTCTGAAATCGTCTCTCAAGTGCTCCGTCTTTTTCAATATATTGCCTGTATTCATCAAGGGTAGTAGCCCCGATGCACTGAATTTCCCCACGGGAAAGGGCAGGCTTGAACATGTTTGATGCATCGAGTGAACCGGAAGCATTACCTGCACCGACAATTGTATGGATCTCATCGATAAAAAGGATGATATCGGGATTTTTCTCCAGTTCATTTAAAACGGCTTTCATCCGTTCTTCAAACTGTCCGCGGTATTTGGTTCCCGCTACCAATGAGGCCAGGTCAAGTGAAATGATCCGTTTATCAAAAAGTGCACGCGAGACTTTGCGCTTCACGATCCTGTCTGCCAATCCTTCAGCAATAGCTGATTTTCCCACTCCAGGCTCACCGATCAGGATAGGATTGTTCTTTTTTCTCCGGCTCAGTATCTGAGCTATCCGCTCAAGTTCCTTTTCACGGCCAACAATTGGGTCAAGGCGGCCTTCCTCGGCAGCTTTGGTTATATCACGGCCGAAATTATCAAGCACCGGGGTTTTTGATTTAGAGTCAGTGGGCTTTCTGGTGGCATTCCCGTAGCCTCGTCCGGCTTCTTCTGCATCTTCATCAGCAGGGTCGCCTGGTAAATCATCAGAGGGATCTGTTCGTTCATCTGCTTCTTTACCCTTAAGAATCTTTTTCAGTTCGTCCCTTACCGTATCATAATCGATGCCACTTTTTTCAAAAAATTTCGTAATAATATTATCCTCATCACGCAGTATGGAAAGTAAAAGATGTTCAGTGCCAATAAGTTCACTGTTAAACATTTTCGCTTCCAGGTAGGTTATTTTCAAAGCTCTTTCCGCTTGCCGGACCAACGGGAGATTATCAGCATGACGAAGAGTTTCTCCCGGGTTAGCGACAGCTTTTTCAATCATTTTCCTTACTTCGTTCAGGTCCATTCCGAAATACTTCATCAGCTGCACTGCCAGTCCTTCACCTTCACGGAGAATCCCCAGTAAGAGGTGCTCCAGTCCGATATAATCATTTCCAAGCCTGAGGGCTTCTTCCCGGCTATATGAAAGGACATCTTTAACTCTTTGAGAAAATTTAGCTTCCATCCGTTAGTTTCTGCAATCAGTATAATTGTACAAAATTAGATAAAAACATCTATAATACCGGAATTTAAATCTTTCGATGATTCTGTTAAACAGTCCTGAGCATAAAAAGTTCAAACATTAGCATCTGAATATAAGGTATAACAAATCTAATATAGCAATCAGCCTTTTTTGGCATTGATGCTTTTTAAATATAAACAAACAGCTGTTAGTAATAAAAAGAGTCAAAAAAGACGACCCATCTTACAAAAATGAGTAACTTCGCACCGAAGGCACGAATAGAACAAAGTGTTGATAAATAATGTTTTAACGAATAGTATGCAGCCAGAAGAAGAAAAAATAATTAAGGTTAATATTGAAAGCCAGATGAAGACCGCTTATATTGATTATTCAATGTCGGTCATCGTTTCACGTGCGCTCCCTGATGTCAGGGACGGGCTTAAACCGGTTCATAGAAGAGTTTTGTATGGAATGCTGGATTTGGGAGTGCTTGCAAACAAGTCCTATAAAAAATCAGCCAGGATCGTCGGGGAAGTACTTGGAAAATATCACCCGCATGGCGACACCTCAGTATACGATGCAATGGTTAGAATGGCCCAGGAATGGTCATTGAGATATCCTTTGGTAGATGGCCAGGGTAATTTTGGCTCCATCGATGGCGATTCCCCTGCTGCTATGAGGTACACCGAAGCAAGGTTGCGCAAGATCGCTGAAGAATTGCTCGAAGATATCGATAAAAATACGGTCGATTTTCAGCTGAATTTTGACGATTCGCTGGAAGAGCCAAAAGTTCTTCCGGCTAAGATTCCTAACTTGCTTATTAATGGCGCATCCGGGATTGCTGTCGGGATGGCTACCAATATGCCTCCGCATAACTTATCCCAGGTAATTGATGGTACTATTGCCTATATTGATGACAAGGAAATTACCATCGAGCAGTTGATGCAATATATTAAAGCACCTGACTTCCCGACAGGAGGGATAATTTATGGTTATGAAGGAGTAAGGGAAGCTTTTGAAACCGGCCGGGGACGCATTGTGGTCCGCGGCGAAGCCAAAATAGAGCCGACACCCGGCGGCAAAGACAGGATTATCGTTACAAGCATTCCTTACATGGTCAATAAAGCTGAGATGATTCGCCGGACAGCAGAATTGATAAATGAAAAGAAAATTGAAGGGATCTCTGATATCAGGGATGAATCGGACCGTACTGGTCTCAGGGTTGTATATGAGCTGAAAAAAGACGCTGTTGCCAATGTCGTCCTGAATAAATTATATCAAATGACGGCCCTTCAAACAGCATTTAATGTCAATAATGTCGCTTTGGTTCATGGCAAGCCCAAAACCCTGAATCTTAAGGACCTGATTCATTATTTTGTAGATCACAGGCATGAGGTAATCGTCCGCAGAACCCAATATGAATTAGAACAGGCTGAAAAACGGGCCCATGTCCTGGAAGGGTTATTGATTGCTCTTGATCACCTGGATGAGGTGATTGCCCTGATCCGTGCCAGCAGGACACCAGACGAGGCAAAAGAAGGTCTGATCAAAGAGTTCCAGTTATCTGAGATACAGGCAAAGGCCATTCTTGAAATGCGCTTGCAAAGGCTTACAGGATTGGAACGCGATAAAATAAGGCAGGAATACCTTGAGCTGCTTAAGCAAATTGAATATTTCAAGTTGGTTCTGTCAGATGAACCATTGAGGATGAAGATCATCAAAGATGAACTGGCAGAAATCAAGCAGAAATATGGTGATGAACCCAGAACAACTATAGAATATACAGCTGAAGACTTCCGGATGGAAGATGTGATACCCGATGAAGAGGTAGTCATAACCATTTCACACCTGGGATATATCAAACGTACGCCCCTGGTGGAATACCGGAGGCAAAACCGGGGTGGGAGGGGAGCCCGTGGAAGCGACCTGAGAGGGGAGGACTTCCTGGAACATTTGTTTATTGCCAGCACTCACAACTATATGCTTTTGTTTACTGAAAAAGGTAAGTGTTTCTGGCTCAGGGCATATGAAATACCAGAAGGAACAAAGAACTCTAAAGGCAGGGCAATCCAAAACCTGATCAATATTGAGCCAGACGATAAGGTCAGGGCATTTATCAAAATTATAAACCTGGCCGATGAAGATTATCTGAACAATAATTTTATTATTCTATGCACCAGGCATGGCATAATAAAGAAAACCACGCTGGAAGCATTTTCACGCCCCCGCCAGGCGGGTATTATTGCCATTAATATAAATGAGAATGACCAACTGCTGGCTGCGAAGCTTACTAATGGGACCAATGAAGTATTGCTGGCTCTCAGGTCCGGTCGTGCCATCCGGTTTAATGAAAGCAAGGTCCGGCCGATGGGGAGAAATGCTGCAGGGGTTAAGGGAATTACACTCGGAAAAGGGGAAGATGAAGTAATCGGAATGATATGTGTCGAAAATGTGAACTTTGACGTGCTTGTAGTTTCAGAGAACGGATATGGTAAAAGATCAAGCCTGGAAGATTACAGAGTAACCAACAGGGGAGGAAAGGGCATAAAGACGATCAATATTACGTCAAAAACGGGTAACCTGATCGCTATTAAAGAAGTCACTGATTCAGATGATCTGATCATCATCAACCGATCTGGTATTTTAATTAGACTTGGTGTGAGAGACCTCAGGGTGATGGGAAGAGCAACCCAGGGAGTAAGGCTGATCAATTTGCGTGATGAGGATGCGATCGCTTCGGTCGCGAAAGTCGAAGTTGATGAATCGGAAGATGAAAATGGCAGTTTTGAGGATGATCTGGATGAAGATGTTGTTAATGGGGAAGACGTCTAGGAGAAAAATGGCAAAGTAATTGTTAGATTTATTTTAATTGATAATTTTGTTAAACAATTAACAATTCAAATAACGGATACTTATGAAAAGAGTGATTTTAGCCATGCTGATCATGACCTCTGCAGCGGTCATGTTTGGCCAGACCAACAAAAGAACCAGTGCATACAATTATCAACGTTATGGAAAACTTGACCTTGCCAAACAAGCAATAGATGAAGCTGCCCAGGACGAAAAAACGATTATGGATGCAAAAACCTGGTTTTACAGGGGAAATATATACTATGATATTGCCGTTGATACCAATGAAAATTATCATAAACTTGATCCTGACCCATTTGGAGTTGCCTTTAAATCATATCAGAAAGCTAAAGAGCTTGATACAAAAGGAGAATTTACTGTTGATATTCTAAAATATACTATTGCTGTTGGAGAAGGGTATTATAATATGGGAGTTATCAATTACAATGATCAAAAATTCAAAGAAGCGGCACTAAGCTTTGAGCAGGCTTTTATGGTAAGTCAAAGCATTGGAAGTATCGATACGACCGCTTTGTTTAATGCTGCTGTCGCTGCCTCACAGGGCAAAGAAACAGAAATGGCAAAACAATATTACCAGCAGTTAATACAGCTGGGTTTCCAGAAACCCGAAGTTTATACCAGCATGGGCGATATTTATAAGGCGGAAGGGGATACGGTGATGGCTTTACAATCTATAGGAAAAGGAAGAGAACTTTTTCCGGAGGATTTTGGCTTGCTGATTGCTGAAACAAATATCTACCTGGCCACCAATGAAAAGGAAAAAGCAATGAAAGATCTGGAAACTGCTCTTGAGTTTGATAAAACAAATCCTTCTATTTTCTTTGCAGTCGGTACAATTTACGATCAGATGGGAGATGTTGCAAAAGCCACCAGTGCTTATGAGAACGCTATTTTATTAAATCCTGATTATTTTGAAGCGAATTATAACCTTGGAGCTTTATATGTGAACCAGGCGGCTGACATATTAGATAAAGCCAATGATTTACCACTTGACGCTGTGAAAGAATATGACAGTGAAAAGGCGAGGGCTGATGAAATGTTGAATAAATCGATCCCTTACCTTGAAAAAGCTTTAGAGTTGATGCCTGATGATGTGAATACGATGGTTTCTTTAAAAGAGATTTATACCAGACTGGCGATGACTGAAAAGCTTCAAAGCATTAATTTAAGGTTGCAGAAATAAAAAAATAAAGAGAGGAGGGTCAGAAATGGTCCTCCTTTACTTATGCTAATACTATTTAACATAATATTAATTATAGGGCATATTAATAGTTTTTATTTGATTGATTGACCCAATAGTATCTGATAAACTTCTATGAATATATTTAACTCTATTTCAACGCCTTCAATCGTTCGTCCTCAACTATTTTATTAATTAAAACTGTAATAATTTTATAGAGTTTAGAATTCTCTGTATAATTTGCCGGGGCAATGAAATCTGCACGTTTTTGTATGATGAGATCTTCACAGGTTTGTTTTGCGGATAGTTTATCTTTCTTTTTTCTCCTGTGCGGATCATAAACAGCAATAGCAGTTCCGCCCTCCTGTTTGATCATTTTCATGGCCGGCACATCTGTCTCTCCATCACCCAAATAAATCATCCTTGAAAAAGGTATGGGCCTTTTCTCATGCTCTACAAATTTGTTGATCAGGGTATTATCATACGAATTGTTGATTCCTTTGTTAATCCTGAACAGGTATTGAGTTTTATTGGTATAATTGATCGCCAATGCTGGCCAGATGGCTACATCGTTTGCATCAAAGACAAAGCCGGAGGCGAAAATGTTTTTAAAATTTTTCGCAATACTTGTACCTTTTATAATATCTCTGATCCCTGAGGAAATGATGTGATGATCAATGGAAGCATCCTTTTCTGCAGCGTAATGGTTTATTCGGTCAAAAAAAGATTCGACACCATTAAAAAAGCGGATGTCTTTGCCATGATCCAGAAACGCTCTCCTGGTAACCGGGATGTGCTTTTCATCGGCTTTTTGCAGCATCAGTTGCATATAGGCCAGTATATCATCCATATCCTGGTCCTTTGCCCTGGCATTGGATGTTTTCCAAAATTCCGCCTTATTAATGCCAAGCTTTGGGATAAAAGAATGTTCCTGCATATTTCCCGGCGCAAGTGTGCCGTCAAAATCATAAGCGATGGCGATTCTAACCAGCGTTTTGTTCATAATAATCTATTCCTATCTCAACAGCACCAGCCTTCTTGTCTCATACAACCCTCCGGCCTGTAAACGATAATAATACACCCCGCTTTCCAATCCTGTAGCATTGAACACAGCCTGGTGCAAACCGGTTTCCTGGGTTTCATTTACAAGAGTGGCCACTTCCCTGCCGGTCATGCTGTACACTTTCAGGGAAATAAATTCTTTTTCTATAAGGTTATAACGGATAGTAGTCTTTTCCCTGAATGGGTTAGGGAAGTTCTGCAATAAAGAAACGGATGATCCCCTCCCCTGTTCAGCGATTCCAACGTAAGACGGGGTGATGACCGAATAGTAAACATCCTGTTCACCGTTAAACGTGGCTGCCCATGCAAGGTGAGCCCCTGCTTCATCAGAGTACATATCTAAATAATCTCCCATTTTGTTTTGTTGCGGCCATCCCACATGAGGATCAAAAGAATCGGATAACTTTACATTCTGCGTCCAGGTGAGACCTTCATCCAATGAATATGAATAATATAAGGCCGAATTAACCGATCCAGGATTGTCGCGTGTATCCAGCCAGATGACATCTATTCGGCCATCAGGTGCAACCGACATCGTCCCAAACCATTGATAAGCGCTGCTTCCGGGATCATCATTTACCCTTACCGGAAAACTCCATGTTAAACCGCCATCTGTACTCCGGGCAAACATAACATCACAGGGGTCAGAATTGGTAGAAGGTTCCACGGAGCAGAGAAGATAAATATTACCATTCCCCGGCCCGCCGCTTGAATCCATAGTTATTATTGTCTGACCAAGCAAACCGCCAGGATTCGGACATTCGTACCCTCCAAAACCAACGATTTGACCATTAAGATCCACGGAAACTGTGAAATCCCATGACACATCTTCACCGGAATTTTGCGCGTTGGAAGATTTTGCCACCATAAAGCCATTCCATTGCGCTCCGCAAATGTAGAGTTCTCCTTCAGGACCGACAAAAGTTGTTCCCCAGTATGGATCACCGGGAATGCTCGAACAATCTTCATAGCTTAAATTCTCATCAGTAGAACGGGTAAAATTATGAGGTGGGCATATACTATAAGCGTAATTCCAGAATGCATAAATATTTCCAGCTCCGATTCCCGCTGTTCTATCGACCGACATCCATTGTTTATCACCACCTTGTGCAAAGGTACCCATGCCCCATGAGTTACCACCATCGTCAGACTTGTAAACATTACACCAGTATTGATCGCCTTCGGCAGTCAGGCTGTTATAATAGAAATTTCCATTTCCATCGCTGCCAAGAACAGGGTCAGACCTGAATATACCAGGGTTGATCACGCCCGGAAAAATCCAGGTCTGTCCGGCATCTTCCGTATACCCGTAACCAGCCTGGCGAAAATTGTTAGAAATATTATCAAATTGACGCCAACCAATGGCTATTCTATTGGGATCATTCAGGTCGAATGCGATGGATGGCTCGTTGGCTGCGTCATTAACAATGTTATTGCCTTCTATGTTGACATTTACCTGCACTATGGAGAATCCCTGCGAATAAAATCGATAGGCAGGAGAAGTTGCATGCGTTTCGCGCGGAGAAGGAACATACGCTGCATCAGGGATTTCCAGCAAAATATTCTTTGGTTTTACGAGTTGATTATCGGTTTTGTCCTGAGCATAAGCTGTTGACGAAAATGCAAGCATTACGACAGCAAACATTAACAATGACAAGTTTTCCGGAAGTTTATAATTGGATAGTTTTTTCATAATAGTCCTGATTTAGAGCAAAAAAGTAAAATTAGCATTAAATATTGTTCGATTCACAACTCACTACTCACTATTCATAACTCATGACTTAAAAAAATCCGGCTGAATAAACTCCGGCCGGATCTATAAATCAATTGATGGTTTAACTCTTCAGTTCGTCAGATTACTTCTTGATAAACTTCGTCTTGAAGGTATCTTCCTGAGTAATGATAAAGACCATGTAAACCCCTGTTCTGAAGTTTTCCAGGCCGATAACCTGCTGTTCATCGTTTATGATTTCATGGTGGACCACCTGTCCTTTCATATCGTAAATGAAGAGTTCCGCCAGTTTGTTATTTTCAATGCTGATATTCAGTTCGTCGTGAGCAGGATCTGGCCAAATATAGTAAATGATAATAAAACGGAAGCAATGATGAAAAACCTCATAGAGATCCTATTTACTCAGATATTCAATACTAAATCAAAACCAACCCGCTCCAAGTCCTCTGAATGGCCATGGAATAGAAACTAAAATCAGCAATAAAGCAACTGAATAATAAACCAGAATCTGCTTGTGCTTTTTAGATTCATCAACAGCCCGATCAGATTTAACATAACCGATTGTGACAAGGATAACTGAAATGATCATCAGGCCGATATGTTCAACCAGGAAGAACCTTAACAGGCTGTCTTTCATCGATGCGGCATCAAAGATCACTTTCGGACTTATGAAGTAAAGCACAAATCCCAAAACCAATTGAAGGTGGATGAAAATTAGTGCCAACCTGTTGAAAAAGCAATCATTGCAATTAGAAGAAGATTTCCTGGTCAGCTTAAAACCGGCATTTACGATGGCGGCAATAATGAATAATAACACCAGCCATCTCAGGCCGGAGTGGATATGGACGAAAATCGGATAAATGTTCATAACTTATTGAATTGTAGTATTTATAAAAAATGAAGCATAATTACTATATGTAACAGAAATAAAACAGCCTTCTTCATAAAATTTTGTCTATATAACTCGTCATTCGTTCTTACTTTTACCTGATTCTTCAAAAGTACAAAAAATGATTAATGTAATCGACCTCCGAAGTGATACCGTCACCCGCCCCGGAAAGGAAATGCTGGATCGCATGTTTAAAGCCGAAGTTGGTGATGACGTCTTTGGTGATGATCCTACTGTCCAGTTACTGGAAGAGAAAATGGCCGGTATGTTCGGAAAAGAAGCTGCATTATTTTGCCCATCCGGCACTATGACAAACCAGGTTGCCGTAAAGGCTCATACCCAACCGGGAGAGGAAATCATCTGTGATATCACTTCCCACGTTTATAATTACGAAGGAGGCGGAATTGCATTCAATTCCGGATGCTCTGTCAGGCTTGTCCATGGAGACCGTGGACGCATGAAGCCAGACCAAATTTATGACAATATTAACCCTGATAATGTCCATTACCCGAAAACAAGGCTGGTTATTGCTGAAAACACTTCAAACAAAGGTGGAGGAAGCATTTATGATATAAATGACCTGTTACAGATCGGAAAAATCTGTCGCGAAAATGATTTGCTTTTTCACCTTGATGGGGCCCGCCTGTTTAATGCACTGGTTGAGACCGGGGAAAAAACAGAAGATTATGGAAAAATATTTGACTCCATTTCGGTTTGTTTTTCCAAAGGATTGGGAGCACCTGTCGGATCTATACTTACAGGCAGCAAAGATTTCATTTACAAAGCCCGCCGGATCAGAAAAGTGCTGGGTGGTGGCATGCGCCAGGTTGGCTATCTTGCCGCCGCAGCTAATTACGCAGTTGAAAACAATATACTGAGATTAAAAGATGACCATCGCCGGGCGAAGGAACTCGGTTCATTTCTTTCCGCAATGAATTTTATAGAGGAAGTCATGCCTGTTCAAACCAATATAATAATATTCAGCCTGAATGAAAAGTATTCTCAGGATGAATTTCTCAGATTGCTCAATGAGAAAGGGCTTTGGGCTGTGGGGTTCGGACCGCAGAAAATTCGCATGGTAACTCACCTGGATTATACCGATAAAATGCTTTCCAGGACCATCGATATTTTAAAAGGACTTTCCTGATTAAAAGATAATTTTAATTCTTTTCAGGCGCTTTCTTCTTTGAAACTGTCCGGTTCGCTTTTTCGCAGCTGATTAATCAAAGGTTTAAACTCTTTGCGGATCGTTTCCCATTTATCAGGGTATTTTTCAAGTAGTTGCCTGATTAAATCCCTGTTCTTTCCCAATGATTCAGTAATAGCCGGAGCTGATATCGGCGGATCCAATGCCTGCCCGACTTTCGAACTAATGATTGCTATATTTTTGTTTTTCAATCCAATAGCTGCCATTTCCAATTTGTCAAGTAATTGCATAGCCCTGGATTGACGACTGTCAATTTTTCTTGTTAACTGCTCCGTTTTCTCGATGACCTGGTAACTATCAAAATCAAGGCTGTAAGAATGAATCTTTACTACTTCTTCTCCGCTCAACATTAATAAATTCTCAGTGAATACAATAGCATTTTCGAGAATTACAGGTAAATGCTTCAAATTCCCTTTGAAATCCCGAATCTTATTTAATGCTTCATCCGTCAAAATATAAGTCCTGCTGTATTCCTTAGATAAACCCTGCAAGTGCTGCTGGGCCACATTAATCATATTATCACCATAACTGGCCTGAATTTGGTTAAGTTGCTCTTTCAGTGATATGTTTTCACTGATGACGGCTCTTACCCCATTGTTCAGGGTTCGGAGCAATCTTCGGTTAGACTGGTTTAACAGGAGAAAGGATTTAAACTGATAATATAACAAATGACCGATAATTATCTTATGGTCAGCAGTTAGCACTTTATCAGCCTTATTAAGGCCAAAATTACCGAGGTTCTGGTTGAAATAAATCAATAATAAATCATTCAATTTATCAGCATCATTTTTAAAACGCAAAACCAGGATGACATTATCCAGCTCTGTAAAAATAGTAGGCACTGTCAGGCGCTGAGGTGAGAATTCGAAAGGAAGGTCATCCTTCTTGATCCATGCGAACTGATGATTTTCTGTCCTGAACTTTTGAATCATGACCATATTTTCAGTCTTTTGCAAAACTTCATCAAAGCTATCTTCTATGTCATGATCTCTTATCCTTGAGAAAATCCTGATCTGCCGGTCCCTTTGAGAAAAGTAAATACCTGCTATCTTTTCAATACCTGGAAGGAATAAATCGGAGTAATGAAATACATTCTCAAATTCATCCCCGATGAATGAAAATAAACCTGGCTTCATGGTTGGTTGAGTTTTGGCAAAGATAAGAAAAATTAAGTACTTAAGTCAATAGTTAAGCAATAATATTAAGATGCTTAAGAATTAGGTTAAATCTTCTGAAGTCTTGGCTTAAGCATTTAAAAACAACTTAAATTATTTGTTTTCAGCATTATAAGAAATATATCTTTGTGTGATTTTGAATAAAAATCATTTTATTTATTAAGCATAAATTCAAAACATATTTTAAGTTAATTAAATCATGCTTAAGTCTGGTTCAAATCATATCAGGAAGTTATTTCACGGAAGATCCCGTCGCAAGATCCGTACTGATTCATATTGGACCGACATTTATCCTTCTCCTGAGCATTCATGGCTGAGAAAAACAGCCAATACAACCGGTGACTGGATTTATAACAATATCGACAATTTCTTCCAGGGACCCGCAAATAAATATAAAGCAGATTTCAACGGTGATCTCTCTAATCCAACTATCTTAAGAACAAGTTATAAGGAATGGGAATTGAACCAGGGCATAGCTGACATTGCATTCAAGGATATTAAAAGTAGTTTGAGCTGGATTTTACCTGGTTTTGTCAGAAAATTTGCGTTCCGGTTACAACAGTTATCATTACTATATCTTTTTACAGATGTGGTTAATGAAGAGGAATCTTCGGAAAGGGCCGGGTTAAGAGATTATCATAATGACCACAGTATATTGGATAAAGGAAAAATCTTATATACTCTTCAAGGGTTCACAGATAGAATTGACTCTAATTGTTTGTCTATCAATAATTGGTGGAAGCAATTCATCAGCAGGTTAAGAGTTTTCTTAAGGCTGGAACAGGACAAGAAAACGTATTATTTACTGGGTTACTTTGCTCCTCTTGGACTTGATTATTCGATTGATAATCAAAACTACATGATAAGAGGACCTGATCAATCCAAATTGAATCCTGCCTTTTCCTTTCACAAAAGAATTTGATTAATTTCGCTGCATGAAAATTGCAGTAACAGGTGCCAATGGGCATGTTGGTGCTAACTTATGCCGGAGTTTACTTACTGAAGGTCATCGGGTTAAAGCACTCATTCATCAAAACATTAATTCGCTCAAAGGTCTCAATATTGAAATTGTTCAGGGCAGCCTGAATGATCTCAACGCACTAAGGAGCCTTTGTAAGGATGCAGAAATTGTTTTTCACCTGGCCGCAATGATTTCGATTGATGGACATAAGAATAAACTTCTGGAGGTCAATGTAGAAGGTACAAAAAATCTTATAAAAGTCATACAAGAAAACGGTGTCAGGAGGCTGATCCATTTCAGTTCTATCCACGCTCTCTCCCATTTTCCTTTGGATCAACCCATGGATGAAACAAGACCATTGGTCAAGGAAGGGCCCATGTGGTATGAAATCACCAAGTCAAAAGCTGAAAAAATAGTTTTGGATGCCACTATTGGAGGACTTGATGCTATCGTGATTAACCCAACTGCCATTGTAGGCCCGAATGATTTTAAACCTTCACTTGTAGGTACTGCACTTATCAGATTGTATAATAACACTTTACCAGCATTGGTACCAGGTGGATACAACTGGGTTGATGTGCGGGATATTGTTCAGGGTGCGATTGCAGCTATGGACAAAGGGCGAAAAGGAGAACGCTATATTCTGGGAGGAAAATGGGTAAGTATTAAAGACCTTGCTTTAATTGTAGAGAAGGTCACCGGGAAAAGGGTCATTAAGTTCATGATCCCTACCCAAATTGCCAAAATCGGAGTACCGTTTATCAAAGCTTATGGCTGGATTGCCAAACAGGAGCCACTCTATACTTTTGAATCACTAAGGGCCTTGCGTGAGGTTAATACTATGATCAGCCATGAAAAAGCCAATACTGAACTGGGCTATAGCTCCCGTGATTTTGAAATTACTATTCGGGACACCATGGATTGGTTTCAATTGCATGGTTATCTCAAGTGATTTCCTTTTAACGAGATTCTGGCAAGGATCAAATTTTAAATCTAAACAATTAATTTAGCATTAATGATTAATTCATCTACCATTCAATATCTTGCAATAATTTGGATTGCTGTTGCAATTATAATTTTTCCAATCCTTTTAAGGATTACTGCCCCGTATGGGAGGCATAGCAAACAGAACTGGGGGCCTATGATTGATAACAAGCTTGGCTGGGTGTTAATGGAACTGCCATCTCTGTTGATTTTTGTTTTACTGGTTCTTCTGGGGTCTAAACAACCCTCCTCTCCTATTTGGGTCTTATTTGGTTTGTGGACCATTCATTATTTTAACCGGTCAGTTATTTTTCCATTAAGGACCAAGACCAAAGGGAAGAAAATGCCAATTCTCATCATGTTATCTGCTGTTTTCTTCAATCTTATCAACGCCGGTCTTAACGGGTACTGGCTGGGTTTCATAGCCCCAGCCTATCCTGAAAACTGGATGACCGATCCCCGGTTTATTCTGGGTGGAATAATATTTATCGGTGGATTTATCATAAACCAGGCAGCAGACAAGAAATTAATCGGCTTAAGAAAAGGTGGCAAAATGGGTTATTTTATTCCAAGGGGAGGCCTGTTTAATTACATCTCCTGTCCGAATTTTTTCGGAGAGATTATTGAATGGTCAGGATTTGCCCTTATGGCCTGGAACCTGCCGGCGTTTTCCTTTGCAGTCTGGACTGCTGCTAATCTCATTCCCAGAGCTCTGGATCACCATAAATGGTATAAAAGCTGTTTCAAAGAAGAATATCCAAAGAGCCGTAAAGCTGTTATTCCTTTCCTTATATAAAAGCAGCAATGATTTTATATCATAATAACCATGAACCCTCATAAACCTCATCATCAACCTGCAAACGTAAAAGGGAACCGGCTATTAGCTGCAACAATCCTTAATTTCATCATCTCTATTGCAGAAATCGCCGGAGGATTGATTTCCAATAGCTTATCATTAATTTCAGACGCTTTACACAACCTTAGTGATGGGCTTGCCATTTTTATTGCATGGATTGCCAACAAAATTAGCCAAAAGCCATCAAACTCAAAACGGACTTTTGGATACAAACGCATTGAGATCCTGGCAGCTTTCTTTAATGCCTTGATCCTGATCGCTATTTCGTTATATCTTTTCTATGAAGCCATCCTGAGAATTATTGCCCCTGAACCAGTAAAAGGCCTCATCATGCTTATTGTAGCCCTGATCGGGCTTCTTGCCAATCTTGCAGCGGTATTACTTTTGCGTGGAGATGCGAAAAGAAATATCAATGTCAGAGCAGCTTATCTGCATCTCTTTGGCGACACTCTATCATCTGTAGCAGTTATAATTGGCGGGATACTAATCTATTTCTTTGATATATTCTGGTTAGACCCTATCATCACGATCTTTATCGGTATTTATATCATCAAAGAAACCTGGACAATTTTAAAACAGACCGTCGACATTCTAATGCAAGGATCTCCGGCGGGTCTGAACCTGGATCTGATCAGGCAGGACCTGGAGCAAATTCCTGAGATTGCAAATATCCATCACGTGCATATCTGGAACCTGGATGATCAATCCGTTCATTTTGAGTGTCATGTTGCTTTAATCGAGAATAGCAGGATATCTGAAACGGATAATATTTATTACAAGATAGAAAAAGTCCTGAAAGAAAAGCACCACATCAGTCACCTTACCATACAGTTTGAGCACCAGCTATGTGACGATAAGGATATGATCCATCACTAGTCAGTGGTCATTGGTCAGTAGACGATCATCTTCTCAAAATGGTTTTTCCTCAAGTATCCCCTGATGATCACGTGTGCATCACGGTTATCTTCAAATGGCCTGATAATATCATGCAAAATGCCGGCATTTCCGCCGATTTCATCCAGTTCAATATAACCAAACCCGACAAATCTTCCATTTTCAACTTTCACAACAGAACATTCATAGTCGAACCGGCCATCATCCACAATAAAGAAATTCTTATTCTTATAGGTATATTTACTTATTGCATCGATGACCCTGTCGTTATAATCGGAAGGGCTTTCATTACCAACGCAGGCGCCACGGCAGATTCCCATATGATGGTCAAAACATCCCCCGCTTGATGTATAAAGCCCGCACAGTTTCTGGCAAAGGTTGAATTCGTCGAGCAATCTTTGAAGATGGCTCACGCCTTCCTTTCGGGAAGAGTAGGATGTCAAGGGTAGCCGGTCACCTTTAAGCTGTTCTACAGTGAAATGGATATAACCATCCTGTCCGGTATAGGAGAATAGGCCATACTGAAAAAGTGAGCGTCTCAGGGAACGGTTAAAAACAGGTTTATGCTTTTTTATCTCGGCTGATTCAAGCAGGGATGCAACAAGATCGCTTCCCGTAAGTTCATGAGTAACCGATGCAATCCTTTCACGCATTTCTATTTCACGCCTATGGTCGTTGTTATTCAGGTGCGACATGACCCTGCTTTTAATATTTACACTTTTCCCGATATAGATAATATCGCCATTTTCGTCATGGAAATAATAAACACCTGGTGTTTCGGGAAGCTGTTTAATATCTTCCAGCAACAGTTTTGTATGCAACCCTTTTAAGGATATTTCTTCGAGTTTGTTTTCAATTTTAAGCAGATGTTCCAAAAGAGAAACTGTAGTGAGGGCATCCCCTGCCGCCCGGTGCCTGGCAGGGTTAGTAATATTTAAAATCCTTGCGAGATTACCGAGCCCGTAAGACTGAATACCCGGCATAAGTTTCCGGCTAAGCTTCTTTGTGCAAAGTGTACGCCGGGTATAATCATACATCAGTCTTTTAAATTCACAACGTATAAAGTTATAATCGAAGGAGGCATTATGGGCCACGATCGTTTTACCATCAGTCAGTTCAACAATTTGCCTGGCAACCTCAAAAAAGTGTGGTGCTTCGGCCACCATTTTATTGCTTATTCCCGTAAGGGCAGTGATATGAAATGGTATCCTGCATTCAGGATTGATAAGCGATTCAAACTTTTCCACCACCTTTTCCCCGTCGTGGATGAAGATTGCGATTTCCGTTATACGGTCTTTTCTCGCATTTAAACCGGTTGTTTCGATATCGATGATAGCATACATATTACAAGTTCTGAGTTCTGAGTTCTGAGTTTTGAGTTCTGAGTTTTGACTTCTGTATTCTGTCTTCTGACTTCTGTATTCTGTCTTCTGACTTCTGTATTCTGTCTTCTGACTTCTGTATTCTGTCTTCTAAACTCATTGAAGTTTTAGTTTCATTTGAATATCCTTAATGTCTTTTTGAATGGATATTACAGTTTTAGTAAGTTCGTCTTTCGGGAGATTGGGTTCTGGTATTTCGGAGGATACGAAGTGGACAAACTTCCAGACTTCCCGGATATCTTTCACATTAACCTCATAGGGGTCGTAAAGCGGGTTGAGTGACATAAGGGTGAGTTTCTGTTGCTCTTGCAGATTATTTTCAACCACTTTAAAAACAATACCATCATCAAGGGTGAGGATGATATATGGATATCCACTTCGGATATTAAGCCAGTTCTGAATAAATTCCCCGATCACCCAGGATTTATCGGGGATGGGAAACATTGAATCGCCATTTACCTGAAAGGCACGGTATTTCTTGTCCTTTGAAAGGAATGGCAGCTGAAATACGGGCAGTACGCGGATGAATTCAGGATCAGCAAAGCCGCTGCGGTAACCTGCTTTAGCCGTTTCACTGACTAATTCTATGTTTTCGTTGTTGTCAGGGTCAATCGTTGTGGCAAGTACCCTGAGTTTACTGCCGGTAATAAAAATGTCATATCCCCTTTCAAGTTGGGAAAGCTCACTTTCGGCCAGTTTCGACAAATCTTCTTTCACGAGGGTGTCAATAGATATTTTCAAATGCCGGCTGAAGGAAATAAGGGCCTCCAGTCCGGGCTGGGCAATACCATTTTCGTAGCCGCTCAGGGTAGAGCGCTTCATTCCGAGGGAAAAAGCTATATCGTCCTGGGTCCGTCCGAGACGCTTTCTGAGCAGTTTGATATTTGAACTGAAGTACATCGTTTTATTTGTTTATCCGTTTTTTCTGAAAATATACCCGGTCTGTTGAAAAAAAAATTCTTTTTCTTGACTTGAAAAGATTTTTTGATTAAATTGTAGTCTATTATTTGATTAAATTTTAATCAAAAGTAAAACAAAGAAAATAAAAAGTCAAGAAAAATTTTAAAAAAAAGCAACTTCCTGACCACTAACCACTAACTAATAACCAATAATCAATGACCGAAAACCGCCATATCGTCCATCTCGACCTTGACACGTTCTTTGTATCGGTAGAGCGGCTGATGAATGCACGGCTGATTGGCAGGCCGGTCATTATCGGCGGCACGTCTGACCGGGGCGTTGTGGCCAGTTGCAGTTACGAAGCCCGGCAGTATGGCGTTCATTCGGCCATGCCGATGAGAACAGCACGCATGTTATGCGGGGATGCGATCATCGTCAGGGGTGACATGGATCTGTATTCGCGTTATTCCGGCAAAGTCACCCAGATTATTGCAGAAAAGGCGCCGGTCTATGAAAAAGCATCCATCGACGAGCATTATATCGATATCACCGGGATGGACCGTTTTTTTGGCTGCCTGGCCTGGACGCGGGAGTTGCGGCAAACTATCATCCGGGAAACCGGGCTTCCTATCTCCGTTGGCCTGTCGGTCAACAAGACCGTTTCCAAGATCGCTACGGGCGAGGCAAAGCCAAACGGTGAACTGGAAATCCCGGGAGAACGGGTCCGCCCCTTCCTGAATCCCTTATCGATCAAGAAGATACCCATGATCGGCGATAAAGTGTATCATTTACTCCGGTCGATGGGAGTCGACACCATCGAAACCCTAAGCCGTGTCCCGCCCGAAATGGTTGAAAAGGTGCTGGGAAAGAACGGCATTGTTATCTGGAAGAAAGCCAACGGTATCGACACCACCCCTGTAAAGCCTTATTCGGAAAGGAAATCCATTGGTTCCGAGACCACTTTCGAGAATGATACGATCGATATATCACGTATCCGCCAGGTGCTTTCCGCTAAAGTGGAACGACTCACTTTCGAGTTGCGGAAGCAGCAAAAACTAACATCCTGCATCACCGTGAAAATACGCTATTCCAACTTCGATACCCATACCCTGCAACAACGCATTCCTTATACCTCTTTCGATCATATCCTGATCAAAACCTCGATGGAACTGTTCGACCGACTCTACCAGCGCCGTATGCTCATCCGGCTGGTGGGCGTCAAATTCAGCCACCTGGTCGGCGGCGTGCAGCAACTGGATATGTTCGAGGATACACCTGAGATGATCAGCCTGTACAACGCCATGGACCATATCCGGAAAAGGTTTGGCAAGAAAGCGATCAGGAGGGCAGTGGGAATTGGGTATTAAATGGTCATTGGTCATTAGTCATTGGTGATGTTTTGGAATTGTCATTCATATTACAGTCTGCGTTACGGGACGATGTCGCCGGAAAAGCTTGTAGAACAAGCCAAAGTGCTTGGCATAGAGGCATTGGGGATGACTGACATCAACAATTCCACCGGGGTGCTTGATTTCGTCAGACTTTGTAAGGAAGCAGGTATCTGGCCGCTGGCCGGAATTGAATTCCGCGATGGCGACACCCTTCTATATACCTGCCTGGCAATGAATAACGAAGGTTTCCGCGAGATAAACGAGTTCCTGTCCGGCCGGAACCTGGAGGGGACTCCCCTGCCCCGCCATCCGCCGGTTTTTCAGAATGTCTACGTCATTTACCCTTTCGGATCTGTTACCGGACGAAAATTGAAGGATCACGAAAAAATCGGCATCCGGCCGGAGTTTGTCCGCCGGCTGCTACAGACGGAGTTTTCCCATAACCAAAAGGGGTTAGTCGTTCAACATCCGGTGGTCCTTGAGAGCCCTGCCAGTTTCCTGCTCCATCAGAACCTGCGCGCCATCGACCACAACACACTCATTACCAAGCTTCAACCGGGTCAGACGGCATCCCGGCATGAGTATTTTGTTTCACCGGAGCGCCTGTCGGGAGCTTATCGCGACTACCCAGAAATCATCCTGAATACGGAAAAGATGATGGCATCATGCCAGATAGACTTTGATTATCAATCGGTTAAGAACAAGGAAACATTTACGGGCAGTCTCTACGATGACCGCATCCTGCTCGAGAAACTGGCGATGGACGGCCTGGAATACCGCTACGGTAAAACAAACAAAGAAGCCATCAAAAGGGTAAGGCATGAACTGGAGATCATTTACAAGATGGGATTTTCGGCTTATTTCCTCATTGCATGGGACATTATCCGGTATTCCATGAGCCGGGGGTTTCATCATGTCGGAAGGGGCAGCGGAGCCAACAGTGTTGTTGCTTATTGTTTGAAAATCACAGATGTTGATCCCATCGACCTGAATCTTTACTTTGAACGATTTATCAACCCGAAGCGGACCAGCCCACCCGATTTCGACATCGATTATTCCTGGACCGATCGGGAAACGGTGCAGGATTATATCTTCAAAAGGTACGGGCGGGAACACACCGCTCTGCTGGGGGCCATGTCCACCTTTAAGGGCCGCTCGATCCTGCGGGAGTTGGGAAAGGTATATGGCCTGCCAAAACAGGAGATCGATGATCTGACCAACTCGCCTTACACGGAAATCAATAAAAATGCCGTTACACGCCAGATTTACGAGATCGCGCGGATGATGGTCGATTTCCCTAACATCAGGAGCATTCACGCCGGTGGTGTGCTGATCTCCGAAAAACCCATCACCTGCTACACGGCGCTGGACATGCCGCCCAAGGGTTTTCTCACCACCCAGTGGGATATGTATGTAGCTGAAGATTTCGGTTTTGAAAAGCTAGACATCCTGAGCCAGCGCGGTATCGGCCATATCAAGGAATGCGCCGACATTGTGGCTGAAAACAGGGCCATTAAAGTAGATGTTCACCAGGTCGAGCGCTTCAAGCGAGACCCCAAAGTCAAGGCACAGTTGAAGAAAGGCGAAACCAACGGCTGTTTTTATATTGAAAGTCCGGCTATGCGGGGCTTGCTGACGAAACTGAAATGCGATAACTACCTGACCCTGGTCGCGGCCAGCTCCATCATCCGCCCGGGTGTCGCCAAATCGGGTATGATGAAGGAATACATCCACCGTTTTCATCATCCCGATAAGTTCCGGTACATTCATCCCATAATGAAGGAACAATTGGAGGAAACTTACGGGGTGATGGTTTACCAGGAAGATGTGCTGAAGGTTTGCCATCATTTTGCCGGACTTGACCTGGCCGATGCTGACGTGCTGCGGCGGGCCATGAGCGGGAAATTCAGGAGCAGAAAGGAGTTTGACCGCATTGTAGAGAAGTTTTTCCAGAATTGTAAGGAAAAAGGTTACCCGGAAGAAATCACGAAAGAAGTCTGGCGACAGATCGAATCCTTTGCAGGTTATTCCTTTTCAAAGGCGCATTCAGCGTCCTATGCCGTGGAGAGTTTTCAGAGCCTTTACCTGAAGGCCCATTACCCGACGGAATTCATGGTGGCCGTGATCAACAATTTCGGCGGATTTTACCGGACCTGGGTGTATTTTAACGAAGCCTGCCGGAGCGGGGCAACAATCCACCTTCCCTGCGTGAATAACAGCAGTTATAAGACCTGTATCAAAGGCAGTGATATCTACATCGGGTTCATTCACGTCGACAGCCTGGAGCGCCAGATGGGCCTGTCGATCCTGTCGGAACGCGAGAAAAACGGGATGTTTGCCAGCCTGGACGATTTCGTCGGGCGGGTCAATGCCGGCCTTGAGCAACTGATCCTGCTCATCCGGATCGGCGCCTTCCGGTTTACCGGCAGGTCAAAAGCCGAACTGCTCTGGGACGTCCACCAGTTGCTGCGCCGCAGCCAGCCCAATGAACACCACCAGTCGCTTTTCAGGACCCCTTCCAGGGTATTCGAGTTGCCTAGGCTTCAGCACCACCAAGTGGAAGATGCGTACGATGAGATCGAACTGCTCGGCTGGCCTGTGAGCATGACAGCATTCGACCTGTTGCAGACCCCGTTCCGCGGAGAGATCATGGCCAGGGACCTAATCGGCCATATCGGAAAAAAAGTAAGAATGGTCGGAAACCTGGTGACGATCAAGTATGTTCGTACAGTAAGGAAGGAGATCATGCACTTTGCAGCATTCCTGGACCAAGAAGGTGAATTCTTTGATACGGTACACTTCCCTCCTTCACTCAGGTCATCTCCCTTCAAAGGCGATGGGGTTTACCTGATTCTGGGCAAGGTGGTGGAGGAATTCGGTTTCCCCAGCGTGGAAGTGGAGAAGATGGCGAAGCTGGCATTGCAGGCGGACCCGAGGGGCGGGTAGGTAAGTTTTGAGGTTTAAGGTTTAAGTTTGGGAATAAGTGTGTCAGATCAGGCCGGCAAAGTTTTCATTTCTTTGAAGTGATAAATGTGGAAGCCTGGTTTGCTCTGTTTGCAGGCTGCGATCATGGCCTTAGCAACGTCTTCGGCGGCGATGGGTTTGTATTTGGATGGGAATAGTAATGAGAGTGGTTTTATCATCACCTGCACGATAGCTTCAAGGGGTCGGGATTCCGGTCTTTTTCCCAGCAGCATGGACGGGCGGAAGATGGAAACAGATGGAATGCTGATGTTTCTGACCTGGTCTTCCACTTCTCCTTTCAGTTTGATATAGAAATTCCCCCCTTTGCTGTTGGCACCCACGGAAGAAACCAGGAGAAAATGCGGGCAGCCTGTTTCTGCACAAAACCTGGCTGCATTCACCGGGATGTCGTAATCCACTTTGCGATAGGCTGCTTTGTCGCCTTTCACCTTTTTGTTTGTTGTACCGACGGTGCAGAACACAGCGTTGCACCCGGCAATGCCTGCCTTAAAGGCTGCTTCGTCGGCAAAATCGATCACCAGGACCCTGATCTTCGGGTGATTATAAGGAACCGGCCTTCTTACAAGCAACCTGATCGTTTTGAAATCATCATCATCCTGGAGACATTTCAGCAGATGGCTCCCGATCAATCCTGTCGCGCCTATGAGGGTGGCTGTTCTTTGACTCATATTTCTATAGTGTTAAGTGTTGAGATTTAAGTGTTAAGTGGGGGACTTTATAAAACGATAATACAACCCCAGCTTCAGCGTGTAGTCCCATTCCCATTGGATTTTTTGCATATAATATTCATTACCGCCCCAGAGGGCAGCGCCGAGGCCTGCTTCCTGGAAGACATAGATGTTGTCATATAGCTGGAAGATGAAACCGATGCCGATGAATTGTTCTATGAGCCAATGCGGGTCGGATATCTTGCCTATCTGTCCCCAACCGTAACTGGTTGTATCGTACACCGGTTCCCGGAAGCAGAGATGGGAAACCATGTTCTGGTAGAAAAGATAAGGGTTTACTGTGCGGATGTCTTTCCAGATATTGTATTGATAGGAAACGTTCAGACCGATGCGGTCGTACCAGTTTTCAGCATAACCGACATTTTTATATGCACCATCTTCAAAATCAGCATACTGGTTCAGGTAGACCTGCATCCCGGTCGAAAGGGTGTGATGGTTCCGGCGCATATTAAAATCTCCTTCGATGCTCTGCGCGAAATAGGTCCAGTTAAAATTGGCATTGACCGACTTGTCCCATTTTTGAGCAAACAGTCCGAGGGAAAGGAACAGCAAGAGAGCAAGAATGATAGATCTCATGGTGGATTGGTTAATAATCTCTTTATTAACTGGGAATAAGGGGGTTTTATTGCACTGGAAGAAATTTTGAATGCTGAATGTCGAATTTTGAATGGCCCGGAAAAGAGGGAAGCTTACAAGCTTATATGGAAGTGGAGAAGATGGCGAAGCTGCCGGTGCTGGCCGATCCGAGAGGAGGAGGAGGAGGTTTAAGGTTTAAATTTTAAGGTTTAAGTGGGGGTATTTTTTTATGTCTATTATCAGTACAGTACTGACCTATCAGAGAATTGGATTTTATTGACTATCCATTAATATTATTTGAAAATGCAAATACATAATACATGCGGCCAGACATTTGATTTAGTTAACCCGTCTATAAAATAATAAAAAGTACTTTTCTGTCCTCCCAAGAAATTTTTCATATCCTAAATCAATCTCATTACTCGGTGTCAGATAAATGTTATGAGTGATAACTTTTCCACCGTAATCATTTTCAATTTTCCGTTTGAATTTAAATCCCATGTACTTCATTTGTTTTTTGAAATCCTTACGGGTTTTACTGTCGCCAAAATAATAGTAAACACATCTGATTGCAGACGTGTCTTTTGGGAAAGTCCTTATAAACCAGATCGAATGGTCTGTTGCAGAATAATAACTGTATGAATAAATCCAATTATCCTCTTCTTTCTTTTTCAGTTTAAATCCCTTGTTTAAAGAGTACTTATTTAATTCAACAGAGTCCATTGTTCTAATCATGAAAATCTCGTCCAAGCAAAGTGTCTGCCCGGTTACACAAAAACTTATAAATGCTAAAGCCAACGTAATTATTAGTCTCATGTAATTTAATTGTTTGTCTAACAAATGACTACCAATATTCAATGCAAAACCCTGTTGCCCAGAGTTATTATGGACGGTCATCCGCTGTTTACGCTTTGTCGGGTCAAGCTTTAGATCATCTTTTTTACTTTAAGTATTTCTATAATATTATTTTTTACATATTCATTTTTACAGTTTGTTATAAATCCATTTATAATTTCATGAGTCTTTTTTGACTTCCTGAAACTTCTTGAATTAAATGATAAAGAAAAACCTATTGCGTAAGCCTGATAATTTTCTTTTATTTGGCCTGAGAGATATTTTTCAGAAAGGCGGAAACCTCTTTCTAAATCGTAATCAGTTGTTAAATGAAAATAAACGGGTTCTTTGTAACTAAAATAACCTGAAATAACTGAATAATATAAATAATACCAGGTTAAACTTTCATTATTTACATTATAAGTATTCAAGTAATCATCAGCTACACTGACATAATTTGGTTCAAAAACTAAATTATCATAATAACAACGCAAATATTGATCAATGATTTCTTCAGAATTTCCATCAATACTGTACTTCATTGAATATTGTTTTAAGAGCCTTTGATTTTTCTCTAACCAATTTAAATCGAAATCAGTAGTTTTAACTGAATCATATAAATTGAACAGAAAAGTGTTAAAGAAATAATTTTTTGTCGCATTTACTCCAGAAAATATGATGCTATCAGATTTGTTTTTATAATTAAGTGAAATGTTAATACTGTCACCAGGCGCAAATAACAAATATATTTTCATTGATCCAATTTTTAAAATATTTTCATAAAGTACATGGTCAATATTTTCTAACTTGAAATAAAATGAGCCTTCTTTTGTTGTTTTTGATTTAATATAAATTGGTTCAGCTATTACCCAAATCGCATCAGTTGGAGATATTTTAAGAGATATATTCTTGTAAGAGTAATTTAATATTGTCCCACAAATAATTACGGAATTAGACATGATTGTATCTGAAGAAAAAATGAAAGTAATTATCACTAAAAGGATTTTATTCATACTCTTGTATATTGAAATTTGTTGCCAAACGATTTGATTAATAGCGAATTGATCTGGTTAATACTCTCAAAGGTACAATATTTTGATTCCCAAATTATCCTACAGCCTTTGAAAAAGTCAATCACCGGAGCTATTTTCTTGTTTACACGGACTTTTTGGAAATATACAAATAGAAGGAGATTCCCGCTTGCGCGGGAATGACGCCAGGAAAGGAGGAATAGTGGGCGGCGCGGCACACCTTTGTCAATTTTTTAAGGAGTGCCGCGCCGCTATCTCCTTTTCCGGTCAATCACGTCATTCCCGCGTAAGCGGGAAACTCTTTCATGCCGCACCGCTTTTGGTTAACATCACTAACGACGTCAAGTACGAACCCTGATCAACCCGGTTCCTGTTGATTTAATCCTGCCGATGGCGGCCCCCGTGATGCCGCTTTCTGTCATTCGGTGAAGAAAATCCTAGGTGAATCTTTCTGGTGAGATGCCTTATTATTTGGCGTAAACGCTATTTTTATCTATATCTGATTATCTCACAACAACCATGGTTTTTATCATAAATAAAAATCTCATATTGCAACCTGATATATCTTGTTCTCTCTGTCCGCTGCATAGCTTAAAACTGCATAAATGTCATCCTCTGTCAGCTCATCAAAATCCTTTAAAATCTCCGGAATTGTCATCCCGGAAGCTAATCAGCCAAGAATATCATTCACAGATATTCTCATCCCTCTGATGCATGGTTTACCGCCTCGTTTTCCTGGTTCTATTGTGATAATCTGTTCATAATCAATCATAATATTAACCTTTTTGCAAAGATACATCATAAAATTACGAATCAGGGTTTGAAAATAATAGAAATAGTGTCTAAAAAGAATATTTAGATTTCTTGCAGATTCACGCAGATCATTTCAAATCAGCACATTATAATCCGCGAAATTTGCATTTTAATCAGCGAGAATCAGCGAGAAATTCTTCCTGCCATACGATGTGAATCCGCTTTTTACCGCTTTCCACCAACAAAGGTGATCCTGCGTAAAGAAATATCAGCCGGCGTATCCTGGATGACCCAGGTAGCTCCTCCATCATTTGTGTGAAAGATTTGTCCATGCCCGGAAAAACCTTCTGACGTGATCCAAACCATGTTTTCATCCATTGCTGCGACCCCCATGTACATGGCCGACAATGCGCCATTAATGCCCGGTTGTTTAACCCAATCGCTGCTTAGCCCGGACAGTTTGAAAATCATGTTATAATCGGTTGCAACCCATACTACCAGGTTATCTGCATAAGGGAAAATATCCGTATTACTGGCAATGCAAACACCGTTATTGTGATTATACCCGATAGGAGTCGGTTTATTCACCCATGTTTTTCCTCCGTCTGTTGTATAAATAGCCTGGCTCGGACCCACAGCCCAGGCAAAATTGGCATCGACTGCATGAATGTCGATGAGCGCATTGGGCATGTTACCGGTGGTAAGGCAGTCGGTCCCCTGCCTTTCCCAGGTAAGGCCTCCATCGGAAGTGTAATGGATCATTGCAACCGTATCGCCTATTCCTACAACCCAGACATGGTTTTCATCTGCAGCTGCCACCATCTGGTATGCATCTGAATAATCACTTGAGGCCTTTAGGGCTGTCCATGTATTTCCTCCATCTGTTGTTTTCAGGATAATGCCCTGGTCGGCTACAGCCCAGCAAACATCGTTATTCACAGGACAGATTCCCGATACAGACACATCCGGCAGTCCTGAACCTGATCCTTGCCGGACCCAGGTTATACCTCCGTCTTTCGTTCTTAAAATCACCGGATAGCCGCTTTCAGAAATTCCGCCAGCCCATGCATTATTTTTATCCACGGCACGGATGTCCTGCAGGTATGCATCAGGGATCATCGTGGAATCGCCCTGTCTTTCCCAGCTGGTACCGCCGTTTGTCGTATGAATGATCGTTCCGAAACCATTGTGCGCATTCCCTGCCGCCCAACCAATTACTTCATTATCAGGCGGATTGTCGTTGTTTTTATTACAACTGGTCATGAATACCGGCACTGCAAATAATACCAAAATCATCAAGTTTTTATTTATCATGGTTATAATGGATAAAGATTGATGTTGAATTAATTTTCATAAAAGACCGGTTTGGTTGCCCACAAATATAAGAAATCCATCTGTAAAAATCAATTTTTTTCTTCACTCGGATGCCTGGGTAGATCCAATCCGAAAATCACCCAACCCTGATCAATCCGGTCCCCTGTGATGTGATCCTGCCAATGATGGCAGCGGTGATTCCACTTTCATCCATTCGGTGCAGAAAATCCTCTGCGTATCTTTCCGGTAAAGCAATCAACAGCCCGCCGGAAGTCTGGGCATCGCAAAGCAAAACTTTCCGGAGGTAAGTCACCTTTTCGTCCCAAACTACAAATTTTTCAGCGAATTCAAGGTTATTGAGAGTTCCTCCGGGAATCATATTTGCTGCAGCCATATCTTCGGCCCCGTGAAGTATGGGAACATCTGATGAACTGATTTCAGCATCCACACCGCTTGCAGATGTCATCTCATATAAATGCCCCATCAATCCAAATCCCGTAATATCAGTGCAAGAATTAACCGGAAAGTTTTTCATGATTTCTGCGGCTGTTTTATTAAGCGTCATCATCTGGTCGATGGCAATTCTCCCCAGATTGTTATCAAGCACTCCCCTCTTCATAGCAGTTGCAAGAATACCTGTTCCTATTGGTTTGGTGAGGATCAGCTTATCTCCTGGCAGAGCGCCGTCATTCTTCAGGATTTTTCCAGGATGGATAATCCCGGTGACTGCCAGGCCGAATTTAGGCTCCGGATCATCCACGGTGTGACCGCCAATGATCTGGATCCCGGCTTCAGCTGCCTTATCGGATGCACCTTTTAATATCTGCTTAAGCACTTCCAACGACAACCGGTTAGATGGGAACCCGACAATGTTCAAGGCAAACAATGGAACCGCTCCCATGGCGTAAATATCGCTGAGGGCATTGGCCGCTGCAATGGCCCCGAATTCGTATGGATCGTCGACAACCGGGGTGAAAAAGTCAAGGGTCTGGACGATAGCCTGGTCATCGTTGATCCGGTAAACAGCCGCATCGTCCGATCTATCATTTCCCACCAGGATATCCGGATGAAAACTTACAGGCAGGGATTGCAGTATTTCCTCCAGCGCCTCGGGACGGAGTTTGCAGGCACATCCCAGCCCATGGGTAAATTGGGTTAACCGGATTTCCCGCTCTTCTGCAGATGCAGGCTTATCCGACATCATGCGGCTTACTGCCCTGATTATCGAACCGGATGCATTTTCAATATCATCTTCATTGAGAAACCGTCCGGTAGAAAATCGGATAGTACCCATGGCAATTTCAAGCGGTACATCCATGGCTTTCAAAGTTGCTGAAATATTGGTTTCCCCTGCATGGCATGCTGCCCCGGCAGATGCTGCCACTTCTTCAGATAATTCAGATAAGATAAGGTTTGCTTCTATTCCGGGAAAAGAAAGGCTAAGGGTATTAGGTAGACGGCGTTCGGGGTGACCGTTAAGAACCACGTCCGGAATTGCTTCAGAAATCTTTTGATGAAGAAGATCACGGAGTTTTTTGGAATGCCCCATATTTTCATCCAGATCCCTGAGCGCCAATTCACAGGCCTTTCCAAGCCCGACGATCAATGCCACATTTTCCGTGCCGGCCCTTAAATTGTGCTCATGATCAGCGCCATGAATCAATTTTTCCAGCTTTACACCATCCCTGATAAAAAGCGTCCCAACACCTTTAGGAGCATAAAGTTTATGTCCTGCCACGGAAAGTAAATCGACATCCAGTTTATCAACCGGGATTTTCCCGGCCGATTGAGCTGCATCAGTATGAAAGAGAATATTATGTTTCCGGGCAAGAACAACAAGCTGTGAAATAGGCTGAATGGTCCCTACCTCATTATTTGCATGCATGATGGTAACGAGGATCGTTTCATTGGTAATGGCTTTTTCCAGGTCATTAACCGATACCAACCCAGTTTCATCCACTGGAAGCCAGGTAATCCGGAAACCCTGAGTTTCAAGATATTTGCATACTTCCGAAACGGCAGGATGCTCTATACTACTGGTTATAATATGATTACCCTTATTTCTATAATTAAAGGCAACTCCTTTTATTGCCAGATTATTCGACTCACTTCCACCACTGGTAAAAATGATTTCATGATTCTTGCATCCCAGCAGAGCAGCAACCTTGGCACGGGCATTTTCCACAGCCATTCTGGCCCGGGCGCCGTAAACATGAGTGCTGGAAGGATTTCCAAAGATGCTTTCAAGGTATGGTCTTATGGCGTCTGCTACTTCAGGATGAACCGGCGTTGTGGCGTTGTAGTCGAGGTAGATCGGTAAGGGCATGATTGTTAGTTTCTGGTTTCAATTTCAAAGTTACTTTTAATTAAAATGATCCTGCCTTCCACAATAATAATTCAGATAGATTTGATTTGTTATTTTTACAATTGAAATGCTCTGGAACATTGAAACTTGAAACCAGAAACTTGAAACCCAGCTAATGCAAGAATTTGAAAATAAAGGAGATAAGCCCACCAAAACCGGCTTCGGTGAAGGAGTCAGGGATGCTGCCAGGATTAACCCTCATGTGGTCGGGCTGGGTGCAGATATTACAACATCTGTTGGAATGAACCTGTTCGCCATTGAGTTCCCTGAAAGGTTTTTCTCTCTTGGAATTGCAGAACAGAATTGTATCGGTGTGGCAGCAGGAATGGCCTTATCGGGCAAGATTCCCGTATTTTCAACCTATGGCGTATTTGCTGCCATGAGGACAACTGACTTTATCAGGATATCCCTTTGTTATAACAACCTTCATGTCATTATTGGAGGAGCGCATGCGGGGATTTCGGTGGGGCCGGATGGCGCCACGCACCAAGCCCTTGAAGACATTGCCATGATGCGTGTTCTCCCCAATATGACCGTCATTTCACCATGCGATGCCACCCAGGCAAGAATCGCCACCATTCAGGCCATACAAGAGCTCACCGGTCCGGTTTATATCCGGTTTGGAAGGGAAGCCGTACCTGATTTTACGGATGTGAATCAGAAATTTGAAATTGGAAAATCGGAATTGATGTACGATGGTAACGATGCAACCATTATTGCCACGGGACACCTGGTTTGGGAAGCCCTGCAGGCAGCTAAGGCATTGAAAGAAAAAGGCATACGGGTGAGGGTGTTGAATATGCATACCATAAAACCTATTGATAAAGGGGCTATTATCAAAGCCGCCCGCGAAACCGGAAGGATCATCACTGCTGAGGAACACCAGGTAACAGGAGGTTTAGGGGGTGCGGTTGCAGAAGTTATAGCAGGGAATTTCCCCGTGCCGGTTCATTATGTCGGGATGCCCGACTGCTTCGGTGAGTCAGGAAGCCCAAGGGAGCTTATGGAAAAGTATGGTCTTACCAGTCAGTCTATACAAAAAATCATTCTGGAAAGCCCGGATATTCGATCCTTGTAAGATATAAACCTTTGGCAGGGACTGATTCCCCTGCACCCGAACGTTTTTTGCTTTCTATAATCCGTCTTAAATCTTCGATCGAAATTTTTTGCTGCCCTAGATCAAGGAGGGTCCCAACAATTGCCCTCACCATGTTATGAAGAAAACGGTCAGCTGTAATAGTAAAAATCAGGCGGTGGTCAGATAAATCCCAATTTGACCGGATTATCTTGCAGATATTAGTTTTTCGATTTGCATTAGGCTTCGAGAAGCTTGTAAAATCATTGTATTCTTTCAATATATCAGCCCCTGCGTTCATCAAACCGATATCTGATTCCTGAGGAACAAACCATGAAAACTCATTTAAAAATGGATCCTTTCGGGTATGGATGTGATATTCATAGGTTCTGGAGATGGCGCTGAACCGGGCATGAAGGTCTTGAGCGACGGGAAAGATGTTGTATATCAGGATATCTTCCTCCAAATAACGGTTTAACCTGCGTGTAAGTTCATTCAGCTCCTCCCGGCTTTTCTCTTCCTCCAAATCAAAGTGTGCATAAAACTCCCTGGCATGGACGCCGGTATCAGTCCTTCCGCAACCAGCCATATTAAAATCCATTGACCATATTAACCGTATCGCTTTGGTAATAACCTCCTGAACGGTTAAAGCATTATCCTGGATCTGCCAGCCATGATACCTGGAGCCGTTATAAGCAAGCTTGATGAAATACCGGTAAGACATCTTATTTAAAATCGGTTCAAATTTAAGGCTTTCCTGCTTTTTTAACTAATTGGTATAGTAATTTAATATTTTTGTGTTATCATTTTAAAATTCGTGTTACTATGAATATAAAACGATTTGGTGTATCATTGGAAGATGATCTCCTTCAAGCGTTGGATGAATTTGCTGCAAAGAATAAATTTCCTAACCGGTCACAGGTAATCCGTCACCTGATCCGGAAGAATCTTGTTACGCAGCGATGGGAAGGAAACCAGGAAGTTGCCGGGGCTATTGTGTTGGTTTACGACCATCATAAGCGTGACCTTCAGCACAATTCTACTCATATCCAGCATGACTTTCAAGACCTGATCCTTTCGGTGCAACATGTACACCTCGATCATAATCATTGCCTTGAAACTATTGCTGTTAAAGGAAAAGCAGACAGCCTGACTGAATTGGCCAATCGATTGATCGGGCTGAAAGGGATCTTTCATGGCGAATTAGTAATGAGCGGAATTTGATTAGTTCTGAGTTCTGAGTTAATAAAATAGTCTATGAAATTAATTATTATTTTCAGTATGATTATGATAGCAAATTCTATTATTGGGCAGGTTGTTTCCGATAAGAAGGAAAGCATACAAGGCTTTTCCGAGGAGCAAATTTCACAAAAAGACAGTACGGGTTCCCATTCTAATAAAAATGCAGGAGTCGTATTTTCCAATTTCCCCATTCACCCGGAAGATTACGCAATTGATATCCGGATGATGATGACTAAAGTCATCGAAAAATACGGGTATGAAGAATGGAGGCTTGTGGTTTTGACCAGCGAACTGCATGGTCACCTGGGTGTTTATGCTATCATCGGCGCCAAGATGGGTTTGTACGCCAGGGAAATCCTTAATGCCGGACATGATGAACTGATCATCATTACAAACGCAGGGTCTAAACCTCCAATCAGTTGTTTGAACGATGGCTTGCAGGTCAGCACCGGCGCCACCCTTGGTCATGGGCTGATCAGCATCAGGGAGGTTAATACTGCAGGCCCGGTTGCTGATTTCACCTGCGGGGGAAAGACAATAAGAATAGCTCTTAAAGAGATCATTTATAAAGAAATAGAAGGCTCAATAAAAGAAGCAATCAAGGTATCAGGAGGACTGACAGCCGAATACTGGCAAAGGATCCGGGAACTGGCCCTTGACATCTGGCTTGAATACGACAGGAATGAGATCTTTGAAATAGAGGAAGTTAAAGGAAACTAAAGAGGAACCATATTAACAATCGAACAATCGAACAATTTAATTTAACAATTATCGAATGCTCCAATTCTTCACAGGTATCCTGATGTCCTCAGTACATGTGGTTACCGGTCCGGACCACCTGGCAGCGGTCACTCCACTGGCAATTGAAAACCGTAAAAAAGCCTGGCATATTGGATTTTTCTGGGGATTAGGCCATGTTTTGGGAATGTTGATGATTGGAATGTTGTATATAGCTTTCAGGGAAGTCATTCATGTAGAAAAAATTTCCGGATACAGTGAATACCTGGTTGGCATTGTTCTGATCGGAATAGGAATCTGGGCAATTATTAAATCGCTGAAACATTTTCATTCTTATCATGTTCACCCTCATTATCATGCAGTGCCGTCCCCACAGATCCATATTCACCGGCATGAACATGAAGATGAATTTGAGCATTTTCATGAACATCAGAAGACAAACAGGCAGAATAGCGTTACGGCACTCCTAATCGGAACCCTGCATGGTTTTGCAGGAATTTCACATTTCCTCATAATCCTGCCTACGTTGGCACTGCCCAGTATGCATGATTCAATTATCTATCTTTCTGGTTTTGCATTTGGAACAATAATCACGATGGTTTCCTATGCACTGATTTTAGGCCTGGTTGCCCAAAGGACTGCTGATTTCCCTAAGTCAAAAGTTTTCAGGAACATACGGATCATTGCTGGCTCCCTGGCTATTGCAGTTGGCATTTGGTGGCTGATCTGAACTTAATCCTTCCAGGATAACCAGTTTTTACTCCACAATACCTAACGGTTTGGTTTCAGCCCATAACCCCCTGGTAAAGTCAGGAATTTCAAGCATCTGGCTCTTATTTCTTACGGATATTTCGCTTAGTTCAACAATGCTTGACCAGGCGGCTGCATCATAAACATTCTCGTCGAGGGGAAGACCATTCCGGAGGCAATAGATCAGGCGCCAGTCCATGATGAAGTCCATCCCGCCATGACCGCCGACTTCCCGGGCCATCTCCCCTACTTTTTTGACTAAGGGATGTTCATATTGAGCCAGGAGCTTGTTGTACTCGTCTTCAACCAGCCATTCGTGAGCATTGGGTTCCAGGGCGATCTGTTCCACCGGCCATTTCTGCGCAATTCCGCCCGTTCCACTGATCATATGGATCCGGCTGTAAGGCCTGGGACTTGTCGTGTCGTGCTGGATCATAATGGTTTTACCATTTGCTGTTCGGACAAGTGTTGTATTCATATCACCCAATTCATAAGCTTGCTGATATTCGGGCGAGTTTCCCCCGAATTTATTTTTTGCATATAAGCTCATTCCAACCTGTTTGGTAGATATGGAAGTCAGGTATTCCATCCGGTCGCCGCGGTTGATACCCATGATCTGGGCAACCGGGCCAAGGCCATGAGTCGGATAAAGGTTGCCATTATGATTCATACTGTATTTAAGCCTCCACATGTTATAATAGCCATTTTCCTCATCAAATTTCAACCAGCGCAGGTCATGGATATAAGCACATTCAGCATGCATGATTTCGCCAAAGACCCCCTTTCGGGCCATATTTAAAGTTGCAAGTTCAAAGAAATCATAGCAACAGTTTTCCAGCATCATACAATGTCGTTGTGTCTGTTCTGCTGTATCGACGAGCGACCAACATTCTTCAAGTGTAGTTGCACCGGGAACTTCAATGGCCGCATGCTTTCCATTCTTCATTGCATATACTGCATTAGGGGTATGCAAGTACCACGGAGTGCAGGAATACACAAGGTCTATATCATCTCTTTCACAAAGTTTCATCCAATCATCTGGTCCGGCTGAAAAGCCAATTGGTTGAGGTAATCCAAGATCTTTCACATTTTTTTGAGCCTGAAGGACCCTATCGGGCAATATATCACAAACCGCGGTAATTACTACACCGTCCACGCTTAGCAATCTACTTACCGCTTCCATCCCTCTCATTCCCAACCCAATTACCCCAATACGGACTTTTCCCAATGGCTCACAAGTAAGCACCATCACGGTTTTTTGACCTGACGGCCTGTTTGGGGTAATTCCTGGAATGGCTGAAGCGTGTCCGCTGATTCCTTTCAGGCCTAAGCCAAGAGCCGCTGCACCTGTCGCAGCAATGCGGATAAAATCCCTACGATTTGTTCCTTTACCGGACATAATAGTATTTTTATTTGTTATTAATAAGTTTGTAAATTTATATAATGTTACTTGAGTATTATTGAAAAAAGTATGAAAGAAAAAACAACATTGACCGCTGTAACAACATATGGTATTCTGCTTATTTTTGGTTTATCCTTCATACTGTTAAACGGATGTCAGAAAAATAGCCCTTCAACGTTGGACTATCCCATAAAACCTGTAGCATTTACTAATGTAAAGGTATCCGACAATTTTTGGGCCAGGCGGATGTTAATCAATCACGAAGTTACTATCCCGATCGCTTTCCGGAAGGCACAAGAAACTGGCAGGATTGACAATTTTCTAATTGCCGGAAAACAAAAGGAGGGTAAATTTTGCTCACCATACCCTTTCGATGATTCAGATGTATACAAGAATATAGAAGCAGCATGCTATTCGATGCAGATTTATCCAGACCCAAAACTCAATGCCTATCTCGACTCATTAATCGGCCATATTGCTGCTGCGCAGGAAAGTGACGGATATTTGTATACAAACAGGACTATTGATCCGCAAAATACACATGAAATGGCAGGAAAGCAACGGTGGGAAAAAGAAGAAGAGAGTAGCCATGAACTTTATAATGCCGGCCATTTATATGAAGCTGCTGTAGCCCATTACCAAGCTACAGGCAAACGGACATTACTCGATGTTGCTATAAAAAATGCAAACCTTACCGACAGTCTGTTTGGCTGGAGAAAAATCGAGAAAGCACCTGGTCACCAGGAAATTGAAATCGGTCTTGTAAAGCTTTTTCGTGTTACCGGTGAAAGAAAGTACCTTGATCTCGCAAAGTTTTTTCTGGATGTGAGGGGACCAGGCGGGGATGAATATAACCAAATGCATAAAAAAGTAGTAGAGCAGGATGTTGCTGTCGGACATGCGGTGAGGGCTCAGTACATGTATGCGGCGATGGCCGATATAGCAGCTCTTACGGGAGAAAAGAAGTATTTGAAAGCAATAGATACGTTATGGTCAGATGTGGTATCAGGGAAAACGTATGTTACAGGAGGTATAGGTTCGGCCGGGAGCTACGAAGGGTTCGGAGAAGCCTATGATCTTCCCAATATGGAGGCTTATTGTGAGACCTGCGCAGCCATTGCTAATGCATTATGGAATTACCGGATGTTTTTATTCCATGGTAAATCCAAATATTTTGATATTTTCGAGAAAGTCCTTTATAACGGCTTGCTGTCAGGTGTTTCTTTAAACGGTGATCAGTTTTTTTATCCAAATCCCCTTGCTTCAAAGGGCCAATATACCCGCAAACCATGGTTCGGTTGTGCCTGTTGTCCGGTGAATATTACCCGTTTCCTGCCATCAATCCCTGGTTATATTTACGCAGTTGATAGGGATAAGCTTTTTGTAAATCTTTTTATTGGTAATGAAGCTGAAATTAATATCGAAGGGCAAGATATCAGACTTGGGCAATCAACCGACTACCCTTGGGAAGGTCAAATCAGGTTAAAGCTAAATACATCGGAGCCTTTATCCTTCAACATGATGGTCAGGGTTCCAGGTTGGGCCAGGAATGAGGCGTTTCCGACAGATCTGTATTATTTTGTTGATGAATTCAAAGAACAACCAAAGTTTTTAGTTAATGGAAAAGAATTGAAGGTTTCTCAAATAGATGGCTATGCTTCTATTGAAAGAAAATGGGAAAATGGCGATGAAGTTATTGTTGAATTTCCTATGATGCCCAGAAGAGTCAAATCGAACAAACTGGTCAAAGCCAATGAAGGGCGTGTTGCTTTGCAACGCGGGCCTATTATTTATTGTGCTGAAGCGATTGACCAAAAATTGCCCGGTGTTATGAACCTCATATTGGATGACGATGCAGAGGTACAATATGATTATCAAACAGGTTTGCTCAGCGGGGTAGGCACCTTAACCGGTACCATTAAAGCTGCTTATGAATCGGAAGCCGGAATTGTCAGCCTTGTACCACAGGAGTTCAGGGCAATACCCTATTATGCATGGGCTAACCGCGGTTCCGGTGAGATGACAGTCTGGTTTAAGGATGGTTTTGTTCAGGATTTCTGACCCTTGGTCTTTAACTTTTCAATCAGGTCTTGTGCCGCCTCGAGTTTATCGATTATCTTTTCTTTTTCGCGCAAATCTTCTGTTATATCCACTCCGATGCTTAAGCTCCCTGTTATATTCTCGTTAAGATCCCGGGTCCTTACATTAAACCACCTGATCATTTTTTCTTCCTTGTATTTGGTTAAAATCAGGTTGTTGTAATGAGTATGAAATTCAAAATCAAGAATTTCGATAAATGAACCCTGGGCAGTATAGGACTCTTTTGGTGGAATGATAAACTCAAACCAGTCCTTACCCATAACTTCATCTTCCTCGTAACCAGTTAATTCAAGAAAAAACGGATTGATAAACTCTACGTGTCCCATACGGTTAAGGCCAACAACTATGACATCTGCTTCATAAATCAGGTTTCGCCATTTTTTCTCCTCTTCGTAGATTATATTATTTTCAAAGACATTTTTCAGTAAATCGGCATATGGGATAAAATTCAAAATCAGGTAAAACAGGAAAATTGTAAAAGGAAGCAAGTAGACCGAATTTATCGGGCCAAGGTCAACAATCTGATCGAATAAGCCTGCGAACAAGATCAACCCTAATCCTGTAAAAAATATGATAACGGTTTTGTAATTGACAGAATCTAATCTTTTAACGATTAAAAGAATAGTTGAGAAGGCAAACATTAAAATAGTCATGTCAGTAATTGCCCTCCACCAGGTAAAACCTTTACTGATCAATGGAATATTGCCATCAGACAAATCACTAAAGTACCGTGCTTGATTATTGCCAAATAAAATATTATCAGGTATGATCAGGCTCAGGATCATCAAAAAACCAATCATTGAAACATGCAATAAAATGATCAATTTCTTTGTATGCTCCAGGAAATAAAAAATTACACCAAGCATGCAAATGAAAACAGCCTGGGTCAATAATAACTGACATCTCAATAGGGTCAAATGATGATCTGCTATGCCAAAAGGTTCAGAGCATAATATAATTACGCTAAAACGGAGAAAAACAACAAAAGAAAGTATTAAACTGATGAAAGCCAGAATATTACCCCTTTTGACAAATGATAGAAAAAGTTGAAGAAAGCACGTAAACAGCGATATTGAAGCGAACGCGGTATATAATACCGAAACGGTTTTCATTGAGATAATAATATGAAAATTGTGGCAAAAGCTTAACAAAAATAAACAAATCAATGACAAAAGTCAAAATTTATATAAACAATTTTCTTATTCTTTAGCGCAGAATGCTAATATCCCCCATCATTTTCTTTCCGGACCAGCATTGGAAAAATCAAGATTAAATACTTTATGAGCAAATATTTTTAATTTTACTGAAATTTTTATAACGATCGGATAAGTCATACATTCCCTAGGATTGAGATAAGATGGCAATCCGGTCCGAAAAATAATACACATGAAAACTTTAAGAACAATCACGTTTTTGATTTTTATTTCCATGATTATTCTTTCGGCCGGATGTACGTCACCAGAGGGTGGAAGAAGAAACAAGAAAGGTGAACTTAAAGGGACCATTTCCATTTCAGGAGCTTTTGCTCTTTACCCTATGACTGTTAAATGGGCTGAGGAATTCCAGAAGCAAAACCCTGCTGTAAGAATCGATATATCGGCAGGAGGAGCAGGAAAAGGCATGACAGATGTCCTCTCAGGAATGGTTAACCTGGCCATGTTCTCCCGTGAAGTCAATCAGTCCGAAATTGACCAGGGGGCATGGTTCATAGCCGTGACAAAAGATGCTGTTTTACCTACCATCAGCAACCAAAACCCTGTTCTTGATGAAATATTAAAAAAGGGATTTACACAGGAAATTTTCAAAGAAATTTACCTTAGTGGAAACACTCACACCTGGGGCAAATTTCTCGAATTACCCGATCAAAATAAAATCAATGTTTATACCCGTTCAGATGCTTGCGGTGCTGCTGAAATATGGGGAAAATACCTGGGAAAAAACCAGGAAAGCCTTCTTGGGGTTGGCGTTTTCGGTGATCCCGGTATTGCAGATGCGGTTAAAAATGATAAATACGGGATTGGCTTCAATAATGTGATTTATGCCTATGATATCAAGTCGCGTAAGAAATATGAAGGCATGGAAATCATCCCTATTGATTTTAATGGTAACCGGTTGATTGATGCTGAGGAAAACTTCTACGGAAGCCTTGATACTATTATGCTTGCCATTCAAACCGGCAGATATCCGTCGCCACCTGCACGTGACTTATATCTTGTCTCCAAAGGCAAACCAACCGATCTTGTGATCATTGCTTTCCTTGACTGGATACTTTCTAATGGTCAGCAATATGTACACGAAGGGGGCTATGTGCAGCTCCCTGATGAGAAGATCAAAAACGAAAAATTAAAACTCAAATAAGCTTGAGCAGGTATAGAATTGGGCGACATCTAAGAAGCAGGCTGCACCTGATCTGGATGATGATCGGTCTTATAATGGTCATTTTCCTTCCTTTCTTTCTGGGAGTCGGGCTCTATATAAAGTCTACCCTCCTTTTGGAAGACCAATCGCTTGTTGACCTTCTGTTCTCAAGCGACTGGCGGCCATTGTCCGGGAAATTCGGCTTTTTAGCTTTTGCCGTCAGTTCTATATGGGTGACTGTATTATCCCTTTTAATAGCCGGACCTATATGCCTGCTAACTGCAATTCACCTGACACAATATGCCAAAGGCTGGGTCCTTCGCATCATGCACCCGGTTATTGATATCCTGGCAGGGATACCTTCCGTAATTTTTGGTGTTTGGGGAATACTCGTTATTGTACCCTTCATTTCACATTATGTTGCTCCTTTTTTTGGAGTCAATTCATCAGGATATACTATTATCACCGGCGCAATTGTTCTGGCTGTTATGATCATTCCTTTTGTCCTGAATATTCTTATAGATGTATTTAAGACTGTTCCTGATGAGCTTAAAGAAGCTTCGTTTTCGCTCGGTGCTAGTCAATGGCAAACGATCAAACTGGTGTTGCTCAGGAAAGCTTTTCCGGGCATTATTTCCGCTTTAGGGCTGGGCATTTCCCGTGCATTCGGCGAAACCATTGCCGTTCTGATGGTTGTTGGAAATGTGGCTAAAATACCGACCGGGATATTTCAGCCGGGGTATCCTCTGCCAGCACTTATCGCAAACAATTACGGGGAAATGTTATCGATTCCAATGTACGATTCGGCACTGATGCTGGCCGCGTTGATCCTGTTCTTCGTGGTATTGGTGTTTAACTTTTTATCACGACTAGCCATTGTAAGGCTTGAAAAACAGACGAGCTGATGAGGAAGTCCAGATTCATAGAAGAGAAATTTTTCAGGGTTTTGATGTTCATTTCAACTAACCTGATCGTGATCATACTTCTCCTGATCATTTTCAGTATATTATATAAGGGCTTACCGTCACTTTCCTGGCAAATGATTTCTCAAACCCCAAAAGGCGGCTTTTATTTTGGTAAGGAAGGCGGGATCCTGAATGCAATAATCGGCTCCCTGTATCTTTCAATAGGCGCCACACTGCTGGCTGTTCTTATCGGGTTGCCGGTAGCATTATTAATGAATGTCATCCTGGTGAAGCATAAAAAACTTATCAATATGATCAGGTTTTTACTGGACCTGCTCTGGGGAATACCTTCTATTGTTTATGGTGCTTTTGGATTTACGATCATGATCTATTTCGGGCTAAAAACTTCTTTGCTGGCAGGTATTATCACTGTAACGCTATTCATCATTCCAATCATGGTCAGGGCCATGGATGAGGTTTTAAAAACTATATCCATCGGGTTATTGGAAACATCCTTGTCACTGGGATCAACTCATTCAGAAACTGCTTTCAGAGTATTCCTGAGACAGGCTTCTCCAGGACTTGTCACAGCCATCCTGTTATCATTCGGAAGGGCAATAGGTGATGCGGCATCAGTGCTTTTCACAACCGGATACACCGATCATATCCCTACTTCACTCATGCAGCCCACGGCAACATTACCGTTAGCCATATTTTTCCAGCTTTCATCACCTATTGCAGAAGTTAAGGACCGGGCCTATGCCTCCGCCGTTATCCTAACGGTAATCATTCTCATCATCAGTATCCTGGCAAGGTTATATTCTAAAAGGTATCAGAAACACAAAATTAATTTCTGACATGGATAAAGGTGTCAAAATACTTATCAAAGATCTCGATCTGTACATCGGGAAACAACATATTCTGAAGAATATCAATGTTGTTATTCCTGAAAAGAAGATTACCGTCATACTGGGCCCTTCGGGCTGTGGAAAAACCACCCTGATGAAAAGTATGAACCGGCTTACCGATATATACCCGGACGTGAAGGTAACCGGACAGATCTTTATTAATGATGATGATATCCTTCATACCCAGATGGATATTACAAAACTCAGGCAGAAAATGGGTCTCCTGTCTCAGCGTCCTTACCCCCTTCCAATGAATATTTATAACAATATCGCTTATGGATTAAGGATCAGTGGAAGGAGAAAGAAAAGATTTCTGGATAAGCGTGTTGAACATTATCTCAGGGTTGCAAATTTATGGGATGAAGTGAAAGACAGGCTGAGGGACCCGGCCTCTAAATTGTCAATCGGCCAGCAACAACGACTATGCCTGGCGCGCGGCCTTGCAGTTGACCCTGAGATCATTCTTGCCGATGAGCCGACTTCTGCTCTGGATCCCATATCCAGCCAGGCTATTGAAGAGAAATTCATCGAGCTCAAAAAGAATTATACCATCATCCTGGTAACCCATATCCTGCGTCAGGCCAGGAGGATTGCGGATAACGTTATCTTTATGTATATGGGAGAAGTAATTGAACAAGGCACTGCAGACCAGGTGTTTAATCATCCGAAGGAAGAAAAAACCAAATCCTATCTAAAAGGGTTATTCTATTAAATTTTATTTATTCTTGAATCCTTAAATTTTAAACTGATGAAAAAAGTACTGATATTTTTTATTTTCGGACTGTTAATCATTTCACAAACGAAAGGACAATTTACGCTGAAAGGAGAATTCAGACCCCGTTTTGAATACCGGGGAGGCTATGGGGAAATCCTTTCGAAAGATGAAAAACCAATTTTGACAATTTCTCAGAGAAGCAGACTATCGGCTTACTATCAGACCGGGATTTTCTCATTCGGGTTTGGAATCCAGGATGTCAGGGTTTGGGGGGATGATGACATGTATTCTTCAACCGGCGTTACCGGGAGTAAGTCCAGTATCGACCTGAATGAAGCATGGTTGGGGATTAAACCTTATCAGAATGGATTGATTAAAATTGGCAGGCAATACTGGATTTATGAAGATGAGCGGTTACTTTCATCGCGTGGATGGAATCAAAGCGAAATTAAGTATGATGCAGTCCTTTTCCAGCATATCCAGGACAAATTGCAATTTGATGTGGGACTATCCTGGAATAACTTATCTGAAAAAAATTATTATGATGAATATACCAGCGCTAAGATGAAATCATTGAATTTCATATACCTGAAAAAGGGCATCACAAACTGGCTTAATGTTTCGGTAATGGCCCTTGCGTCTGGGTTTACTGCTACTGACACGACACCTGATATAAACTGGCAAGGAACTTATGGCTGTTACCTGGGGATAAAAAAAGGAGGGCTTAGTGCCATGGTCAGTGGTTTTTACCAGAATGGGAAAAACAGGAAAGGATTAGAGACCAGTGCTTATATGTTTGCCATCAGCGGTGATTATATTTTTAAGAAGGCCTTTTCAATTGGTGCAGGAATTGATTACCTGTCGGGTAATGATCAGAAGAAAATCAATTATCCCGATTATGGGGAAAAGTCTCATTCTTTTGATAATCTTTATGGAGTCAGGCACAGGGTTTTTGGGCACCTGGATTTATTCAATAATCTGCCAAAAGCTACCGGTGATGGCGGGATTATGGATATATTCCTGAGATTAAAATGGAATCCGGTAACCAATACAACACTCGCTGCAGACTTTCATTTTTTCAGCCTTGAGAATAACGTGATTGCTAATACACCAAGTTTACAAACCTATTACTTATCAAAAGATCTCGGCCGGGAACTCGACCTCAATATTTCATGGGATATCAGCAAAATAGTGAATTTGAAAGGAGGTTATTCTTGCTATCTCGTTACAGATTCCATGGAAAAACTCCAGGGAATTAAACCCGGTAACTCGAGGTTTCCTTCCTGGGTTTGGGTGATGATAACTGCAAAACCTGTTTTCCTCGAGAAATAAAAAAGGCTGCCTGATTCACAAGGCAGCCTTTTTTATTTATTTATTCATAATTATTTGGGTAGTTTAGCACCTTTGGCAATGATGTACATCTGAACACTAAAGTTCTTTGTCTCGCCCTGAATAATCTGGAATTCGGTCAATGCCGGGCTTCCCAGGCCACCTGATCCATACCATCCGACAAAGTCTCCTGATGACCAAGAAGCACCATTGTCAATATCTTTCCATACATCGAGGTAATAATTGCCAGGAAGCACATCAACCATCGAAAAAGTAACAGAAGCGCCTGAACCAATAGCACCCACAAATTTGATGGGCTGGTTCCAATTCCAGTTATCCAGCGTTGTATAAATGCTGACCTTAGAGTTGGAAAGATCACCACTAACACCTGCCGGGAAATAGGCTGTACCATTAATGGTCGTGACGGTGCTTGCACCAGTGACCGTAAGGGTGCCTGAACCGGTGGCTGTGCCTCCTTTACCATCCGTGACCGTAACAGTAACTGAATAAGTACCTGCCTGGCTGGGTGCAGTCCAACTGACTGAAGCGCCAGCCCCGTTGATGGCACCACCGTTTGGGGTGTAAGCATACGTCAAGGCATCGCCATCCGAATCAGTTGCTGTAACAGTTACGTTAACGGAGCCATTGGCCGCGATGCTGGAAGGATTAACAGCAACTGATGCAATTACCGGATTGCTGTTATCTTTTTTGCAGCCAGGAAATAGGACTGCGAGAGCCAGGAAAAAAATGCCTGTCAATGTTGTAATGAGTAAGACTTTTTTCATAGGTTTAAGATTTAAATTTTAAGTGGGTAAAGATAAAAAGAAAATGACGATTCTGTAAATAAATTGCAAAAATTATTCTCCAAGTGCTTGTTTCAGGAATTGAACCCTTTCAAATGCAGCTATATTTTCATGATGTTTCGTTAATTTTCCTTTGAAATCGTCGATTTTTTCATAACCTTTCCAGGTCATCCATTTCTGCAGGTCACTGATCATCGTATCAATATAACCGAGCCCATTGATATATAATGTTGAGCATACCTGAACTGCTGATGCACCGGCTAATATCATTTTAATCATGCCACTTCCGTCATGAATCCCGGTATTTCCGGCAATATCACAATTAACACGGGTGGAGAAAAGGGATACCCAACGAAGAGGCTGGCCCATTTCCTGCGGGCAACTCAAATAATTCGGCCGGGTGATTTCTTCCGTATCAATGTCAATATCCGGCCTGTAAAAACGGTTAAATACAACCATGCCATTGACTCCGGCCTGACAGAGGCGTTTGATAGTATTAAATGCATTGCTGAAGAAAGGGCCGATTTTTATTGCAATTGGAATATCGACATTCTTCCTTACCTCCTCGACTATTTTAATATAAAGATCTTCGATTTCGGCACTGGAAGTTCTTTCATCTTTTGGCACGATAAAAACGTTTAACTCCAGACCATCCGCGCCGGCTTCAACCAATTCCTTCGCGTAACGGGGCCACTCGGTGGCGGTGACACAATTAATACTGGCGATAATCGGGATATTGGTTTGTTCTTTAGCTCCCTGTATCAGTTTAAGGTATCCTTTGATCCCATGCTCCTTTGAATGCTGACTTATGAATTCAATCGCTTCAGGATACCAGAAGTAACTCTCGTCCTGGTCTATCAGCCGGTTGGGATCTGCAATAAATTGTTCCTCAAACAGTGATTTCAAGACGATGGCGCCTGCGCCATAGTCGGCACATTTTTTAATATCTTCGACTGTACTGGTTATTCTTGAACTACTGACAATTAGTGGGTTGCGAAGCTTAAGCCCCATATAAGTCGTTGAAAGATCCATGCTATATCAGTTTTAAGTTTTGAGTTTTGAGTTTTAAGTTGGTCTTATTTCGGTGTTGAACAAATTTACCAGATAATCCTTCATATATTCGAATGCTTTTTGTAAATTATTTTCCGCTTTTTCAGAAAAACCTTCCCGGAACTCCCATTGATATCCTTTGATATGCAACAAATACACTTTTGGGCATTTTCCGAATAAATCCGCACATAACTTCACGATATACCCTGGTGAGGCAGCATGAGTTGTGAAAGATACTTCATTTTCCCCTGTTACCTTTGTTAATATAAAATCATCAATTTCTTCTGTTGAGGCATCAGCAAAAATTACCAGATCTTTTTCTGAAATAACTTCTGCATCTTCGATATTCAATTGGTAATTTGAGTCAAATGTTATGCCTGGCAAACCAGATTTTTTAGACCAATCTTCCAGTCTTCTTGCCAACTCGATGCCAAGCCCGTCATCTTCCCGGCCGGGATTACCAAAGCCGTATATGAGTATTTGAAAGAACGCTGTCAATGTTTATGTCCGCTTCCTGTCAAGCAGGTTATTATCTTTATCAAAAAGTGAAATATCAAGAGGCATCTGACCCAATGCATGCGTAGCACAACTCAGGCAAGGATCATAAGCCCTGATAGCCACTTCAACGGCATTCATCATCGGTTCGGTAATCTGAGTTTTACCATTCATCCATGATTTAGCCACATGGTTCACTGAACGGTTCATCGGCTCATTGTTATGTGTGGTTGAAACGATAAGGTTGGCCATAATGATCTGGTCATACTCATTGATCTTGTAATGATGGAAAAGGGTACCACGGGGTGCCTCGATCAAACCGACACCTTCATTCGTTTTGGTTCCTTTTGTGACAAGTGGTCCTTCAAGAAGGTCAGGATCATTCAATAATTTTTTCATTTCTTCAGCCGAATGAAGAATTTCAATTAATCGTGCATAATGGTAATGCATGCAATGGTTGTTCGGTTTACCATTTGTCAGGGATTTAAATTCTTCAAATTCTTTCTGAGCAAGAGGAGTTGGAATAAAGTCGCAGGTGTTCAACCTGGCCAGCGCACCTACCCTGTACCATCCTTTTTGCGGGCCTAATTCCTTCAAATAAGGGAATTTCATATAGCTCCACGCCTTGACCTCTTCCTCAATATAATCAGTATAATTCTGGTAATCAATATCATTAAGGATTTTCTTCCCATCAGTATCAACTGCACGAATAACACCATGATAAAGGTCCAGTGCGCCATCTTTACGCACCAGGCTGAGATGGTTGGAGGGGAAGTAGGCAAATGAATCGATGAATTCTTTATTCTTTTTGTAATAAGTCTTAAAGAAATTAAGAGCACCGATTGACCAATCGATCATTTTATCAATATTCATCGGGTCCGGGCCTTTCAGGAAATGGTCTCTTTCCTCAATGGTGAGGTGCTTGTTGATACCACCTGGTATAGCGCCTGTTCCATGTATTTTTTTACCTGCCGTCGCAGCAATGATCTCCTGACCGAATTTTCTCATCATCACACCCTGGATTGCCAGGTCCCTGTGATGAATAGCGATCCCAATGACATTCCTGATAGCGGGATCGGCATCGATTCCCAAAAGCAGGTCAGGAGAGGCAAGGTGAAAGAAGTGCAGCGAATGTGACTGGAACATTTGTCCATAGTGCATAAGCCGGCGCATTTTTTCTCCGGTCGGTGTGAGGCCTTCGCCCGTACCGGCGCCAACGATCACATCCAATGCTTTGGCTGCCGCCAGGTGGTGGCTCACCGGGCAAATTCCGCAGAGACGCTGAACCAAAACCGGGGCTTCCCAATAAGGCCGCCCCTGGACAAAGCGCTCGAAGCCGCGGAATTCCACAATATGAAGCCTTGTCTGTGAAACGTTATTTTGATCGTCGAGTCGGATGGTAACTTTTCCATGGCCTTCCACCCTGGTGACGGGTTCTATAGTGATTTTCTGAGACATTTCCTGATCCTCCTTATTAATCAAATTTAACAACTTCGTAGGGCAAATTCATCTTATCACCTGTCAGCAATGCAACGAGTGCATTCCAGATCAGGTCAGCCCTTGGAGGGCAACCAGGCAGGAAATAATCGATCTTGACAATCTCATGACATGGGTACACCTTATCTAATAGCATTGGCAATTCATCATCGTTTGGAAGTATTTTTTCTTTGTTTAATCCAACCGTGGGCCCGTTCAGGTAAGCTTCTTCAATACATTCCCGGATGGGAATACCGTTCCGGAGAGCCGGAAGTCCGCCCATGATGGCACATTCGCCGACAGAGATCAGAATGGTGCAATTCTTCCGGAAGTCCTTCAACACTTCGATATTTTCGCTGTTACAGCAGCCTCCTTCGAGAAGTCCAATATCGCAATGTTTAGTAAATTCCTTAATATCGTCTATTGGTGATTTATTGAATTCCACCAGTTCGATCAGATCAAGGATCCGCTCGTCTATATCAAGTATCGACATATGGCATCCGAAACAGCCTGCCATTGAAGTCGTTGCTACAATCGGTTTACTCATAACTGTTATATTTTTCAGATTAACTTATAATTTCTTAACAAGGTCTGTCCCAATTTCATCAAAATCATATTTTCTTTGCCCGATTGGGGAATAGTATCCTCTTTCTTTTTTGATGATGGCTCCAACAGGGCACATATCCATAGCCTGGAGCGCTTCAGCTTCGGTCAGTTGGTTGGCCAGATTCACATCCAATTCAATGTGGAGGTGATGACCGCCACGCTGGTTAAAAGCAAATACCGGTTTCCCATCCTTAAGAACGGTCCTGATGCAGCGTTTGCACATAATGCAGCGGTTCCTGTCGTGATAAATGAATTTACTTCCGGCATTGACCCCTTTTAGTGGAAACTCATACGGGAAACGCGGCACCATCATCTGGTAGCGATAACCCAATGCCTGAAGTTCACAATTGCCGCTTTTTTCGCAGGCAGGACAAAAATGGTTCCCTGCAACAAAAAGTACTTCTACGATAGCTTTACGCATATCCTCAAGGTCCGGGAGGTTATTCTCCACAACCATTCCTTCAGCGACGGGAGTAGTGCAGGCAGTCATGTTTCTTCCGTTTACCTTGACATTACATATGCGGCAAGATCCGGCAGGTTTAATGTCCTCGACATAACATAATGATGGGATGAAAACACCATTATCCCTGGCGGCATCCATAATCGTCTGGCCAGGAGTGGCGTAACAGACTTTATCGTCTAATATGAATTTAATTTTTTCGCTCATATCCAAAGATCTTTATTGATTTCTGATTCAATGATGTTCAAATATAGGGATCCGCCCCACATACGCACAGGAATCGGCAACGGCTTCTTCCATGTTAAATTTTGAAACAAATTCTTCCTCGGGGATAACGAGGTCTTCATAGAGCTGCCTGAAGTTTTCAATGGTTGAAAGTACAGGATTGGCAGCAGTTTGTCCAAGACCACAGCGGTTAGCAGCTTTCATATATTTTGTCCATTGGTACAGTTCATTGATATCGGTACGAGAGCCATGCCCATCGAGTATTTTTTGCAGTTTATTCCTGAGGATCACAGTAAGGGAACGGCAAGGTGCGCAAGAACCACAGGATTCTTCAATAAAGAAATCCATGAAGTTGACCACTACATCTTTCAGCAAATTGCGTTGTTTCCCGATCACGATCATTGATCCGCCTGTAGCAAGATCTTCAAATGATATTTCTCTCTGGAACTGTGTCGGGTTTATGCAAGTACCAGAAGGGCCACCAACCTGAACAGCCTGAACAGAAGTCGCCCCGGCCATTTCCAACAGTTCCCGGATAGTAATCCCCCACTCTATTTCATAAACTCCGGGATGCTTGCAGTCGCCGGATATACTGAGCAGTTTCGTCCCGGCAGATTCTTTGGTTCCCATCGCTTTGAACCAGTCTGCCCCTTTCACCATAATTTTAACTACTGCGGATAATGTCTCAACATTATTAATGACGGTAGGCATATCCAGATAACCTCTCTGAACCGGGAAAGGCGGGCGGTTACGAGGTTCGCCGCGTTTTCCTTCCATCGATTCTATCAGGGCAGATTCTTCTCCGCAAACATAGGCTCCGGCTCCGAGTTGTATCCGTATATCGTAATTAAACCCCTGCTTGCCTGCTATATTTTTCCCCAGGAGGTTTCCGGCACGCATTTCCTGAAGCATTTGTTCAAGGTAAGCAACAAGATACCGGTATTCGTACCTTAAATAAAGGACCCCTTCTTTAGCTCCCAAAGCATACCCGGCAACGATCATTCCTTCGAACAACTGTTTAGACAACTCGGTCAATATGACCCTTTCTTTAAAAGTTCCGGGTTCTCCTTCATCGGCATTGCAAAGAAGGTAGGTGACAGGGCCTCTTGATTTGCGGCAAAATTCCCACTTCAAACCAGCGGGGAATCCGGCGCCTCCCCGACCCCTTAGGTTTGATCTCTTCACTTCATCAATTACCTGCTCAGGTGTCAAATTCACAGCTTTACGGATGGCCATGCCCAGTTCATAGTCAGAAAACAAAACCGGTCCTTTTTTCATCAGGTGGTTATGGACCATGGCTTTGATCTTTGGATGGCTGTTTTCGCCATCTCCATATTTTGTAACCAATTCTGTCACGTCTTTACCTGAAAGAAAAGCACCAACCAATTCCCGTACTTTAGAAGGAGTAAGTCTGGTAAAAATTGTATCATTGATAATAGCAGCAGGTTCCTGGTCATTCATCCCGATGTCTGCAGTATCCCAAAGGCCGATCAGGCCGTCTGCCGTAACGGAGTTAAACGGGATTCCCACCTCTTTTTCAAATGTTTTTGCGATCTCAGCCCGCCCCATCATGCAGGCTACCGCGCTGTTGTTAAGGTAAACGGCATACTTCCCAACAGGTGACATCGAATAAAAATGATAAAAGGAAATTGTTTGTTCCACGTCGACTTCCGACATCTTAAGAAAAACAGCGATATGCCTTACAGCCTCCGCAGAAATGTAACCAAACTCATCTTTCACTTCATGCAAAATATCCATGAGCCGTGTCCGGTCATGATTGAATTTTGCTATAATGGCCTTTATTTTTGATTCCATTTGTTAGGTTTATTTAAATTATAATTCTGATATTCAATTAAGTATTGTTAATTTATTAACAAAACAAAAATAATTGAAAATGTTGATCTTACAACCTAATTAATAAATTTAGAATTAGTACAAATAATATCTAATGTCATTAATTTTGTATATCAATATGAAGATTCTACATTAATTTAGCCCCCCTTTGTTTTAATAATGAAATCCTCCACAGCAAAATCAATTCATATTTCCGGCCTCGTTCAGGGGGTTGGTTTCAGGCCATTTGTTTACCGCCTTGCCATTTATAACAATATAAGCGGGTGGGTGGAAAATGGCAATGATGGGGTCAGGATCCACGCCGAAGGATTGGATGAGGATTTGGGGAAATTTATTGCAGGACTTTCAGAAGAAGCGCCTGCAGCTTCACAAATACTGGATATAATTGTCCAGGCAGGCGAATTGCAATATAATAAAACCTTTCAGATAAAAAAGAGTGGCGATTATTCGGATGAAGTAACGGAGATAAGCCCTGATATTGCCTTGTGCGATAAGTGCCTGGCTGATATGAAATCGCAGGCTCACCGTATTGATTATCCTTTTATTAACTGCACCAATTGCGGTCCCAGGTTTTCCATTATTCAGGGACTCCCCTATGACCGGGCTAAAACAACCATGGATCCTTTTAAGATGTGCCCAATATGCAGAAAAGAGTACGCAGATGTCATGGATCGAAGGTTTCATGCACAACCGGTTGCCTGCAACCATTGTGGCCCGAATTACGAATTAACTCACGGCGAAGCAACTTATACCGGGATTGACAATATATTAACCGAAACTGCCAGGCTGATCATGTCAGGCAAAATCCTTGCTGTAAAAGGCATGGGAGGTTTTCACATTGCCTGTGATGCGACGAGTGAAGCAGCAGTGAGTTTGCTCAGGCAAAGAAAAAACCGGGAAGGAAAGCCTTTTGCGGTAATGTTTAAAAGCCTGGCAGATACAAAGAAATTCCTGGAAGTAAGCCATGATGAAGAAGAAGCATTAGTATCCTGGCGCAGGCCAATTGTAATTTTAAAAAACAGGAAACATAATTTAAACCTGGCAAAAAGCGTGAGTAATGGTTTTGACACGACAGGTGCCATGCTGCCCTATATGCCAATACATTACCTGCTATTTGAACGGTTAGATATTCCAGCCATCGTTTTAACGAGCGGCAACCTTTCAGACGAGCCTGTCATCATTGATAACCATGAGGCTGTTGAGCACCTGGGTTCTGTTGCAGACGCTTTCCTTAGCTATAACAGGGAAATATATAACCGCACTGATGATTCCGTGATGATGTTCGCCGGGAGCCAGAACCAGGGCAGGCTTATCAGGAGGTCCAGGGGATATGCACCATCACCGGTAAACCTTTCCATTGGTGTTGATGGAATTTTTGCTGCCGGAGCCGAACTGGTCAATTGTTTCTGCCTGGGCAAGGACCGTAAAGCTATAATGAGCCAGCATATCGGGGATTTGAAAAACCTTGAAACCCTTGGTTTTTATACGGATTCATTGAACCGCTTTCAGCGGCTGTTCCGCGTGAAGCCCTCTTTGGTTGTATGTGACCTTCACCCCGATTATTTATCTACCAGGTTTGCGGAAGAATATGCAGCTATGAATGGAAATCTTCCGCTTATCCGCGTGCAGCATCATCATGCCCACCTGGCTTCCTGCATGGCCGAACACAATGTGGATGAGAAAGTTATCGGGATCAGCATGGACGGTGTCGGTTATGGAACAGACGGTCATAGCTGGGGCTTTGAAGTGATGATCTGTGATTTGCTGGATTTCGAGAGAAAGACTCACCTGGAATATGTGCCTCAGCCCGGCGGAGACAAAGCCACTTTTGAACCCTGGCGCATGGCCCTCGCATTTATGTATCAATATGTTGATCATGATATAGAGAAATCAGATTTGCCAATTATTCAGCATATCGGTCTTGAAAAAGTCAGGATTATAAAGACTGCTATAGAAAACAACATCAATGTTCCACTGACATCGAGTGCCGGCCGGCTATTTGATGCGGTGGCAGCTATGACTGGCCTTTGCCGGTATTCAGCGTTTCATGCTGAAGCACCAATGCGATTGGAAAATATAATTGATATTAACGAATCCGGATGTTATGATTTTCATATCGGTAACACAATTGACCCTGGTCCGGTGATTCGAAGCATTGTCCGGGATATTAAAGATAAGGTGCCAGCCGGGAAAATATCTGCCAAGTTTCACCGTTCGGTTGTCGAAGTCATTATTCAAATCGCAGATGAGCTTCGGTCTGAATCAGGTATTAAAATAGTTGTTCTTTCAGGAGGCACTTTTCAAAACGGGTTTTTGTTATCGGAAACCGAGAAAAGATTGCGTAACAATAATTTCCAGGTATATACACCCTGTATCTTCCCTTCCAACGATGGTGGCATAGCCCTCGGGCAGTTAATGATAGCTGCTAAAAGGAGGGCTGTTGGAAAGCCGGATTCATTCTTTATGTAAAATAATTTCTATATTTAAATTTTAATATTTAATTTTATACGTATTACTTTTTCATGTGGAAAGCGATCTAACTAAAACATTACAAATGAAATCTTTGACTTGGTTCTTCACTACCTTACTTTTGCTTACTCTGCTGCAGACTGGCTGTGATCAAGCCGGCAGGAATAAACTCATGACCAATGAATTAATGGAACTTGACCGTGAGTTTGCCAGGCAGTCAGTTGAAAAAGGTGCACATGACTCATTTTTGGCTTACATAGATGATAGTTGTGTCTTATTGAGGCCGAACCGCACCCCGGTTATTGGCCGGGAAAAGATAGAAGAAATGTTCAGTACACCCGACACATCTATTACTCTTAATTGGAAACCTTTGTTTGCAGATATTTCCAAGTCCGGTGACCTGGGTTATACCTATGGAATTTATACGGTAGAGATGGACTCACCCGAGGGCACTCTGGTGACGAAAGAAGGCACATATGCCACCATTTGGAAAAAAAATAAACAGGGAAAATGGAAATTTGTCCTTGATACCGGGAACCAGGGATTAGGAAAGAAAAACGGGGAGACTGAATAAGAGATGAGGTTCATTGATGAATACCGCGACAAAGATCTGGTCTTAAAATTATCTGAGGAAATCCGCAAAAGTTCCACGAAACCAATTTCATTGATGGAAGTTTGCGGGGGGCATACCATGTCCATACAGCGATTCGGCCTTCCTTCTTTATTACCGGTAACTATAAGGCTGCTTTCAGGCCCCGGATGCCCGGTCTGCGTTTCAAGCAGGAAGTTTCTTGACCAGGCCATTGCCTACAGCCGATTGCCAAATGTCATCATCACTACTTACGGTGACCTCATCCGGGTGCCTGGATCTACGTCGACACTGGACAGGGAAAAAGCTAATGGTGCAGATATCCGGATTGTATATTCAGTAATGGATTCACTGGAGATTGCCCATAAAAACCCGGATAAGAAAATAGTCTTCCTTGGCATCGGTTTTGAAACCACATCGCCGGCCAGTGCTGCTGCCATATTAAGTGCTTACAAGCAAAAAATCAGCAATTTTCACCTGTTCAGCTCACATAAGGTCATGCCCCCTGCAATGGCCGCCTTAGTGGATGAAGGAGTCAAAATCAATGGCTATATTGCTCCGGGACATGTCAGCGCCATCACCGGAGTATCAATTTACAAAGACATAGCTGAAAAGTACCATTTAGGTTGCGTAATTGCCGGGTTTGAGCCTGTTGACCTGATGGAAGCTATCTTAATGCTGGTAAGGCAGTTTGAAGATAATGAACCTAAAGTCGAAATCCAGTACCGCAGGGCAGTCAGGCCTGAAGGGAATATCAGGGCCAGGGAAATGCTGGATGAAGTATTTGAATTTCGGGATGACTGGTGGAGAGGCCTGGGTATTTTACCAGCCAGTGGGATGGGAATCCGCGAAAAATATTCTTCATTTGACGCCGAAAAGATGCTGACCGTTGAGGTTGAACCTACCCGCGAAGATAAAGGCTGCATGTGCGGGGAAATACTGAAAGGGCTGAAAAATCCAAAAGAATGCAAACTGTTTGCAAAAAGCTGCACTCCGCAGAATCCGGCCGGACCCTGCATGGTTTCAAACGAAGGTGCATGCCATGCCTTTTACCGTTATAACAGAAATACTTAAAAAAATGATCAAAAATGATAAAGTGTTGCTGGGTCATGGCAGTGGTGGGAAACTCAGCCACGACTTGGTCAGCGACCTTTTTGTGAAGTATTTCAACAATAATTACCTTGATAAACAGACAGATGCTGCTATTCTTGAATTATCCGGAAACCAGCTATCTTTCACGACCGATTCTTTTGTAGTGGACCCCATCTTTTTCCCCGGGGGGAATATTGGAAAACTGGCCGTTTGCGGTACAGTCAATGATCTGGCAGTATCAGGAGCCACTCCGTTATATCTCAGTGCAGGGTTTATTATAGAAGAAGGTTTTTCGTTTGAAGATCTGGAAACCATTGTTCGTTCCATGGCAGAAGAAGCTAAGAAAGCCGGGGTTGTCATTGTCACCGGCGATACTAAAGTAGTTAACCGTGGCAAATGTGACAAGATCTTCATCAATACTGCCGGCATCGGCAAAATTGAAACGCAACATGTCCATATTGGAGAAGGAAGCCGGATCAAACCTGGCGATAAGATCATCATTAACGGTTCGATAGGTGACCACGGCATGGCTGTTTTAGCTGCCCGGAAAGAATTAAACATTCAGAGTGACATCCAATCTGACTGCGCTTCTCTTAATGGCCTTATCCAAAATATTTTAACAGCTTCAGACGGGATAAAATTCATGAGGGATGCAACCCGTGGCGGGTTGGCAACAGTATTGGCCGAACTGGCTGACAAAAAGGATTTCGGAATTACCCTTGAGGAATCTTCTCTGCTGGTCAGGCCGAAAGTGAGGGCATTTTGTGAATTACTGGGTTTTGATCCGCTCTACATTGCCAACGAAGGAAAGGTTGTTGTCATTGTTGACCCGGATTCTGCAGAAAAAGTCATTCAAGCTATGATTGCTAATGAATTTGGTAAAGATGCAAGGATTATAGGAGAAATCACAGATGGTTACCCGGGAAAAGCCTGGATAAATACCGGGATTGGTGGGAAAAGGATCCTGGATATGCTTGCCGGTGAGCAACTACCACGGATTTGTTAAGCATCACCTCATTCTCTGTCAATGGTAGCCGTAATCTTCGTAAAATTTGCGGATTGTCGTATCGAGATCTTCGAAAACGACATAATGATTCTTACATCCACTTCTTGAACAGATACTGACTCTTCCTCCTATCGAGCAACTCAGGCTCACAATCGGCGCACCACAGATTTCGCACTCGATTTTCTTACGGTTAAGACTCTCTTTGCAATGAGGGCAATAGAATTCAATGATCTCACCCTCATTAATCCTGAATTCAGAGGTGAAATTATAATCCCCATAAATAGAACTTAGCCTGATAAATCCCTTTTGGCTGATCTTGGTATGAATCAATAACTTAATACTTGGCTTGTTGTTGATGAGGTGACTTTCGTCCATTAAGGAAGCATCACAATGAGGGCATTTGACATCTAATGAAATAATCTTCGGCATGGTTAGTACTTTTATTACATACAAATATATAGGAAATCGATTATAATTCATAATTCTGAACAGGAATATTAAATACGGCGAGTTAATTTAGAATTATTCTAAAGTTTTATCTATTTTTGCAAGCCAAATCAGATTAAAAACATTCAAAATGTGCGGAACATGCGGTTGTGGGCAACCTGACCCGGCAAATATCAGGAAACCCGGTGAATTATCTAATCATGATCAAACTCATGATCATCAGCACGATCATGACGGGCTCCAGCATTCACACAGCCATTCCCATCTTCATACCGATGACCATAACCATGACCACGGTCGTGAAATCAGCCTTGAGATTGATATAATGCATAAAAACAACCTCCTGGCAGAGCGCAACCGGGGTTACTTTGAAGCAAAAAATATTTTTACGGTGAACATGGTTAGTTCACCCGGGTCAGGAAAGACGTCAATCCTTGAAAGAACGATTAAAGAATCAGCCAGTCAAGCCGGAATTTATATTATTGAAGGTGACCAACAGACCATGCTCGATGCTGAAAGGATTGAAAAGGCTGGTGCACCGGTCGTGCAGGTTAATACCGGAAATGGCTGCCACCTTGATGCACAGATGATCAATTTAGCTGTGAAAAAATTAGAAGTACCTGATGGGGCTTTGTTGATGATTGAGAATGTGGGCAATTTAGTCTGTCCTGCCCTCTTTGACCTGGGAGAATCCAAACGGGTTGTGATAATCAGCGTTACCGAGGGGGAAGATAAGCCTCTGAAATACCCTAACATGTTCCAGTCATCCCATTTATGTCTTATCAATAAATCCGACCTGCTTCCTTATGTTGATTTCGATACGGAAAAATTCAGGGACTATGCCCTGCGAGTCAATCATCATCTTGAATTCATCACTGTTTCTGCAAAGACAGGCGAAGGATTCGGAGAGTGGTTGGATTGGCTGAAAAAAGGAGTTGTTGTTAAATAATTAACAAAACTCTTGCTTTTTAGCATTGGCGAAGTTATTTTTGTACAATTATAAGACAAAAATAATTTCGTTAAGATGAGACATCTTCCCCATAAAACCATTGAGAGGTTGAGCCAGTATCGTCGTGCATTACTTATGGTTCATGCCAGCAGCAAGACTCACATTTTTTCCCACGAAATTGCCAAAATCATCCATATCACGGCAGTTCAGGTCAGGCGCGATATTATGCTGATCGGTTACACAGGCACACTACGCAAGGGATATAATGTTAAAGAGCTTATAGATCTGATAGGAGAAATCATCGACAGCGAGCTGATCATCCGGGTGTGCGTTGTTGGGGTTGGAAACTTGGGACGGGCCATTATCAACTATTTCAGCGGTAAGCGTACTAAACTATCCATCATTGTTGTTTTCGACAGTAATGTTGAAAAAGTCGGTAAAAAGTACTCCGGCGTAACCTGCTATAGCATTGATCAAATCAATGAACTGGTTAAAAAAGAAGATATTAAGATCGGAATTATAACTGTGCCTGCTGATCAGGGGCAGACTACGGCAGACCGTTTGGTAAAAGCAGGTATTAAAGGTATCCTGAACTACGCACCCAAATCTGTTTCAGTTCCTAAAGACGTCTACCTGGAAGAATATGATATGATCACCTCTTTGGAAAAGGTAGCATTTTTTGTCAAGACGCACAGCGATTAAGTGGAACAGTGAAATGGTGAAACGGTGGAACAGTGTATATTTATTTAGCCGCCCAAAGTAGCAACCATTACTGCTTTTATCGTATGCAGGCGGTTTTCGGCCTGATCGAAGACGATAGAAGCGGGTGATTCAAAAACTTCATCGGTTACTTCCATTTCGGTTACACCGAATTTTTGAAATATATCTTCTCCCACAATGGTTTCCCGGCTATGAAATGATGGCAGGCAATGAAGGAATTTCACTAATGGATTTCCGGTTTTTGCTAATAACTGTGCAGAAACCTGGTAAGGCAGCATAAGTTGTAAACGTTCTTTCCAGGCTGAATCTGGTTCTCCCATTGACACCCATACATCGGTATAAATGAAATCAACACCTTTGACACCTTCATCAACATTATCCGTGACAGTAATCTTTGCTCTGGTTTCTCTGGCAATTTCCAGGCATTTGGCTACCAGACCGGCCGAAGGCTGGAACTGTTTCGGGGCGATTGAACGGATATCCATGCCCATCTTGGCTGCGCCGACTAACAGGGAATTACCCATGTTGTTCCGGGCATCGCCAAGATAACAGAATGAGATTTGGTTAAGGGGCTTGTCACTATGCTCAATCATGGTCAACAGATCGGCAAGGACCTGGGTCGGGTGAAATTCATTGGTGAGTCCATTCCATACCGGCACATTAGAATATTTCGCCAATTCTTCAACAATTTCCTGCCCATAACCGCGATACTCGATCCCATCATACATCCTGCCCAATACTCTTGCCGTATCCTTGACAGATTCCTTCTTTTTCATCTGGGAGCCCGATGGCCCCAGGTAAGTAACATTGGCACCCTGATCCATAGCAGCCACTTCAAAAGCACATCGGGTACGTGTGGAATCTTTCTCGAAAAGAAGTACAATATTCTTTCCTTTCAGCCTTTGTTGTTCTGTTCCGGAATATTTCGCTTTTTTCAGGTCAGCCGACAGGTCGAGCAAAAACTTAATCTCCTCTGGTGCAAAATCAAGGAGTTTTAAAAAACTGCGGTTACGTAGATTGAATGGCATAACTGTGAATTTTTAATTAAACAATGGTGATCCTTGTTCCTCCATCATCTATACCCAGCAGGGTAGTCTGGGTAATGATGGCATCCCGGCCGCTGTGTTCAACAAAATAGATGGCGGCACGGATCTTTGGCGCCATACTGCCTTCGGAGAAATGGCCTTCAGTCAGGTATCTTTTAGCTTCGGCAATATTCATGCGATTTAATGTTTTTTCCTGTGGTGTATTGAAGTTCAGGCAGACCTTCGGGACATCAGTCAGGATAAAAAACCGGTAAGCGCCGATTTGTGATGCCAGCAAAGCTGAAGCATGGTCTTTATCGATAACGGCATCGATACCCTGGAGTTTGTTTTCCGTTTTATAATATGACGGGATACCACCTCCTCCGACTGCGATCACTATCTGACCCTCACGCGCAATCCTTTCAATCGTTTTAGTATTATATATGACGAGAGGCCTTGGGGAGGCGACCACCTTCCTGAATCCTCTTCCCCTGGGATCTTCCGAAAAGATATTCCCGGTCAGTTGGGAATTCTTGTCGGCTTCTTCTTTCGTATAAAAAGGGCCGATTGGCTTAACCGGGTTCTGAAAAGCAGGATCATCTTTGTTTACTAACACCTGAGTGATAATAGTGATGATATCGCGGTCAATATCATTTTCACGGAAGACATTCCTCAGTTGTTGTTCGATGACATAACCGATAAATCCTTGTGAATAAGCCACGCTGATATCGAGCGGCATTTCAGGAACGCCGTAAAGCTTCTCACCGGCGGCATTTGCCAGCATGATATTTCCAACCTGAGGGCCATTCCCATGGGTGATCACCAGGTCGTAACCACCATCGATGAGCACTAATAAGCGTTCACAGGTCATATACGCATTTTCTTCCTGTTCTCCGATAGTCCCTTTTTGCTTTCCGGTAATCAGGGCGTTCCCTCCAAATGCAACAACACCAAGCTTTTTCATAAATCGTTCTACTTTTTAAAGGTACAAAGCTAATAATATTTAAGGGTTTGGGAAAGGACTTCGGCTTAAATATTTATCTTCGTTTATCATTCCATGCAGACCTTCTTATGAAACAATTTCTAAGGAATCTTTTACTTTCACCCCGGTCACTAACCGGGTATATCATAGGCCCGGGTGCTTTTTTTTACTTGATATTTTTTGCGCACCTGGATCCTGAGAAACCAGCCGTGACTTACACCCTGGCCGTAGGTTTGTTAATGGCCATCCTGTGGATCACCGAAATTGTTCCACTTGCTGCCACATCGCTTTTGCCGGTAGTTCTTTTCCCATTGTTAGGTATCATGGATGGTAAAGATGTATCGGCAACCTATTTTAACCATGTGATCTTCCTGTTCATCGGTGGGTTTCTCGTAGCATTGGCCATGCAGCGCTGGAACCTGCACAAGCGAATCGCGCTGAGGATACTGATGCTTACCGGATCCCGACCCGCAAGTATCCTTTTCGGGTTTATGCTATCTACTGCATTTTTATCCATGTGGATTTCCAACACCGCATGCGCTATGATGATGATCCCTATCCTCATTTCGGTTATGCAAAAATTGGAAGAAACCACAGAAAAGAACGTCATGTCAAAATATGCCGTCGGGCTGTTGCTTGGAGTGGCTTACAGCGCATCGATCGGTGGAATAGCAACATTGGTAGGCACACCGCCTAATTTATCTTTCGTCAGGATTTTCCAGATCATGTTTCCGGAAGCACCTATAGTAAGTTTTACTACGTGGTTCCTATTCGCTCTCCCTGTTACCATTATCTTATTCGCCTTTGTCTGGTGGTTACTATTTTTCAAGTATGGTCCTAAAAAAGGACAGTGGAACGCACTGGAAAAAGGAATTTTCCGTCAGCAATATAAAGCACTTGGGCCAATAGCGTTTGAAGAGAAGATAATCCTGGCAGACTTTATCTTATTGGCTTTGTTATGGTTATCCAGGTCAAGCCTTGAATTTGGCAGTGTAAAGATACCAGGTTGGGGCAGTTTATTTAATAATCCTGAATATGTCAACGATGGCACTGTTGCCATCATGATGGCAGTGATCCTGTTTTTCATCCCTTCAAAAAGTGAGAGGAGTCTGAAGATCCTGAACTGGGAAACTGCCGGCAAGTTACCCTGGCATATCGTACTCCTTTTCGGTGGTGGATTCGCATTGGCAACCGGGTTCAAAGAATCGGGCCTTTCAGTGTGGTTTGGTGAACAATTAAGCTGGTTATCCGGCATGCACCCATTTATCATCATTCTTATGATTTCTTTAGTGGTGACTTTTCTGACTGAATTGACCTCCAATACAGCAACGATTGAGATGATCCTACCCATCCTGGCCGGGCTTGCAGTTTCTATAGAGATAAATCCGTTATTTCTTATGCTTCCAGCTACATTATCCGCATCCCTGGCTTTCATGCTTCCGGTTGCCACACCTCCTAATGCGATTGTTTTCGGCACAAACCGGTTAACTATTGCAGACATGGCAAAAACCGGGCTGATAATCAACCTGGTCGGGGCCATCATTATCACCGTTTTCACATATTTTACGGTTGGCATCATTTTCGGGACTAATGATCTTTCCTTGCCTGCCTGGGCAATTCATCCATAGTGGAATCCATGACCCGGCAAAATAAAGCATACATATACGCAGGAATGGCAGTGCTGATGTGGTCTACCGTAGGATCGGCATTTAAGCTGACACTCATGTACCTCTCCCCTATTCAGATGCTGCTTTACGCCTCCTTTATTTCAATATTGGTTCTTTTCGTAATACTGCTGATATATAAAAAACTTCCGGTGCTCTTCTCATCCAGCCTAAAAGAGATTTTTTATTCAGCTTTGAATGCTTTGCTCAACCCATTCCTTTTTTACATCGTCCTGTTTAATTCCTACGACTTGTTACTCACACAGGAAGCCATGGTTTTGAATTTCACCTGGCCAGCCGCCCTGACTTTGCTTTCGATCCTGATCCTGAAGCAGAAGATCGGCTGGAAAAGCCTTCTGGCCATCTTCATAAGTTTCATCGGAATTGTGGTCATCGCCACTAAAGGCGACCTGGTAGCACAAAGATTTTCAAATCCAACTGGTGTAATCCTGGCATTAAGCAGCACAATAATCTGGTCCCTTTTCTGGATCATTAATATCAAAGATAAACGCGACGAAGTGGTAAAGCTTTTCCTGAACTTTTTCTTCGGCTTTATTTATATCCTGATTACCGCGATAATAATGAGAATAATTGTCATCCCTTCATGGCGTGCTGTTGCCGGCTCCATTTATATTGGTCTTTTTGAGATGGGTATCGCTTATGTATTCTGGTTGAAGGGATTGCAGCTTTCATCCACTACAGCGAAAGTGAGCAACCTGATTTTCCTTGCTCCATTCACTTCATTGATCATCATCAACATTACCGTTGGGGAACAAATTCTCTGGTCGACATTCGCCGGGCTTGCTTTTATTACTGCCGGGATTGTGCTGCAAAGAAGGATGAGATAAAAGAAAATTGAAAATTGAAAATTGAAAATTGAAAATTGAAATTTAATTTTGCAGCATATTCATAAGTCCTTTTATGAAAATTGTCATCGTCGTCGCCTTTTAAATTTATCCGGACTACTTTACCTGTAGGCGGAATTCCTATTAGCTTTTTATTGTTTTCCAGTAATTTATTTTCAGGCGCGGGAAGTGGAAAATGAAGAAGGTATAGCAGTGGAACTACCTAGACCTGTCAGGTCTTAAAGACCTGACAGGTCTGGCAGTACTAGCTGATGACTATTATTTGCAGGAACCTATAATTTTCAATACTTTTGTCCGTTTGTTACGTGTGAAGGTCTAACCATTAAAATTTCTAACTATGTTGAAGAAAATCCTTTTCAGATCGGTCATCATGATGATGGTCATTTCGCTTGCCGGCGGGATGGGTGCCTGCAAAAGCAAGAAAAAACTGGCTAAGCAGAAAGATGCTGCTGAATATGCAGCTAAAGTGAATACGGCCAAAACAACCCTGCTTGAAATCCTGAATGATAATACCGCTATGTCCCTTGATGAAAAGGAAGCCGCTGTCAGATCTATCAAGGCATCGAATCTGAATGATCCAGAAGTCGATGAATTGCTGCGTCAGGCAGATGAAAAGCTTTCGTTGGAAAGGGCAGCACTCAATAAAGAACAAATGGACGCTAAAAAGGATGCAGAGGAGGGCACGATGAAGAAAGGATCGCCCGGTGCAACCATCACCGATTACTTTGCATCAATAGCATCAGCTACCAGTGTCTCACAGGCCAATATGCTGATCGCAGATGCTTTGAAACTGTTTACTTCCCCTGACGCCACGGTCCTGATCATTATCAGCAAGTCCGGCAACCAGGTCGATTATGACCGTCCGACAACAATCAAAAATTATCTTAACTACCTGAAAGACACCAAGAACAATACTAACAAAATAGAAAAGATTGTTAAAGATAATAGTGGTAAGATTAAGGAACTCGAACTTTTAAAAATTAATTAAGCCATGAAAATTAAGTTTCTATTAATATCTGCATTTATACTGACCATTTCGTCAGGAGTAATCGCCCAGGATAATCTCAGCAAGCAAAGAAAAGCTGCTATAGATAGTCTTGCCCTGGAAAAAGTGAGGGACCTCAGCAAGTACATCAGCATTATCGGAAGCAAGGAAACTCCTTTCTCTGAAGCCAACCGGGTGATTGAGCGCACACTGGAACTTTTCGTCGAAGATGCCGAGATGGGCGTATCTTCTATCTACCGGGAAGAGATCAAATATTATCCTGTCCGCAAATACCTTGAGCGGTTAATGGCATTGAATTACGACAAGATTAACATCACCTGGTACAACATCGAATATATCAGTGACCTGGAGCTTCAGCCCGACGGCCGGTATGTCGGCGTTATCACTATTTATCAGCGGTTTGAAGGAACAACCGATGACGGAATGGTATATAAAGATACTACCAAGAAAGACATCACCGTGTATGTTGAAAAGAAACAAACCCAGATCAGTGGGAGGTTGATAGACTTCTGGGATGTTTTACTGGGAGATATCCGTGTGGCGGAGACGGCGAGGTAAGAAAGGTTGGCAGTTGACAGTCGGCAGTCAGTTAGAATTAGGTGAATGAGAATTTATTTCATTTTTATATACTTAGTTATTTTTTTTACACCTGCACTCACCAGATCACAGGTTATTGGTGATTTTGTGGATGATGAAACCGACCTTTACACTTCTACCAAGCAGGTTAACCAGTTTTTCAGGCGTTTTAACGGTGAAGAGGACATCAAAGGAGAACGATACTATCCCGAGGATAAGGATTACCGCAATCCTGCTCTCAGGAAAAATTACCTCGGTAATCTGTTCAATAATGAAAACACATACCTGACAGCTGCACTAAAAGCAGAATTCATCAATCATTTGCTGGATAAAGAGGATCCGGTCTTTCTGGCATTTCATGGCGGTGAATGGTTTGCTGAAGTCACTACAACTTTTAATTATCAGGGTATCGAAAAGTTTCTGACGCTCTTTCTTCAACTGGAAAATGATACTGTCGGTTCAAAATGGGTGATCACCAATGTATATTTTGAGCCTTTTGCCAGGATATTTGCCGATCAGGACAGCCTCCGTTTTTCCGGTCAGAAGTTTCTTCATCCCATGAGCCATGAGCTTGATTTCATGAACCTGGTCAGAACATTTGCTGATAAATCAAGCCTGGAACATTATCTGGCCTGGAAATACAGGCCAGACTACCTTACTCTTTTCATTTATGAGTTTAAGAAAGGCAACCTTCAGTTTAATACTATCACAAAGGTGAAATTTCATTTTTTCCAGGTGAATGGATGGTATTTTGAACTATCGGATTTTAACCGGCAAGGGTATAATACCGGCTGGCTGATATCTTCGCTCATGAAGATCAATAAAGAAGAAAAAGATGTCCTGATGAAATACATCTACCATGAATAAATCTACCATTATTGCCCTTATTTTTCTTACTTTCATCCTTATCTGGATTTTCCCGGTCGGGGCCTGGTCACAACAGGAAAGCAAGGCTGATACAAACCTGAAAAAGGTTGAAAATTACCAGGAACAAATCAGGAGACTGATGGGATTCCTTGAATTTTCCCTTAATACCCTTGGTAGTTCTGAGACATCAACCAAAGAAAAAGAAATCCTCATTAATGAAAGCTACCAGAAAGCATTTCTTCATGAGAAAGTGCAAATAGAGGACGATCTGGATGAGAACCGGGAAATTCTAACCTATAAGGATGTACAAGCCTATCTTAAAGACGTCGATTTCTTTTTCAAAGAAGCCACATTCAGCTTTGACATACAGGACATTCAGTCATTGACCAATGATCTTGGAATGACTTATTTTAAAGTTACAGCCAATCGAAATCTGCAGGCGGTAACGGTGGAAGATGAAAAGATCAATAATAATAAAACCAGGTATATCGAAATTAATCTTGACGAAGACGAGCAGGTGTTGAAAATAGCAAGCATTTACACCACCCGCCTTAATGAGGCCCAGGAGATGATGGCCTGGTGGAATGCGATGCCATCCGGATGGAAAGATATCCTGGGATCAGAATACATGGTGATGGAGGATGTCCGGTTAAGCCAGATCGATTTCCTTAATGATACTACCTTTCTGGTTGTCCATGAGGTGCCTGAGATTATCCAAAAAGAATCCTTCATATACATAGGCAATGATAGCTTGCTGATTTTTGAAAATGATACTATTTTGAGAGAGATCTACGATACAGTGCCGGCTGGTAAAAACAACAGCTTGCGTATGTTAAAGGATATTACCAGGCGCGAGGGCCTTGAAGTTCCTGGAAATCTCTTCGTCCTTGATCTTTACCCGGTGGATCAGATGTCTGAACTCAGATCACTGAATATTTCCAACACCCTGATTTTCGACCTTTTCCCTGCCCGAAACCTGACCAAGCTGGTTTCCCTCAACATTTCCGGGACCGGTATTGCTGACCTGGGCCCTATCCGGTATAATACGCAGATCAGGGAATTATATCTCGACAGTTCATCGGTCAGAACGTTATTACCGATCCAGAATTTTGCCGCACTGGAGGTGCTGCATTTCAACGACACACAGGTTGATAGCCTGCTTCCGGTCAGGCATTTAAATAACCTTAAGGATCTGCGCCTGGAAAACACTCCGGTGAGCGATTTATCGGCACTTGGCGACCTTACAAACCTTGAAAACCTTAGTATTTCCGGTACCCAGATCGACAGCCTTACCTCTCTTCAGTATCTCATCACCCTGAAGCGCATCAGCTTCGAAAATACCCGGATCAGTGACCTGGGCCCTTTATCACGGCTGGACAGCCTTGAATTTATCGATGCGGATCAGACGCAGGTCGCCAATCTTGCACCACTTGGCAGTATACCGGCTTTAGAGAAAGTATATTGCGACCAGACCCTGATAACCCGCAACATTGCCAATGCTTTCATGGCAGGCCATCCCGATGTGCTTATTATCTATGAAAGCCAGGAACTGACCTCGTGGTGGGCCGGGCTAAATCTCGACTGGCAAAATGTTTTCAGGAGTTATGTCATTCTCGATCCCAATCCATCCCGTGAGCAACTGCATCAGTTAACCTTGCTCAGCGAGATCAATATTGAAGGAAATGATAATATCACCAGCCTGGAGCCTTTGGCCAAGCTGACCAACCTCAAAGAGATCCAGGCGGGTGGAACTTACATCAGCGATATCGGCCCACTTGCCGAACTCATTGATTTAAAAATACTATCTTGTGCCAACACACGCGTCAGTGACCTGAAACCTCTTCAGCCATTGGTGCAACTGGAAAAGCTTGATTTTTCCAGTACACTGCTGGATTCATTGGATGGGTTAAATACATTGAGCCGATTACAGATCTTGCAGATTGACAGGACCGGTGTCGATAATCTTCAGCCTGTGATGGGCTGCAAGGATCTGCGCTTCATTTATTGCGATAATACAAAGGTAGGGAAACTTGATATAGACAAGTTCCTCGATAACAATCCCAACTGCCTGATCATCTATCAGACTAATCTGCTTAACAGTTGGTGGAGCAGCCTTTTACCTGCATGGAAAAAGGTATTCCGGGTTCATACCCAGGTTGATGAACCTCCTACCCGTGAGCAACTCCAGACCCTGGCCGGACTGAATGTTTTAGACATGGCCGGAAGTCGTGAAATCACTTCTCTGGAGCCACTTACAACCTTGAACCGACTTGAAGAACTAAGCCTTGCAAACGGTACTTTGCAGGATATTACCCCACTACGTGATCTGGTGAGGCTGAAAAAGCTTAATCTGAGCGGCAACCCGGTCTCCAATCTTTCCCCAATAAGTTCTTTGCCCAGCCTAATGCAGCTCGACATCAGCAATACGGCCATCGGCAAGCTGGATGCTGTTAAAACCCTGGTCTCGCTGGAGTACCTGAATTGTTCGGGCACACAGATAAAAAAACTCGGCCCATTAGCTTACCTGCCAAATTTGATAAAACTGGAGTGTTTCAACACCGGGATCAACAACCTTAAGCCTCTGACCGGACTGCTGCATCTCAGGCAGTTAGTGTGCTACAACACCAAGCTCTCGAAAAAGAAAGTGGAAGTTTTTAAATTGCTTATGCCGGAGTTGGAGGTGGTCTTTTATTAGTTCAAAGTTCAAAGTTCAAAGTTCAAAGTTCAAAGGGCAAAGGGCAAAGTTCAAAGTTCAAAGTTCAAAGGGCAAAGTTCAAAGGGCAAAGTTCAAAGTACCCAATTGTCCTCTACGTTCTCAAATAACTCGCCCCGTTCATATCGAGGATGCAACCGGTCATATATTCTGTGCCGGAAGAGGCAAGGAGCGTGATGGCATTGGCAAGTTCCCCGGGGGTTGCAAAGCGGTTCATCGGGCTTTGCGCGGCGACAGCTTTTCCCTGTTCACTTTCCAGGATTTCATGCGTCATGTCAGTATCTACCCATCCAGGAGCAATCGTATATACCTGGACGTTTTTATCGGCTAATGCCCAGGCCATCGACTGGCCAAAGGAATTCATGGCAGCTTTTCCGGCGCCGTAAGGCAGAGCATGGGGTTCTCCACGGAATGCACCACGCGAAGAAACATTAATGATCTTCCCTCCTCCTTGTGCAATCATTTGCTTTGCGACAAGGAAAGAAAGATTGGCCATACCTGTGAGGTTAGTATCGATGGTTTTTTTCCAATGTTGTTGCCATTCTTCATAATCCAGTTCCCACCAGCGGGTTTCTTCGTAAATACCGGCATTGTTTACCAGGATATCGATCCTTCCTTTCTGCCTTAATACTTTATCGAAGAGTCGCTTTACATCGTCGGGCACTGACAGGTCTGCTTTCAGCAGCATGTGACATGACCCTGGCAGGCTATTAAAAGTCTCCCTGGCTTTATATATATCTTTTGAATAATGAACGATGACAGTGGCGCCCGATTCAGCGAACTTCAGTGCGGTTGCGGCTCCGATGCCCCGGGAGGAGCCGGTGATGAGAACGATTTTGTTATCAAAACGGATGTTCATAATATACTTTGTATGATCTCCCTCAGCCCTTCATAATCCTTCGCTACCGGGAACTGCGGGAAGTCCCTTATCACATTTTCGGGTGGACGGAAGAGTATCCCGTATTCAGCCTGCGCCAGCATAGAAGTGTCGTTATAAGAATCCCCTATGGCTATGACAGTATAATTCAGGTTTTGGAGAGCCTGAACCACTTTGCGTTTCTGGTCGTGCTGGCGCAACAGGAAGTCAGAGATAAAACCCTCCCCGTCGATGACCAGCTCATTACAGAACAATGTCGGCCGGTTCAGTTGGGCTATCAGCGGATCGGCGAACTGGATGAAGGTGTCTGATACAATCACCATCGGGACCTGTTGTTTGATCCATTCGAGCAATTTCAGTGCGCCATCAAGTGGCCGGATGGTAGCAATCACATCCTGGATGTCTTTCAGTTTCAGCCCCTTTTCCCTCAAAAGGGCCATGCGGAAGCGCATCAGTTTCCCATAATCGGGTTCATCGCGGGTCGTTTTTCGAAGTTCCGGAATGCCGGTCTTTTCTGCGACATTAATCCAGACTTCAGGAATGAAAACACCTTCTAAATCGGAGCAAAGAAAGTTCATATAATATTAAATTGTTAAATTGTTAGTATTTTATCATCTCACCGTTCCACCGTTTCACTGTTCCACCGTTTCACTGTTCCACCGTTTCACCTTTTCACCGTTTCACTTAAAATTCAATCTTAAATACTCCTTAAACGCAGCATATTCATTCTGCATGCATCCGCAGCTTTCTTCTTTATTTTCAATTCCCTGTAAGCTTGGCGGCAATTCGGGGTCAAATCCCAAAAGCTTGTTGATTTCTTCCGGGAACTTAGCCGGGTGTGCCGTTTCAAGTGAAACGAATAGCTGATCCTTGTCGGGGTCATTGCCTTTATCTTTCAAATAGGCCTGCAAACCTGCCCAGCCGACGGCACCGTGAGGTTCCAGAAGGACATTATGGTCTTCCCAGGTATCTTTAATCGTTTGCCTGGTGGTTTTGTCAGTTATGCTCACGGAAAAAAGTTCTTTCCGCATCATCTCCATATCCGCTTGTCTGCATATCACTCCTTTTTCATCCATCATCCCGCCATAAAATGCAACCAGCCTGGCCAGGTTGCTCGGATGGCCGACATTCATCGCGCTGGAGATGCAATTGCGGGAGGGCTCTACTTTTCGATATTCACCTGTTGCCAGATACTTTGGGAATTCATCGTTCTCATTAACCCCAATAATAAATCGTTTCACAGGCAGTCCCATTTTCATGGCAAGCACCCCTCCCATCATATCACCAAAATTTCCTGAAGGAACGGAAAAGATCACATTGTCATCAGGGTTTCCAACCCTCAGCCGGGCAAAGGCATAAAAATAATAGACGATCTGCGGGACCAGCCGGCCGATATTGATCGAATTTGCAGATGAAAGGTTCATGTGCATCAGATCAGGATCGGAAAAGGCTTCTTTGACAAGGGCCTGGCAATCATCAAACTTGCCGTCAATCGATATCACCTTGACATTTTTCCCAAGTGTTGTCATTTGTTTCCGCTGACGGTTAGTGACCTCTTTTTCCGGAAAAAGAACCACTACTTTGATATTATCGAGGCCGTAAAAGGCATTGGCGATGGCGCTGCCGGTATCGCCCGAGGTGGCAGTCAGGATCAGGAGGCTCCTGTTTTCCAGCGCCAGGTAATAATGCATCAGGCGGCTCATCATCCTTGCGGCAAAGTCTTTGAAAGAGGCCGTCGGGCCCTGATCAAGACGCATGATATATTTCCGCTGGTAAACCGGTTCGAGCGGGACTGGATAGTTGTAAGCCTCCTTTACGATCCTGCGCAACTCATCCGGAGGTATTTCGCCTGCCAGGTATTTCGCCGTTACATCATAGGCTATCTCATGATAAGGTTTATTGATAAAAGATTTTATCTCATCTGCACTCAGTTGCGGGATAATTTCGGGCAAATAAAGTCCTTTATCGGGCGCCTGGCCCTGCAGGAGCGCCTCACGGAAGCTGATTGACGGAGATTTACGGTTAGTTGAATAATAGAGGGTTCCTGGCATATTTAAATTTACGGTTTATCTGGCTGATTCCTTACTTTGGATTGAACGGTTAACCGATTAATCGCGTATTTCATTTATAGAAATCTCATCAAGACCATCCGGGTGCATTTGACAGAAAGCCTTGCTGTTTAACTCGTCATATTTGATTTCCACTTCCATGTCGCCGACTTTAAATTCATCCGGAAGGTTTTTCGGCGAATAAAATTCTGAATTAATTTCGATAAGCCAGCCACAACCTGCTAAGGGCAGGCTTTCATCACGGATTGTAGCATTTACAAATTTATCATCCTTTTTACAGGCTGAAATGGCCAGGAGGAAAATCAGGAAGAGCAGTGAAAGTCTTTTCATTTTTTGCAATAAAGTCACAGTATTCACACATTTGTGTTAAACAGGCCTGGAACATCCATACCAATGCTGCTTATTCGTATCCGCTTTTTATGACGGTCAGGATCATTTTGAACCGCCCGTTTGGTTTTACAAAATTGGGCGCATGAGCAGGTATTACGATTGACTGGCCTGTCAGCAGGAAATTGGATACCCCGCTGATTACGATCTCCGCCTTACCGTCAATGATTTGAGCGAAGGTGTCAAAGGCAGTGGTTTTTTCGGTTAACCCTTCGCCACTGTCGAATGACATTACGCTGATATTTCCTGTCGATTTTTTTAGAATCGTTTTGATGACCACAGAATTGGGTATATATTCGATTATCTCCACTGTGATGTGTGCTTTTGATTTTTCAACTTCTGCAATATCCATTTTGTTTGATTTTTGATTTATTTCTTCTTACCTTTTCCACCGCCATGATGTCCGGTACTTTCATGGCCATGACCACCTCCTTTGTTATCATGCTTATCTCCTTTGTAATTATGGTTGCCTTCGTTAGATTTTTTTGCGCCGGAGTTTCCTTTTCCCGGCCTCTCACCAAAGGTTTTTTGCTCCGGACCATGGTAGCCTCTTGCATATTTCGTTTTATGCTCCTTAAAATGTGTGTAAGGAGTGTCACCGTGATAGTCCGTCATCACTACTTTATATCCGCTGTACAAATCATAATTTCTGTACCGCCCAGGAAGATTAGCTCTGCGAATCCATGCCCCTCCTCCATAATAAATAAACATGGACGATTGAACATCATAATAGGCTTCCACATCTGGCAGGTAGTAATAACGCACTTCGGTATATCCGACAGGACCCCATGGCGGAGGCGAACCAATAGTCACATTCACTGATACCTGCGCCTGCACTGCGCCTGAAAGAAACAACACCATTCCTATAACGATTAATTTCAAAGCCTTCATCTTATATAAATTAAATTATGAATTAATTTTAACAGTACAAAGGTCAGTACTTTAGTTCCGGAAAGTGTTACACAATTTTAGAAAAAAATTACATCATTCACACATTAAATAAAAGGAGCCTTCCCAAAAGGGCGGCTCCTTTCTACTGTAACTTATGCCGAAGTCAATTGTGATGGAGGTGGCCTCGGCAGGGCATTTGTGTGGGTGCTATTTTCTAAACCATACGGCGATAACGGACAAATACGAAGAGGGCGATCAGGGCGCCTCCGAGAAGGAGCGCCCAGGTGGAGATGGGAACCAGTGTGGTTCCACATAGGTTAACGGTAACGGTCACAGAATTTGACATTTGACAACCAGTTGCCGTGATGGTTTCAACAACGATATAGGTGGTTGTTACCAGAGGAGTGACCGTTGGGTTGGCTTCGGCTGAAGTAAATCCGGCAGGCAATGAGGTCCAGCTGTAAGTGCTTCCGGTAACAGCTACCGCACCGATCTGGGTGCTTGCATTCAAGCAGATAGTCGTATCGGCTCCGGCAGCGGCTGCTGGTAATGGATTCACGGTTACTATGACACTGTTGCTATTGATACAACCGCTAGCCGTGATGGTTTCAACAACGTAAAAAGTGGTTGTTACCAGAGGGGTTACCGTTGGGTTGGCTTCAGTTGAAGTCCACCCGTTAGCCGATGATGTCCAGCTGTAAGTGCTTCCGGTAACAGCCGCCGCACCGATCTGGGTGCTTGCGTTCAGACAGATAGCCCTGTCGGCTCCGGCAGCGGCTGCCGGTAATGGATTCACGGTTACAGTTACCGCCTGAGTGGCGGTACATCCATTGGCATTGGTGATGGTCATTGTTCCTGAATAGGGACCACCGGCAAGTGTAGCTGCAGGAATGGCAATACCGGTTAAAGTTCCACCGCCTGAAATAAAGGTAAACGCTGTGTTGCCCTGATCAGTGAGACCTGCTGCATTGGCGGTTGCATCCCAATCTATGCTATAGGAAGTAGGTGAGTTGGTTGTTGCCGTATAAACCAGCGTGGTTGTTTGTCCACTGACACTGTAACAGACAGCGGCAGCTGTTCCACCAGTGGTAATGGTTGGATTGGCATAAGTCGCTACATCCACCGTATTGCTTATAGCCGTACAATTTTCTGCATTGGTTGCTATTACATAATAACCAGTCCCTGCTGCCAGGGTTGACCAGGTCAGTCCTGATCCGGTACCTGCTTGTGCAGACTGAACGGTGGCATTGCTTGAATTATACAGCTGGTAGCTTATTTCAATTCCTGAAGTGTCCGAAGTAATGGTTCCATTGCCGCCCGGACTTGTACAGATGGTGCTGCCGGTTAAAGAAAGGGCTGCCGGTGGCAGGCCTATAGTAACTACATTATTATGCAAGTCAATAGCTCCCGCACGTGTAAGGCCTCTGCCCAGAAGAGATGAGCCTTCTAATACGTGGATAGCTCCGCCACCAACTATAGTACCCCTGAAAACAGAACCAGCTACTAATGTGACTTCTCCACTTATTTGCCAATACACATTGCACAAGGAGGCTGAATTAATCAGAATAACTTTTGAGGAGGATGTGCTTGTCGCAAAAGTGCCAGTTATCTTGAAAATAAATAAAGCATCAGGATCACCTTGCCCATCTAAATATAAAGTATCATTTAATGTTGCAGCCTCTCCAATGCAGTAAACCATTGGGGTAAGAATCTGGCCGTTTCCTAATGTAGGAGTTCCCAGAGCAGAATCGCAAGAAACTGCGGTCAAAGCGTCATATGCATCAAGCACAGCTGCTGCAACTGTCGCTGAAAAAGGATTTCCCTCATAATAAATACCATATGGAGGTAATACTGTTCCAGGAGGAAATCCAGTGAGTGCACCTACATCAGTGCCAACATCGCCTGTGACGACTGTTGATGTTCCAAGAACATCAAATGCTCCAACTGCGGTAAATAACGCAAAACTGGAAGCTGCCCCTAAGTCAGGAGCCTGTCCAAAATTCACATTCGGCAATAAAAACAGAACAACCGCTGTTAATGCCTTGAGTATTTGTACTTTCATAAGATTTTGTTTTAAGGTTTTTTATCAAGGCGTTCTATCCGTAAACGGAGATATTACCGCATTCAGCATTCTGCCGAAGTCAACTGTGATGGTACTGGCTTCGGCAGGGTATTTTATTTGGAAACGATTTTCTAAATAATACGACGATAACTGACAAATACACCAATGGCGATCAGGGCGCCTCCTAGAACGAGTGCCCAGGTAGAGATGGGAATTGATGGTGGTGGCTCCAACGGTCTGTTCATTGTGCTACCACCAGCGAATGTCACTGCCCCATTTCTTGCAAGTAATCTGCCTTCTATTCTGGCATATGAATTCATGGTTATAGATGTTAAGGCCAAAACGTTTCCTTTAAATGAGGTATAGTCTCCAATGGTCGCCGAAATACCAACCTGCCAAAAGACGTTATCAGCCAGAGCGCCTCCGGTAAGGATAACATTGCCACCTGACCCAGACGGAAAAGGTCCACCGCCTACTGTAGTAAAGTCAGATGCTATCTGAAAGATCCATACGGCATCTGCATCACCCTGAGCATCAAGTGTCAGATTGCCTGATTGTATTAAAAGTGTAGAGGTTGATTTATAAATGCCCGCGTAAAGTGTTGAGCCGCCCTGATCACCTGATACTGTAACGGGCGCCGGGGCGGATGCTCCTGCAGCAAAAAGATACGCATCGGTAAGGTCTTGTTTGGCCTGTAAAAGCATGGCAGCCACACCCGGAGGGGCAACATCATCGGCAGCGTAAATCGCTCCATTCACTACGCTTAAAGGAGGAACTACTGTGATGGAAGAACGAAAGCCCGGACTTAACCCAACATCCATATCATTAATCACAGTACCGCCTCCGTTGAAGGAGATTGCTGTACCTGCGAGAACCCCGAAGTCGGCAGCCGAATTAAGATCAGGTGCAATCTGTCCGTAATTCACATTTGACATTAAAAACAGCATAGCCACTGTTAATACTTTGAGTAGTTGTGTTTTCATTTTATTTTGTTTTAATATTAAAATTATTTGTAAGTTCTTGACAATAAAATAATTAGCTTGGCAATGCGCGTTTAATACTTGTTTTTCCTGGTATTAAACAATAGATATTTTCACATCTAAACACAAACTTATAACATTTAAAAGTAAAAAGCAAATATTTATCTAAAAAACTTTTAAAAAAACCCGGTAAAAGACAATTTTTCATTCTTCTGAAGAATTTATACCAATAAATTTCAATAAGAATATTCAAAGATATGGAATATTAATTAAAGGGGGAGATCATTGAACTCCGGAATGTTCCTGGGTGCGTTAACAGAAAAGGTGAAACGATTAATGAGGAGGCTTTTCTCCCTTAGTATCTTTGGGTGGTTTAGCTTGTTTTGTTGTCTTTACCTTTGCCGCCTTTTTGGGCTGATTGGTTTTCTGGCGTTCTGCCGGCTGCTGCTTACCCGGCTGATCAACTTTTTGCTGCTGTGATGGCTGCTGCTGCTTAGCCGGTTGGTCGGCTTTTTGCTGCTGTGCTGGCTGCTGCTTTGCCGGCTGATCGGCTTTTTGCTGCTGTGCTGGCTGCTGCTTTGCCGGCTGATCGGCTTTTTGCTGCTGCGATGGCTGCCGCTTAGCCGGTTGATTTACTCTTTTCGTCGGAGTTTCAGCAGCTTTTTGCGATGAAGTTTTCACATTTTCCAAACTCGTCACTTTGGATGGAGCAGGTTTCTGTCCGCCGGAGGTATGTTTTTGCACCTGCGGTCTGTATATCTGAAGCTGATTTTTGCTCAGGCTCTGACCAGGCTGGCTTCTTTCTTTAATAGCAACCGGGGTAATTGTTTTACCAACATGTTTTTCTACTTCTGTCCTTTCCGGACCTGCATTGTATGTTACATTGCGTGAATTATCAACCCGGATATTATTTATCACCGTGGAATTGTTGATGATCGTAACATTGTTTGAGGAATTAATATAGTAGTTATTGATGTTCCTTCTTCCAAAATCCCTGTCTCTTACAAAAGTCCACTGATTATAAGGTACATTATAGCCATTACCATAAGCTACACTGATGCTGACACCAGGCCCTATTGGTGCCCATCCGTAATAATCTCCTGATCTTCTCCAGGTAACCCATCCCGGACCCCATTCGTAATCCGGAACCCACATGGGTCCGTAATAAGGATCGATGTACCAGCGACCATAGTGAAAAGGCGCCCATCCCCATGAATAATAAGAGACCCATGTCCACCCCTCATCGGTTAATACCCAGTAGCCGTCAGTGGCATAAGGAGAAAACCCGGGAGCTACATCGGGTATCCAGACATATCCATAATCGGAACTGTATACCCATGTTCCATAGGGGCTTAATTCATCATAAAAAACCTGGAAGCCTATAGATACCCCCTGTGCAGATGCTTTTTGCGGTGTTATGCTTACACCTATAAAGAGCATAAGAAAAATAGATATAATTCTGATTTTAGTTTTCATTGATTATGTTTTATTGTGATGAAATTATCACGCTGCAAAGTTGCGCACCTTTATACTCAAAAGTGTTACACAATTCCGGAAAAGAGTTGCATCATTCACACATTATCAAGTGTGAGGCGTTTTTTGCGTTTGAGCGATTTAAAAAAGGAAGGCGTTAAACCTGTTATCTTTTTAAATTGATGGGAAAGATGGGCTACACTGCTGTAATGAAGTTTCCAGGCAATTTCAGAAAAGTTGAGTTCGTCATAAATGATGAGCTCTTTTACCCGTTCAATTTTATGAAGAATGATGAAATGTTCAATAGTGATCCCTTTTGTTTCTGAAAAAAGATTTGCAAGATAAGTATAGTCATAATTCAATTTTTCACTCAGGTAATCGGAAAAATTTGTTTTGGGCAATTCATCTGCATAATGGATCATTTCGATAATAACATTTATTATTTTTTCAATCAGTATGGCTTTCTTGTCATCCATCAGTTCAAGCCCTGATTTCAATAAAGCGGTTTTCAACTGGGCGCGTTGTTCAGCAGTAATACTTTCCCTGATCTGCACTTCACCCAGATCCACTACTCCGTAATGCAGCCCGAGTTTATCCAGCTCTGACTTCACCACCATTTTGCAGCGAATGCTTACCATGTATTTGATGTAGAGTTTCATATTATTCATACTTGCCGAAAACGGCAGCCTGTCTGAAAACCTTCATTGAATCGTGTAAATATAGGAAAATATTCCGGAAATTCATTCAAATTGAAAAAGAATTTCACGGTGGGTAAATTATTCCTGCATGCGGGAGGTCGTCATATACAAAACAAGGAGATCCCCGTTGATGCGGGGATGACGTTTCATGCTTTCGTGGGTTAGTACTTATTTTTTGTGGCTTCCCTTAGCTTTTCCAGGGTTCGTGCTATGGGAATGATGCGGATTATTTTGATTTTTGTCACTCCCCTGGGATCTTCCCGGGTTTGTGCTATAGGTATGATGTGGGTTATTTGGATTTCTGTGCGATCCCCTATGATGTCCGTTGTCTCCTCTGACAAATACAGCACAGGATGATGTGCTGAACAAAAGACCTATGCATAATAACAGCATAGCAAGAAGTCTAAATGTTTTCATTTTTTTTAATTCCTCTTTTTAGCTTTTTCTGATTTGGCGTTGCCCTGTTCAGCAAAACCGGAAACTTCTTCCATTATCCCGGTTTAAAAGATTCTCCGCCCCCGTATAACCTGAAATAATAATGCAATAATTGCAATAACAAGAAGAACGTGTATGATTCCACCGGCACTGAAGTAAAAAAATCCCAAAGCCCATCCGATAATCAGGATCACTGCAATGATATAAAGTAGATTTCCCATGACTGTAAGTTATTTAAGTTTGTGAGTAAATTTTTACATTGACAAAGGTATGCCTCTCTATTCCGGGAATTGTTACATAATTATGGGAATAAGTTACATCATTCACACATTATCAATGTAATGCTTCTTTTGCTCATGTGAGGTCCTTCTTCGGGATAACGAAACAGAAGGCGGGGAGGCATGGAGGCGGGCAAACTCATCCCTCCTCACCCTCCGCCTTCGGCGGATCGTCGGGATGACGCCATGAGTGAAAGGAGAAAGAGAGTGGCGCGGCTGGCAGAGGTCCCTCCTCCTAAATTATCAGGTTTAATAAACAAATCTACTAAAATTTGGCTTTCAATTGCTAAATTCTATGTTAAAAACTGTTTCCAACGGAAGATTTGTTTTCTTTTCATGTCCTTGTATTGCCGTGCGGTAAATTTTAATATAAACCGCGGAGGCGCAAAGGTGCGGAGGGATTTTCACTCTTCACTCTTTACTCTTATCTGTTTCTCCTTGTAAATTATCCGGAGGTTAACGATGTTGATAATATTTTAATAGATTAGGTTGACATTTGATAATATTATATTATATTTGTCAACTTATAAACCAATTATAACTATGGAAAACAATTTTGCTGACAGGCTTATTGCAGCCCGTAAAATGGCTGGCTTATCGTTACAAACCTTAGCCGACAGGCTGGGTAATGTAGTTTCTAAACAGTCGCTGAATAAGTATGAGCAGGGTAAAATGAAACCCGACAGCGATTTGGTTATTTCATTATCAAAAGTTTTAAATGTTCCGGTTGATTTCTTTTTCTCTGAACCGGCAGTGGCTGTTGAATTAACTAATGTTGATTTCAGAAAATACAGCTCAAAACTATCTAAAACCGAACAAACAGCTCTGGAAGAAAAGGCAAAGGAAGCCTTTGAACGATATTTTGAACTTGAAAACATTTTAAACCTAAATGAATCCGCCTCTTATTTTGAGTATCCTGACATTATTACTGATGCTAAAGAAGCGGACAAAGCCGCTCAGGCTTTGCGTAAGGAATGGAATCTGGGTTATGACCCGATACCCGATGTAGTGGAAATGCTCGAAGACAAGGGGTATAAAGTGGTTGAAATTGAGGCTCCGGTTTCGTTTGATGGTTTAAAAGCTGATATCGGAAACCAAAAGGTAATTGTTTTACGAAAATCGTTGCCGGATGATGATATTGTGAGAAAACGGTTTACTGCACTTCACGAACTGGCACATCATGCTCTTAAATTCAGCGACGATATTGAAATCAAAAGCGAAGAAAAACTTTGCCATGCTTTTGCATGTGCATTGTTGTATCCAGAAGATATGGCACGTAAAGATCTGCATAATGACCGTTTTCATTTTTATCAGAACGAACTGATTTTCATCAAAGAACGATGGGGTATATCTTTTCCGGCTTTATTTTCCCGTGCCTTGCAGATGGGAATCATTAACGACCATGTTTACAAACAGCTAAATATATGTTACAGGCAACGGAAATTACACGAACCCGGCAAAGAACCCGGTCATTTTATGAGTAAGGAAAAACCTGTCCGTTTTGAAAGGTTGATATACCTGGCATTAGGCAAAGAGCTTATTTCGGTAAATGAAGCCGCTTATTTTTCGGGCACTTCGGTATGGCGGTTCAGGGAGAAAATGTTACCGCTGTTATGAAACTTATCATTACAGATACAACGTGTTTTTCGACATCATCAGTATTGGTGCATTGCCGGAGTTCTTTGATCTGGATTATGAAATTTGCACAACTGATTTTATTGTAGAAGAAATAATGGAATCGGATCAAAAAGAACTAATTGAATCGCTTATCAGGGCAAAAAAGCTGAACTTTTTTAAAATCCCGGCTGAAGAGGTTGAAGAAATACGAAACCTCACCACCAGGCGAATTTTCAAAGGAATTACGAAATCCGGAAAATCAACTCGATTGCAGCTATTAATTTGAATGATAGCCTTTCCATCTTCGGCAGTTATTCGAATTTTTCGAATAACTGAAAATTTCTCCACGTGTTATGGCTTTGCCATGATGAAAACACAAGGCCAAACCGCTAAGGTGCTGAAGTGCGGAGGAGATTCAATTCCAGATTCCAGAGGGATTCCAGGCTCCTCACTCATTTTTCAACCTTAACTTTTTACTGTTCTTTTCGTTGCCGCAACGCGACTGAACCTGGCGCTTCCCGACCAAGTCGGGATCCCGTCACAAGTTCCGGGACCGCGCCAGCTAATGTCGCTTTTGCGGCAACTGTGTTTTTTCACTCTTCAATGTCCTGGAGCAGATGGATAGCAGGAGGTTGGTTTGCATTAATTATTCAGCAATTTTTCAACTTCCTTTTTCAAATCGGGAAGGTATTTTTGGATGATTACCCAAACGATAGCATCATCAATTGAGTCATAAGCATGAACGAGTCGGTTCCGGAAATTCACAATCTGAGTCGAGTTGTGAAGCTCAAGTCCGCATTCTTTTTTGAAAAGATTCACCGCCTCTCCAACAATGACCAATTGCCTTTCAACAGCACTTTTGGTTTTTTGATCTCCCTGGTAAACTGAAAAATCAGGAACATCAGAAAGAAAATCTTCGATTAAACCGGCAGCAATAAGAATATCAGACAGATATTTCCTGCTTCTCTCTGTCATAGATCAGTTGTTTGGTTGCTTCAAGGCTGGAAAAAAAGTAAGGATTTCTAACGGATTGTTCTGAAACCAGGTCGACTTTCCGGTTGAAAAGTTTTTCCAATTGGTCCCACAATTCAAGAAGGGCTTCTCCCCTGTCCATCGGTGACATCGGAAGAAGTTCAACGAGAAGGTCAATATCGCTGTTTTCTTCAGAAAACTTTCCGGAAACCACGGAGCCAAAAGCATAAAGCTTCCGAACCCCATAGCGTTCGCATAATTCAGAGATTTGATGAATATTTTTCCGGATCAGTTTATCCATGTTAATTATCCAGTTTAATAAACAAATCTACTAAAATTTGGCTTTCAATTGCTAAATTCTATGTTAAAACTGTTTCCAACGGAAGATTTGTTTTCTTTTCATGTCCTTGTATTGCCGTGCGGTAAATTTTAATATAAACCGCGGAGACGCGGAGGCGCGGAGGGATTTTCACTCTTCACTCTTCTTTGGGATAACGTTTCCCGGTTGGACGAAGTTTTAAAGATGCGGTATGGGAGGGGTTGAACCATCAGGATATTATTTCAATGATTTTTTCTAAAACAATAGGAAAGCGTTCATCCACCATAAGTGGATGTATTTGCGTCCGGATAATTTCTTCAGAATAAGGGTCGTTGATAATTTTATTCTCCATGCAGGATTCTCCTTTTCAGTTCATTCACTGCCAAATCCCTTTCACGGGCTCTGCCTATCCTCAAAGCATCAGCCAATGCCAGCAATTCATACAGCTTATCATCCTGGTCCACAGCATCGGGCACTGAGGAATAAAGGGGTACAATGCCATGTCCTCTGACTTTTCCTTTTGCCCAGGGCCAAACATACGATTCGTCGCTTAAAATAACAGTATTTAAAGGTCTTGCTGAATGGGCGGTAGGCATACCTCTTACCACTGGTCCGGGTTTCTGGGGAAATACATAAGCAAGACCAAACTGTAAAAAGTCCATAAAGGCAAGACGCATGACCTTTTTGCCGCTGCCATCAAGCAATCCGGCATATTTTGAACGGGCTACCGACTGGCTCACCTCTGACTGGCTCATTTTTAATGCTTCGGCCAAAGGCATCTGTTGCCAATTGCCGGTATTTAAAGCAATTATTTTCAGCAGAATAACCACATCCTGTGGCTTCATACTATTTTGAACCTGTTTCATTTCTTAATACTTTATTGCATATTGCGATACGCGATACTTTACAATCCCCATCCGGAAAATCATCGCCTTTTCAGCTTTTTCAGTTTATTTACAAAAAAAAGAAGTTTCTAAAGACAATGGAGTAAATTATTATTGGAAAATTCATCATTGGAATATGCAAGATTTAAAAGTAGCCCTTAAATGTCATCGGTATAGAATAGCAAATTGAATTCAGATCACCATTTTTTATGAACATTTTAACTTGTTCTTCAATGTTATATAATCTATACAGGTGAAAATCATTCGCATGACCTAAAGAGAATTGAAGCTCATTTCTAGTAAAGTAAAATGGTGATTCCTTTGACAATTTAGTGGTCTTCACCTCGATATATTTATCGATGCCATTCGAATATTTTGATAAAATATCAAACCCAGCACCATCACCTTGTTCTTTTGAAACCCACTCAACCTTATCGGCAAGTTTGTCTTTTCCTATTTTAATCAGATTCCATTTTTCAAATTGTAAAACAATCTCTTCCCCCAATTTGCCAAGCTTAAGGTTGTTTTGTTCTCTTTCCAAGTAATTTATTTTGATCGGATTATTATGATATCTTACTAATGGCTCTGTAACTGTCCTAACAATAGGTGGTTCAACAATTAAATTTTCAAAATTGATCGATAATGAAGACGTAATTATTTCTTTATCAGCGAATTGTCTAAACCTATCCTCCAGGGTAATATTTTTGATCAAATAATCTAAGACTATATCTTCAAGTAGCTTCTGGTAATTATATCTTGGTAAATAACCCTTAATGTAGGGCTGACCCAGATTAGCAAGAACTGCACTGATGTTTTGATGTTTGTATTCGATTGATCCTTCTGAACGATTATTTAATAGAGGAAGAAGATTTTTGCGAAGGTCTGCTTTGGAATAGCTCTTTCCTTCTAATTCGGCAGATAACATACTAAAATAATCTGCAACAATTAGTTCAACTTCGATATTTGACCAGGCGTCAGACAATTGAACTCCTTCTAAGCCATTCAAAGTGATCTATCCCAACTCGAGATAATTGAGTGGAAAACTTGTTAGAAACATATTGTGCAAAATTATTCTTTAGCTCTCCTAACCATATCATTTTCAGATTGTCACCTTTTTCAAACTTAAATTGACCATTATGTACTATGCTTGTCACTTTTCCTTTTGCTTTGCTCTTAAAACTAATTAAAGAACTAAAAAATACCCTATAATCAATTGTAAGTTTTACTCCATCTGGTAATACAATATCAAATCTATCTTGATTGTCCCCAATAAAAAGTCGTAAAAATAAAAAATCTCTTTTTTTTGTACATATCCGAACACTATCACATTTAGGTTGAACGCATAGCCAATAATTTGGTTGATTTGTTTTGTCCTCGATGAGTATAGTTCCCTGACTTAAATGTTTTTCATCAGAATCAGTTAAAGATTTTAATGTAGTAATAATTGCATATTCCTTATTTGCTTGTTCAGCCTTCTCGCGACAATTTGTGTAATAGGTAGTTAAATTTTTATAACAACTTTTAGAAAAAAGAATTTGTTGTTCTATCGGGTCTTCTTTCTTTAAAAAATAATTTTCAATCCCGACTTCTGTAATCTTCAATAACTCTTCTCCACTAATATTATCAGGTAAATCAATTGTAAACTTTTCTTTATTAGATAAAATAAAGTCTGTTAAATAGCCTTTATAATACTGGTCAAAATACAATGGCAGTATAATTTTCTCATCTGAGGTGACAGTTGATTTTATTATAGATTTAATTTCACTACCAAGTAAATCAATTATTTGTTCCTTTGAATCTTCAGTATTAGGAAGCAGGCTTTTATGACTTAGATATGCAGGATCAAGTTGATTACTGTATACTGCTAATAATCGATGTGTGTGTTTTCTTATTGAACTAATTGACTCGATTGCCAAGTTTGAAACCAATCCCTCAGTTAGCATAGACATTTCTTCAATTATCTTCTCTGGAAGATCTTCTCCGGTGATTTTGCCATCTTCAGCAATCCCAAGTTTAGGCTTTTGGAATACAATTATTTTCGTGTGGCCAGAGATAATTTCAGTGCCAGACTCAGGAACATTATAAAGGATTACTAATCTGTCAAAAATCGGGACTATGCTTTCATGAATAAGAGTATTATAAACAGGTTGATCAGTATAAATAACCAGTAATCTTAAAGAAAGGGATGTGTTCTTATCTTCTGAAAGGATGGATTCAACGAGCTCACAAGCACTTCGACCTAAGTCGGAGTGCATCTGCCAATCAAGAATTATAACATCTGATTTTTTGAGTGTTTTCTTGATTGACTCAAAATTACTTTTATTTTCAGACAATTCAAGTAACGCACAATGAATCCCTTTTTCAAGAAATGCATTTGTAAATGTCAGTGGATCTATATTAGGAACTAATTGCCGTTCGGTTTTTTTATAATCTTCTTCCACTTTAGCCGTAGGCCCATTTGTGGCAATCTCTCTCATTTCATGCTTGCCCAAATTTTCAGCATCTGTGTCTTTTTTATTCGTAAATATCAAATCATCCACATAGGCCACAGTACCTAGATAATCTTCTACAATTGCTTTTGAGTATTCATGAAAACCCATATTATTCGGAATTAGTTTTGAATATTTTAAATGTCACGCCACTATCCAATCGTGGTTTGTCTAATATTAAATCAAAACCAATTTTGTTCAAAACTTGTTTTGAAATATATAATCCCATACCACGACCTAACGGTTTGCGGGTAAATCCTAATTCAAAAATTCTTTGCTGATCGCGAATATCGATTGAAGGTCCGTTATTGGAGATGTAAATACCCTCTTTGTCTGCATCCAAATAAATTTTACGGGGTTGTGATTGATCTTTCAGCCAGAAAATCGCATTGTCAACTATATTTACATAAACCGGATAGAATGTCGATGGGTAACCTACCACGATATTCTTTGCAAAAGCCTGTGAACATTCAAAAGTTATATTGTGTCTTTCCGCCGAAATCCTGGCATAAAAAACGCTTTTAATAAATTCGAAAACGTCATTCCCGTAAATATTAACTTCTTTCCTGTATAATCTCCTGTTTAGCGGCGTAAATAATGACAAATAATTATCGAGATGTTCAAAATTGGTACTGAAATGTTTATAAATGTCTTCAATGCCTTCATTCAAATCTGCCCAAGCTTTTAATCTTCTAATTTGATCTCTTATTGTTTGCGTTGTGTGCTGAAATTCATGCTGAATAGCACTAACAGCCAGACCAAGTTGGCTTAATTCCAAATCAGTATCCAATTTATCTTTTAAGCTTTCAACCTCCTCTGCATAAGCCTCAGCCATATCAATATTTGATACTTCTTTTGACAGAATTATATTTTCAAGTTGATTTCGAATATTATTAATGGTTTCCTTGATTTCTTCTGCTTCAGAAATGAGAATAAATTCCATTCGATTTCTTTCAGATACTAAATTATTATCGTCTAATTGATATGGTTCTATATGAGCAAGTTCTGTCTGTATTTCCCGAATCTTTTTATCATAGCCGACTACTAAATCTTTGGAAAGTGCAATTACATCATTACTTACTTTTTTGGCAATTTCCTGAACTTCAGAGACTTCAGACTTTGTTGTTTTCTTGTATTGTTCTATTGTTGATTCAATCGCAATTTCCAAACGCTTTCTTCTGTTGATTTCAACTTCCAATTTTGATTGATATTCGTTCAGTAATTGATCAATTTGATCTGCTTCCATTCTAAAATCTGATGCTGAGATTTTTCCCAACTCATTCAAATAAGTTTCATAATCCTGACGGACTAGTTTAGAAAGTGTAACGCCCCTTGGTTTTTGTACGTTGTAACTTTCAATTAACTTATTATAATCATAACGGATAGTTTTCTCTATATCTAAAAAAGAATTAATGGCTTTGTCTTTGTCCTTGATGGATACACAAACTTGCAGATCTTTTATTAATTTTTGATTAAGATTTTCTATCTCATGTTTATAAGCATCCTGGTTTAGCTTATTAAATTGGTTGTCAAGTTCTTTTTGAAATTTTTCTTTTTTTGCCTTTGATTTTCGCTCAAATTCTTGTTTTGCCAAATTTTGCCTATTCAGATCCTCCTTAAATCGAGTATAATATTCCGTATTAGGCCCAGCCATATTGCCCCATTTATCCGAATCTCTGAAAAAATCTGCGGCTAGTTGTAAAAAAAGATTTTTCAATATGCTAATTAATTGTCGGTAAGCTTTATTCTCTATCAATCCCTCTCGACCAGCTTTTTCAGATAAATTGGGGTTAGTCTTTTTGGAAATGTCGATTGCTCCGAACATTCTTCTGTATGAAAAGAAATAAAATGCATTGCTTTTATTCCTATCTACTTCCAAATCCAAAAAATCATATTCATTATTGCCATAAGGAAGAATACGGATTCTATCTCTATATAAATAAAGTCCTGAAATTTTATTTAGTTTTGATATAATGAGAGCATGTTCATCTTGTGGAATAACAGATTCTCTTGCATTGCCGGGCACATAAGCTAGATTAAGTTTAAACGGACCACATTGAGTTTTTAAACCACTATACCCTTTCCAATTGACAATATGTTCAGAAAATTCTTTTCCATAAACTTTAATTGAGCCCTTAAATTGACCATATTCATCAAATTCTCCTGAAATATGATGATCTGCTTTATTATATTCTACTGGTGTCCAGAATTCTCCTATTTCGATAGTATCATCAAAATACTCATCGGTCTTATGATCTCTAAAACTTGTCTTGATTACAGGTTCAGGAGAATCAGGGAACATCGTATTAGTAAATCCCAAGAGGGTTTTTGTTAGTGGAGGTTCTCTACCACTTAACCTGCCAAAAGAATCACCATCAATTGCTGATTCAAGCATTTCATTTGTTGGACAAATTATAAATTGCGTACCATGCCCTATTCCTTTAAGTGAAGGGCCTATTAAATAAGTATCGATTTTTTCAGCAACTAAAGATAACTTTTCTAATGGATTAAGCAGTTCCAGACTGTCTTCTTCGGATATGAAATTATCCTGTCTTAATTGAATAATGTTATTAATAACTTCACCAGATAATTCGTCAAAATCTTTCTTGTTAGGTATTTTTCCAAATTCTAATGTTTTTATTGGAATATTTACTTGATCTAGGTTTATTCCTGGTATCTCGAACATTCGCCAATAAACAAATGACATAACAAGATCATGTAATCCATCTTTTCTTATTGCACGAGATAAAACCAATACATGATCCCCAATTGAAGCAATTGCTAACCTGCCAATGCCCTTTTCTCCCATTATCGGACGTTCTTTGCCTTCTGGAACAGGAAGAATAGTTTCATCTGGTATTCCGTTAAGCTTACTTTCTGTGCCCAGTGTCAACCATTTGTCTTCAAAATCTTTTTTTGTCATTCCGTAACCGTCGTCACGAAGAACAAAAAGTTTATCTGATCTGAAATAATCTACAATAACATTTTCAGCATATGCATCATATGCATTTTTAAAAAGCTCACTTATAGCTGTGGGAATACCAGCAATTTGTTGCCTGCCTAACATATCCAAAGCTCTTGCCCTTGCTTTAAATTCAGCCATAAGAATTATCTTAAAAAACAATTTGCGATTTCATTCGCCATATTAGGTGGAACTGCATTACCAATCATTCTTGCTATTGTTCCTTGGCTTTCCGCATAGAAAACATAATCTATTGGAAAGCTTTGCAAAGTTGCACCTTCCCTAAGGGAAATTGCACGATCTTGCTCAGGATGACCGTATCGGCCATTTGAATAACTTATGAAGCGAGTTGTAATTGCAGGAGAGGGCTTGTCCCAGTGCATCCTTCCATAAACGTCATAATGTCCCTCGTGATTTTTATAGCAGTCAACTTGTAAATCCGGATTGTCCCTCCATGCTCTTCGATCACCCCCATCATGAGGGGTATTTCTGATCCTATTAAAATTTAAACTTGATAAATTAGCAGGAGAATGCATGAAAGTAGTTTCATCTTCATAACCTGCTTCAATCGGAACAAATAGCTCAAGATTACCAATCGCATCTCTGACTGTTCTAATTTCGTTTCTATTTGGTTTTGGGAGAGAAATACTTTTTCGCAACCGGGTAGCCAAGAGAATGTATCTCAATCTGTTTTGAGGAACACCGTAATATTTTGCATTAACTACTCCTTCAGCATAAACATACTTGTTTTCTTTCAAAAATTCTTTAAACTTTCCTAACGGACTATCGGCATTTTTATCTAAACCTGGGACATTTTCAATAAAAACATAACCTGGTTTATAAAAATCGACAAATTCCTGAAAGTCTTCAAGCAGTAATCTTGTTGCAGAAGATTTACTTTTATCCGTTTTGATATTTGAATAATACTGGCATGGGCTACATCCGACAAAAATCAGATTTCTTTGGCGTCTTCTTATCTTAAATACTTCTCGCAGTTTTTCCTTTTTCAGAGTGGAAACATCGGCTTGCAAAAATGTAGCATCATTGTTTTTTTCATAGGTAAGTTTACAATCCGGATCAATGTCAATTCCCCCTAATACATTGATTCCGGCTTGCTTAAACCCACAGGTCACACCGCCTGCAGAGCAGAAAAAATCAAGTGCTTTGAGATCGGATTTAGGCATATTTGCTCTATGAACTATACTAAAAACCAAATTTATAATAATAACATATCTAAGAAATGATGAAGAAATAATTATGTAAACACATAATAGTGAATATCTTATTCACATGATGATAGGTTGGTTTATTTTGTAATCCCTTCTCTTAAAGATCTTATTAGATTTTCTAAATATATCTCTTTTTTCTGTGGTTTTAACTTACATTGAAAGATAGTTATTACTTTCCAACCTTGATTTTTTAACAGGCTAGCGTTTTTAATATCAACTTGCTTATTTTTCTGAATTTTCTTCAGCCACCATTCTGTATTTGTTTCCGGAATTGAAGCACGCTTACATCCATCATGACCATGCCAGAAACATCCATGGACAAAAATAACTGTTTTATACTTCGGTAGAACGATATCCGGTTTCCCGGGAAGATTCTTTACATGCAATCTGTACCTGAAGCCCTTAGAAAAAAGGAATTGACGAACCAGCAATTCGGGTTTGGTATTTTTACCCTTAATCCGGCTCATGTTGAAACTTCTTATTTCTTTATTATGCACATCTGCCATTGCACAAAGATAATAATGCTAACAGGGATTTCCCCCCTCAATCTCTCCCCAATCTCGCCGAACTCGCTCCTCCGGCCGAATATTCCGGTGAGCTTACGCTGATTTTTTTGCCGTCCAGAACGGAAAGTGCCCGATCGAGATCGGCGATGATATCGTCGGGATGTTCGGCGCCTACGCAGAGACGGATCAGGTTGGGTGGGATGTCGGCAATCCTGCGTCCTTCTTCGCCCTGCTGCGAGTGTGTGGAAATGGCCGGGATGGTGGCGACTGACTTGATCCTGCCCAGGTCGGTGGCGCGCCAGATGCGCTGGAAGCCGTCGAAAACGTCGCGGGTGGCCTGCGCACCGCCTTTTACGCGGAACGACATCAGGTGGCCGTAACGGTTCACGGGCTTGCCGTAAAACTCGTCCTTTTCGGCGTCCGCCAGCCACATATACCTGCTTGCCAACTCGTGCAACGGATGGGTTTCCAACCCCAGGTAATCTACCTGCTCAACATGCTTGTGGCCTGCCAGGTATTTTGCCACGGTCATTGTACTGCGGCTGCACTGATCCACGCGCATCCGCAGGGTGCGGATGTCGTTCAGCGCCAGGATAGCGTTCATGGGAGAAATATTCGGCCCGTTGTCGCGGTTGGGTAAAACTTTGAGATACATGCAATAGTCGGCCTTCAGGGCATCGTTATCCAGGTTCGTGGTGATATGCTTTTTCGCGATGACAGCCCCTCCTATTCCAAATCCGCTCGTGGCCAATGTCTTGGAAACTGATTGAACTACAATATCCGCTCCCCACTGGATCGGGCGCATCAGGGCAGGCGTGGCAACGGTGGAATCGATAATTACCGGTATGTTATGCTCATGGGCCAGTTGCACCACCTTCTCCAGGTCAAAGAATGCCTGGCCCGGGTTGGAGGGCATCTCGCCATAAAGGAAACGGGTGTTCTCATCGATCAGCCCGGCCCATTCATTAATGTCGTTAGAATTGATCACTTTGCGCCATTCGATATTGCGCTCTTTGTGTTTGCGGATAGCGAACTGCTGGAAGGTACCGCCATAGACCTGGCAGGTGGCCACGAAGTTAATAGGCCTGCCGGGGTTCTTCGGATCAACCGCAAGAAGAGGTTCAGCCGCAGAGGCGATGGCAGCCATTCCGGAAGAAGTGGCCACGCAGGAAGTCTCCTCGCTTGCGCCATAACCATCGAGCAGGGCCAGGACACCCTCCAGGTAATATATACTGGGGTTGGCGATGCGGGAATAGCACCAGGTCGGTATTTCGTATGCCAGCGCGGCTTCCATCTCGTCGGAATCGCGGTAGGCCTGGGAGGTCGACATATACATTGGCTCAATGATGGAGCCCTGGTTGAAATCGAGCGCCTCCTGCATGGAGTAAATGCCGTGGACTGCAATGGTGTCGAAGCGGCATTTGCGCATCTGGTCGATATTTTCCTGATGCCAGGCCATGGCGCGGCGGGCTGCATCTATGTAATATTGTTTTCCGGTGGACATTGTGCTTTTAGTTTGGTTTATGAAGTGTTAAATTTAGGCATTAATTAAATCCGTCTGCAGGCGGAAAAAATTAAAAATACTTTCGGTTTCGGGTTACTTGTTATCTATTGTGAATTATTTATTGATAATTTCCTTTATTAAGGTTTCTCGCTGATTTGCGCAGATCAGGCACAGATTGCTTTTTTCACCGCGGAGCCACCGTTTCACCGTTCCACCGTTCCACCGTTCCACTGTTTTTTCTACCTTTGCAAAATCAATCAAAATAAAATCTATCATGAATTACGATCTTATCGTTATAGGCAGTGGACCGGGGGGCTATGTGGCTGCGATCCGCGCTTCGCAACTGGGTATGAAAACGGCCGTCGTGGAGAAAGAATCACTGGGCGGGGTTTGCCTCAACTGGGGATGCATTCCCACTAAAGCATTGTTAAAAAGTGCGCAGGTATTCAGGTATGCAAGCCATGCCATAGATTATGGTGTTAAAATAGAAGGCGCCATTACGCCTGATTTTGAAGGGATGATCAAGCGCAGCCGCGATGTGGCCAACAGTATGAGCAACGGGGTGCAGTTCCTCTTCAAGAAAAATAAAATTGATTTCCTGAAAGGCACAGGAAAGATAAAACCCGGCAAAAAGGTTGTGGTAACCGATGAATCCGGCAAAACCACCGAATACACGGCCAATCATATCATCCTGGCCACGGGGACCCGTTCCCGTGAGCTTCCGAATTTAAAGCAGGACGGCAAAAAGATCATCGGCTACCGCCAGGCGATGAACCTGGCCAAACAGCCGAAATCCATGGTGGTGGTGGGCTCCGGTGCTATTGGCAGTGAGTTTGCATATTTTTATAATTCAATAGGAACCGAAGTCACGCTCATCGAGCTTTTACCGAATATTGTCCCTCTCGAGGATGAGGAAGTGTCAAAGCAGCTGGAGCGGAGCTTTAAAAAAGCAGGGATCAAGGTGATGACGGATGCGACGGTAGAATCGGTTGATGTGAGCGGGAAAGGGTGTAAGGTGATTGTGAAGCATGGAGGCATGGAGGCGGGGAAGCACGGAAAAGGGAATGAGGTGATTGAGTGTGAAGTGGTATTGTCGGCTGTTGGCGTGAAATCGAATATTGAAGGTTTAGGCTTGGAAGAAGTGGGCATTGTTGTAGAAAAAGACAAGATCAAGGTTGATGAATATTACCGGACGAACGTGGAAGGCTATTACGCCATCGGCGATATCGTCCCGGGCCAGGCGCTGGCTCATGTCGCTTCGCACGAAGGGATCACCTGCGTGGAGAAGATCGCAGGAATGGACGTCGAACCGGTCGATTACAATAATATCCCGGGATGCACCTACACCAGTCCTGAAATAGCATCGGTAGGATTTACGGAAAAGCAGGCCAGGGAAGCGGGATACGAGATAAAAACCGGCAAGTTCCCCTTCACGGCATCTGGCAAAGCAAGTGCTTCAGGCAATAAGGAAGGCTTTATCAAGGTGATCTTCGATGCCAAATACGGAGAATGGCTTGGTGCACACTTCATTGGCGAGAATGTCACGGAATTGATAGCCGAAGTGGTTGTGGCGCGCAAACTCGAAACCACAGGCCACGAAATTATAAAGTCTATACACCCGCACCCGACGATGTCAGAAGCTGTAATGGAAGCAGTGGCGGCGGCTTATGGGGAAGTGATACATATATAGTTGGCAGTCGGCAGTCAGCGGTCAGCGGGCAGCAGCCGATAGCAGAATAAAAACTAAAAATTTTGAAACTGAATAACTTCAACTTTGCACTTTGAACTTTGAACTTTGAACTTAATAAAGACTAAAATAGAGGGCATTGTACTTATCCAGCCGGATGTCTTTCCGGATGCAAGGGGTTATTTTTTTGAATCCTTTCAAAAGGAAAAGTTCCGGAACCTGGGGATTAATGTTGATTTTGTACAGGACAACGAGTCGATGTCCCAGGGGAATGTTTTGCGGGGCCTGCATTTCCAGAAGCCGCCTTTCGCGCAGGGAAAGCTGGTCCGGGTGGTGCGCGGGTCGGTGCTGGATGTGGCAGTGGATCTGAGGAAGGGCTCGAAGACTTACGGAAAATGGAAATCTTCTGTCCTAAGTGCAGCCAACAAGCTGATGATGTGGATACCGGAAGGGTTCGCCCACGGCTTCCTGACACTGGAAGACGATACCATCTTCCAATATAAATGCACAAATTACTACAATAAGGAATCGGAATCCGGCATCATCTGGAATGACCCGGATCTACAAATATTTTGGGGTGTTGATAATCCATTAGTATCTGAAAAAGATCTTCAGGGAATTTTATTCAGCGATCTAAATACTCCATTCTAACGGTTGTATAGAGGAAACGCAGAGTTACACAGAGAAAAACCAATAACCACTAACCAATAACCACTAACCACTAACCATTAACCAAAAACCATTAACCATATGTCACGACGTTTATTGGCAATCCTGGTAGCTGCTGTGGCCATTTTTTTCATTGGGATATTATATCTTTTCTTAAATAAAAGGGAAAGCACAAAAGAGAAAGAACCGGTAACAGAAACAATGGTTTTCGTGGAAGGGATGAACTATGCCATGCCTGTGCCCATCCCCGATTCCGCGACGTTTGCCGGTGAACCTGTCCCGATGGACATTTTTTACGTGCGCGAACAATTCGACCGGGAGCTGACAGTTAATACCTATTGGCATTCATCCACTATTCTTAACATAAAAAGAGCGGCCCGCTGGTTTCCGGTGATTGTACCGATCCTGGCAAAGAACGGCATACCGGAAGATTTCAAATACCTGGCCATTATCGAAAGCGGCCTGTTGAACGTGGTTTCCCCTTCGGGTGCGACCGGATTCTGGCAGTTCCTTGAAAAAACCGGAAAAGAATACGGGCTGACCATCAATAAGGAAGTGGATGAACGTTATCACGTCACGAAAGCCACGGAAGCAGCCTGTGCCTATCTGAACAAATCGTACATCAAATTCGGCAACTGGACCCTGGTAGCGTCTTCTTACAATGCCGGGCAGGGCCGCATTGACGAAACCATCGATAAACAGCAGGTCAGGAGCTATTACCACATGTTCCTGAGTGACGAGACTTCACGCTTTGTTTTCCGTATCCTGGCCATCAAGAGCATTTATGAAAACCCCGTCAAATACGGGTTTAAAATAGCTCCGGGTGATTTATACGGCCCGCTCGATGTTAAAACCCTAAAAGTCAAAGAATCCATTGACGATCTCCCGGCTTTTGCCCGCGAACATAAAACCACTTATCGCATACTGAAAGAGCTGAACCCCTGGCTGAGGTCGGATAAACTGACTGTGCGGGGGGAGGAGTTTGAGATTGCACTGCCGAAATGAGGAGTTCCAGGGTCCCAAATTTCAAATTTCAAATAATGAGGAGTTCCAGGGTCCCAAATTTCAAATTTCAAATTTCAAATTCGGAATCATTCCCGCAATTTTTTCAGCAGTTGATTGAATGTCTTCACTATCCACGTTGATCGCGTGAATTTTACTTTTATCCCGTTTAGAAAGTCCGAACAAATAAGCTTTGTCGTAATAAGTCAATACCGCGGAAACCGCTCCGATGAGGTTACCCTGTTCTAAAGCATGTATTGCAGCATTGGCCTTATCGCCTCCAATTCGGCTGCCAATCTTCCGGATAAGGGCAGAAAGCTCAATGGTTTCAAAATTGCCATATTCTGCAGACAGTCGTTTAACCCTGGAGTCAAATGGGACATCGACGAAAACTATTGGAGCGACGGCCATTTTTATAAATATTAGTTCGGGAATTATAACCTTGCCTATGTTCCTGCTCTCATCCTCAATCCAAACCGGCTTATGAGGATCAAAAGTAATCCATTGCGATGCCAGGTCGTTCTCGAATTGTTCGGTTGTGGGCTGATCAGCCTGGCCAAGGGATCCAAAAGCCGACCCTTTGTGGTTAGCAAGACCTTCAAAATCTAAAACCTGCTCGCCAATCGTGGATAAATGCTTTAGTATTTCTGTTTTCCCGCTTCCGGTCATCCCCCCCAGAACAATGATTGGAGGTCCTTGCTTAAGTGATTCCCTGATGTAATGACGGTAGGCCCTGTATCCACCCACCAAAACGGAAGTTTTAATTCCGGAAAATTTAAGAAGCCATGCCATAGCTTCACTTCTCATCCCACCACGCCAGCAATGCACCAAAACCTCACCTGACTTTGCATGTTCCCAGCCTTGCTTTACCAGGTCACACAGCTTGCGTCCGGCAATTTCCAGGCCTTTCAATATTGCAGCGTCACTGCCGGTTTTGGTATAGGTTATCCCCACCGAAGCCCTTTCATCATCATCAAATAAAGGCAGGTTGATTGCCCCGGGTATATGTCCCTGCCGGAACTCTTTGGGAGCACGGACATCAATGACCGGAACCGATTGCGACCGTCCCAGAAATTTATCAGGCTGGAGTTTAAGGATTGGATCTTCCATATTTGAATCATCGCAAAATTAACTTTTAATTACCTTTGCTGAAACCCTATACCTTATGAAATACATCGGCGCTCATGTCAGTGCAGCCGGAGGTGTCGAAAATGCCCCGCTGAATGCTTACAAGATTGGAGCCAAAGCTTTTGCCATCTTCACGAAAAACCAGAAACAATGGAAAGCTTCACCACTGACGGAAAAAAGCATATCCCTGTTTAAAGAAAATTGTAAAAAATACGGCTACCTGCCTGAATATATCCTTCCGCATGATGGCTACCTGATCAATCCCGGAAGCCCGGATAAAGAAATGCTGGAAAAATCGCGGGTGGCTTTGCTGGATGAGATGCAAAGATGCGAGCAGCTTGGCCTGATCATGCTCAATTTCCATCCCGGGGCACACCTGAATAAGATAACGGAAAATGACTGCCTGAAAATCATTGCTGATTCTATTAATATTTGCCTCCGGAAAACAAATGGAGTGACGGCAATTATCGAGAATACAGCCGGCCAGGGAAGCAGCGTCGGTTATAAATTCGAACACCTGCGGACAATCATAGACCTGGTTGATGATAAAAGCCGGGTCGGTGTGTGCCTTGACACATGCCATACTTATGCATCGGGTTATGATATCAAGCAGGAAGACGGATACCAATGGACTTTCAGCGAATTCGACCGGATTATCGGGCTTTCCTATCTTAAGGGGATTCACCTTAATGATGCCCGTAAAGGGCTTGCTTCAAGGGTCGACCGCCATGAAAGTATCGGCAAAGGGGACCTGGGGAAAGAAGTTTTTATCCGGATCATGAATGATCCCAGGTTTGACAATATACCGATCATCCTCGAAACACCGGATGAGGATCTTTGGGCAAAGGAAATTGCTTGGTTATATAAGGTTATTGGTTAGTGGTTAGTAGTGAATATGCTTAAGCCTCAAACCACGAACCACTAACTAATAACCAATAACTACAACTCAAACTCCAAAAAATCCTGCGCTTCTTTCAGCCTCCTATTCATCCCCATTCCCTGCAGATTAACATCATCCGTTTTTCGTGTTTCATACTCCGGTGTCAGCCGCTGACCAGTTGGTTTAAGCAATTCCGGGCCTTCCGCGCGCGGGTTTTTAATAGCAGGATCTATGGGATAAGCGTTCATAAGTTCCGCAGGGTATGGCCTGAGCATTCCGGTGACATCGGAAAGGGGAATATCGCTGTTAATCCAGGCTTGCTCTAGCGATCTGGGCAGGATAACCGGAGAGCGATGATGGGGGATCTTTTGAAGAAGTTCATTTGCCACTGTTGTGATAATGGCAAAAGATTGGATGATCTCACCGGTGTCCTGATTCACCCATGTATCCCAGATCCCGGCAAATGCAAAAGGCCTCTCCCCTGCCTTCAGATAAACCACAAAAGGCTTTGATAGTTTCTCCTTCGTCGTCCCTTCAATAAAACAATCAGCCAGGACAAGGCATCTCTGTGAGCGGACAGGTTTCCGGAATGAAGGTTTGGTGATAATGCCCTTTGCACCCGTATAACCAGGGTTATCTTCCACGTTATGATCACCTTCAGCCCGCGCATTGATAAGATACATGGGTTTTTTGGCCCAGAAAGGGGTCATGCCGAAGCGAAACAGGTTCAGTTGCCTGGGGTTTTCATCAGTTATGACGGCAGCCAGTCTACCCGGGGAAATATTGTAACTGGGCCTGTAATCAAATCCTTCAGGGGCTTTAACATTGAAACGCTTTTCAAGTAATTCCACTTTTTGCACCAATACATATCTACCACACATCGATACAAAATTAATTAAGATTACCGTGGATTATTCTCAATTTTTTGGGTGACTTCATCCATAAAAGGCGCCAGGGAAATGCTATTATCCAAAGCAACCAAAATAGCAATGTAATTTTCAATTTGCCGGATCAGGATAAGGTTTCCTTTATTATCCCTGCAGCTGAATCCCTGAAAAGCCATTGTCACATCCGTAAATCGCTTGTTGTTTGAAATGCTTTGCCTGGCGTCGGCAAGAATTTCAAGTGCCTTCGACTGATCAGTGAATTTTATTACAATCCTGTGGTGACTGCCTTGGGAACAGGCTAATGCTTCCTGTATTTTAAAAATATCCTTATAATCAAAATAATAGAAATTAGATAAGGCAAGATTCCCTTTGAGAAAAATCACTTTCTTCCCCGGGTTCAGAAACTGAAAAGTTTGCAAAAGATCAGGATAACTTCCGTCATCCGGTATCTTTTGTCCGATCAGGTTAGCCAGTTTGGCCAGCAAAGGTTCATCAAGATGTTGCCGCGATGACCAGGATAAATTCACATAATATTTACTTTTCCAGAAAGAAATATAATCCTCTTTGACCGCTGACAGATTCCCGTACTGCTTCGACCATTCAGCAGCCTGCTGGGTTATGCTGAAAATGCCATAAGCTGAGGGGGCATCAATCATTTCATAAATTTCAACCTGGATATTGTTTAAAGACGGGTCAGCATAATGCGCTGAAACAACTCTTTCGAAACCATATTCGAGATAAAGATCAGCGCCTCCATCGATCAGGTCATACAAATTATCTCCAATAAATACCTGCGGTTCCGAGGTCATTTTCCAACCATTCAAATCGGCAAGCGTGGGAACAAGCTTTTCAATCTCCTGGCCTGCAAGATTTAGTGCACCCAGAATCATCATCGCGAATAACCAAGTTGAAAATACCACTTTCATATTGAATCAAGCTTGTATTTCAGAGACTGATAATTTCGACAGATCCATTTCACCTATACCAAGTTCATACGCCCGTTTTACTGCAATAATATCATCCGCTTCCATATCAAGGCACCTTGCACCGAACGCATCAATCGCAACCGGGTCCGTACCGGCAACCACCAGGTCCAGTCTCTTCAAAGGACCGGGGCCGGCAGGGCCGTTACCGGTGATGAATTCCGAGGCATCGGCTACAATCAGGTCAGGTTTTCTGACCAGGTTCAGGTCGGCAATACATTGCCCCAGGTATTCCGGGTCATTTCTCACACCCGATCCCAGGTGAAACGTGACATTTGTCTTCCTGGTACAAAGCCCCATCATATTTTTCAGCGCCCCTGTTAAGATCGTAGTCGCATGGTGTTTCAGAATGGGGATATTAATGAAAACATCAACTTCGCTAATCTTACGGATAATTTCAATATTTTTCAAATGGACTGCACCATCTAAGGTCTCCATAACCCTGAAATCCTTATCGTTAAAAACTGCGGGATGCTCATTTTTTTCAATCTGTACTAGTTCATCGATAATAAAACGATGTTTATCAAACTTCCCGGATCGCCGCCAGTAGTCTTTTGAAACCATCTGTAGCATAACAATCTCCCTCGCCCCTGCTTCCCAGCAAAGGAATAACATGGCCAGGGCAATGTCAGGCCGGGGATAAGTGCCCGGTTCTTCAAAATTTGAATTGAGGAGAAAACCCACCGACGAGCCATGAGGAACATATTTATTAATCCCGCCAAGTTCGTGAATAGCCCTGAGGGTGGCTTTATAATAATCGGAAGATTTAACCATGCAAAGGTCATGACCGGCAATATTTCCAAATAGCCTGAGAGGAACCAGGTTAAGCAGCATCCCGCCTGCAATCAGGCCGGATCCGCGGTAAATAAAACGTCGCCGGTCCATAGATCGATCAATTATTTAACCGGGAAATAAACATTAGTCTGCCACTTTGCGGTATCCGGTTCTGTCATTGGATCGGTAATATATTCTTCAATCGGCCCGCCATTTTCTTCCAGTCCGAAATCCTTGATAAATTCATCCAAAGCATTATAAAGGTACATCGTCTGGTCATAAGCCCCGAAATGGGTTCCCATGACCGCACGGGTTGCGGGTAAAACTTTATATTGGACCCTTCCTTTTCCGGCAACTTTGCGATCCACCGGCACACAATTTTCGAATACCGTAAACTGGTTGGCTTCATCCCATTTGTGATACAATGACATGGGAGCACCTGCAAATTCAAACTTCGCGCTTTTTTGCAAGGTCATTATTTCGCCGAACATTTGTCCCATCTTCATTTCGATATCTGACCAATTGCATGAATCGATCACTGAAACCACTGCTTTTTCAGGGAACAGGGTAAGTTGCAATGCAGGGGGATCGGGCATGGCTTCGGTAACTTCCTTCAATTTCTCAAGTCCATTGATGAAAATAGGATTCATCATCGCTGGCATCATAGCACCGAAATATCTGTCAACCGGGTAAGACAGCGAAGGAATGTCCAGCGTCCAGGTAACCTTGGTACCGGCAGGATCGTCAGCAAATAAGAAATCGGAGGTTGCAGTTCCCCTTTGCCCGAAATCCAGAGATGAAGTGACTTTTTGATAAGGCTGGCTTTCGACAATCGTCATGCTGCCATCCCCGTATTTTTTACTAACCCATACCGTTTTTGCATTAACTCCCATTTTCGGGCCTTCATAAGTACTTGTCATCGCAGGATCGCCGGCCTGCCACGGGGACCATGCAGACCAGTTGTGGTAATTATTAACTTGTTTGTAAACCAGGCTTGCCGGTTTGTTGATCACCAGCGATTTTTCCATATGGATTTTTGATGGAAGGAAGAGGGCTACGATTAAGAATAATGCCACCAATATGGCCAGAATAACTCCAATGATTTTAAGTGCTTTCATGATTATTACTGTTGATTAAGGATTAGTGCTGATTTGTAATTATTAAATGATTGATAGTAACAAAGATAGGGATATTCGCTAATCACGCAAATGAATTTTTTGTTAACGGCTTGTTAATTGTGATGCTGCTCATTAAAATATTAAAAATCATGCAACTAATTAGTAAAAAAAGGTTGTCTAACCTAATCCGGTGTCATCCGCTAAAATTTGTGTCATTCGCATTCAATTTAAATAGTATGCGGATAAAAGCGCATGTCCAACTGAAAATAATACTTGCGAAGTCTTCTGTGTGCCGGTCGTTCAGCATAGGATGCGGCAGATATTCCCGGACATAGTATAAAGACACCCTAAATTTAGACTCATTATATATTTCAATTCAGTGTAAAAAGGGCCTGATTTTATATTAACTTTAAAGGTATCAAGAATATACCCCCCGACAAGTTCATATCTATATCTTTTCAGATCAAAAATCAATTCAAATGAAGACTTTGAAATATTGGAATGTTTTATTCATTCAACTTTCAGCCAGTTTATTATTTATATTGCCTTTTAATTTATATTCCCAGGAATATTTTATTACCGAATCTTACTTCATTGATGATATTTGTAATTGTGATATAGACCTCGATGGAGACAATGACCTCATTATTAGTTCAACCTACAATGGTACTAATGCCGATTCATTATTTATTTATTACAATGATGGAACAGGCAATCTGGCTAAAACTTCAGTGAACCGAAGAAATGGCATTTTCGTCCACTGCGGAAATATAGACAATGATGAATACCCAGATATCATTACTAAAGATGCCAATAGTATATTATATATAAAAAACAATGGTGACAGCACTTTTGGGGAAGAAATTATTCTGGCCCCTACAAAGGGCAATAGAGTGATTGAATATATTGAAGATATGGATGGGGATGGTTTGAATGATCTGGTTTATACCTATAACGCTTATTATTGTAAATGGGGGATTTTAAAGAATGAAGGCAATTTACAGTTTACCGATCATGTCATTTTTGATGATGGCATGGGAGGAAATTTATTCCCGAGAATCGGATCCTTGAATGATGATAGCCTGCCGGATGCATGTCTTTCCTATCTGCCAACTGGCATCCATACTTTAATGAATAATGGAAATTTAACCTTTGATACATCCCTTCTTTGCACAACTAAAGCATCTCCACGTATATGTAAATTAAATTTAACTCCTCCTGATGATATATTAATTTTTAGCCATAATACTGATGAGTTAAAATTATTTGAAAATTTAGGAAACAATGTATTCGTAAATATCAATACCCTTCCTCTAATCGATGCGGTTACATCAACTAATATTGCTGATTTTAATAATGACGGCTACGATGACTATAGTTATGCTGTTTGCTGGTGGAATGGATGTACTGATTCGATTTACATTCGTTTAAATGACCAGAACTGGAATTTTCATGAACCACAGCAATATTATGTGGGTCCAATGGAATTATTTCGGACCGAATCAGCCGATTTGAACGGGGATAATTTCAATGATATAATTATGTATGGTTATTCTCCACGGAACGCGTTTAAAATACTATGGAATGACGGTTTCGGAAGCTTCAGCTATGAAAACCCGGTAGGGATCAATGAAAGATTTAATCAATCATCAAAATTAAATATAAGTGTAAGCCCAAATCCATTTTCCACAAATAGTTGGATAACAATACAATCAACTATCAATTCTGAATTGAAGATTTCAATAACAGATTTATATGGTAGACCAGTAATGGAATTTAATACCAGGAAGATTAAAATTAATGAGTCGATTGAAATCAAATGGGATGGGACAGGTTCTTCAGATCAAGAAATTCCAAAAGGGATTTATTTATTGGTCGTATCAGATAGTCAGTATGATACTCGCACTCAAAAAATAATTAAGTATTAACCAAATTCAACAGCCATGTTACTCAAAAAACAATTTTTAACAGGAACCAAAATTTTAAGACAGCAACTGAAGCCCTCTTTATTTAGACCCATGATATATTTTCTATCACATCGAAAATAAATGATTATATTGTATTACATTTAGAGTTGTTAAGACATAAATATATGAAAACCAAATCATCACTTCCCGGCCATCAAGTAAAAAACCTCTTCATGAATACTAAAAAAGTGTTTTCAATATTAGTCATTTTATTATCTTTCATTCATTTTGCCTTATCCGATGGATATAAAGTCCCTCAGTATGCTTATACCCTGGACGTTTGCGATATTGACAATGACGGGGATATCGACATCATTTTAGGCAGCAATAACTATGGAAGTGATACCATCAGCATTTTAATGAATAATGGGTATGGGAACTTCTCACTATCTTATTTAATTAAATCAAATTTTGTAAACATCATTTGTTCATGTATAAATTCTGACAACCTCCCTGATATTGTATCCCATAGCAGTGTCGATTCAGCGTGGGTTTATTATCCTAATAATGGGGATGGAACCTTCGGAAATAGTGTCATTATTTCTAAGATAGTAGAGCACGAAATTAACTCATTCAATATGGACGAGAATAATTCTCCGGATTTTATTTGTTATGATTGGCATATTGCAGGTGGATTTGGTGCATTGTTAAATAATGGCGCGGGTATTTTTACTTACCATCATATATACTCAACATCCCAATCGATTTCAGATCCTGATGTTGGGGATTTAAATGGGGATAGCTTAAATGACATTCTTGTTTCAGATTATAATAGCGGTGTATCTATATTTTATAACCAGGATAGCGGCGTTTTTAATCAACAAAATATAGATATAAATCCCGTAACACATACTTATATCTTTGATATTAATAACGATGGATTCAATGATCTCGGATTGTACCAACATGTTTTCTTTCCTGGAGGAATATGCAGACTAAAAATTTTTGAAAATCAATCATATAATTTTGTCCTCATAGATACAATATTATTTCCACAAGGCACATTATTCGTGAATTTCGCTGATTATAATAATGATAATTATTTTGATATAGTTTATATACGAGGTTTATGGTCAGGATCACTAGATTCGCTCTACATAGTATTTAATAACCAGGACATGACATTTTCCTCTCCGGATAAATATTTTGTTCTTACTCCACGGCTTCTGAGCGTAAAATCAGCCGATTTTGACGGAAATGGTTATAATGATATTGCTTATACTTACTATGGTTCACAAGATAGTGTGACGATTTTATTTAATGACGGAAGTGGTAAATTTGTTGAGAATCCATTGACTTCAATTAAGACACGAGAAAGTCAAAATATCGGTGTTGATGTTTATCCAAATCCTTTTAGATTAACTACAAGAATTCGAATCGAAAATATACCACAACTGAAAAATCCCCACCAGTTTATTTCTATTTGTGATTTAAGAGGGAACATCATTAAAATTCTTCCAATTGCAGATTTTAATTCGGTAACTGAAAATTATGAAATTTATTGGGATGGGAAAGACAATCAAGGGCAACAATGCGCTTCGGGAATCTATTTGATAAAATGCATTTATGGAAATCTTAAATATTTTACAAAAATTATATTAATAAGAAATTAAAACTTAATTGCCATGAAAACCAAAAGATTTCTAAGATTCCTTATACTAACTATTTGCGTTATTTTTATCAGTCAAAATACCAACGCATTTATATCTAAAACACAAGCAATTAGTATCGTAACTATTCAAATTTATTTGAATCAGCTTGATTCAATAAATATTTATTTGTATCCGGATTCCATAACTACTATCCATTATAAAATGTGCCCTTATGATTCGCTGTTAAATCCATATTCAACATCCTGGTTGTTTTTTGTTGATATTGAGCCATGGTATAACTGGGATCATAATTGTCGATATATTTTTGTTAATTATTCAAATGGAAATTACCAAATTATTAATGATCATACCCCACCCTTAAATTTTAAAGATAATTTTGAATCCATCTCGATTGGATTTGAAAATGAACCGATAGTTGTACCGCAAGGAGTACCATCAGTCAAAAGGACTTCGATACCTGATCCACATAAATATGCGATAATTTTTAGTGGGGATGGTGATTTCATGAAATGGAATGATATGAGTCATATGTATTGCGCCTTGCAAGAAAGTTATGGGTTTACAAGTGAAAACATGATAGTCTTATCCTTCGATGGAGAGCAACATGAAAAAAATAACTGGAGTCTAAATTTAGATCAAGATGAAAATAACACACCAGATATAGATGATTCTTGTACAAAAAACAAGGTGTTTGAAGCATTTGTCTGGATGAAAGATCATTTACAGGAAGAAGATTTACTCTTTGTATTTGCTACTTGTCATGGTTATCATGGTGATCCTAATGTATCTTATTTGAGATTATATAATTTTGAGCCTTTATGGGATTACGAATTGGCTCCTTACGTCGATGCTATAAATTGTTCTGAAATGATTTTTATTCTTGATGCATGTCACTCCGGTGGATTTGTTGATAACTTGGAAGGAGATCACAGAGTGGTTTATACTCCAGTACCTTGGTGGCAGGCTACACTTCTTAACGGGAATTGGTTATTTGACGATTTCTCGTATGCCTGGGCTACGACGCTTCGTGGATGTCATGCATATAGTCAAGAAGAGCCTTGGAGGCCTTCTTATCCGATTGGAGAAAATCCAGATATAGATTTAATATTTCCACATGTTACTGTAGATATTAACCCTGATGTTACAAATGGAGGGAATAATGATGGTCTTTTTCAAACCAACGAAGCATTAAATTATGGTATTTATTTATCCGAAGCAATTGAAATGTACCATGAAGAGGCAGTCCATACTGGATTTAATGAAGATTTACCTAGCCTTGAAGGATTACTTAGCCTGCATGGTATTTCTGGTACAGTTACTTATGATCAGTCAGTTTCCGGGCCATTTCTTATAGGTAATAGACTAATTTTAGATAATGGTGTTGAATTAACAATACAGGATAATTCAAAATTTTATTTAAACCCAAATGCTACGATAGAAACAGCATATTCAAGTTCAATAATATTTAATGATAACCTTGAATTATGGGGATTTGATAACAATAATTCTATTAATATCGCAGGATCGTGTTTATTCGGAGAAAACATTTCATTTAATGCACCTCAAGATGTCTATTGGGTTGGATTAAATATAGATAACACTATTAAACAGTACGAAATCTCTTCTTGTACATTCACTAATTGTGATTTAAACGCAAGTTGCTACAATCTTGTAGTCGATGATTGTGATTTTACAAATTCCGGTATTAACTTTACTCATGGAAATTTATCAGTAAATGAATGTTCCTTTACACATGCTTGCATAATCGCTTCATACCCATACGGTGCCACAAGTTCAATAAATGTAGATCATTGCGATTTCATCAATACTGGATACTCTAGTGGCTCTTCGATAGTTGTGGATGATTACAATTCATATGTAATCAGTAATTGCACAATAGCATATGACTATCATGCACATGGAATTGGGATTTTTTATGCCGGCAATTTCCAATTTAATGACAGACTTGTGACTGATTGCGAAATATATAACCCTCCATCCAGAACAAGTTTGGTAACTGAAGGTATCTTTGTGTACAACAGTATTAGTGATATTCAAAACAATAATATTCATAACAATGGATATGGGATAGCTCTTCTTAATATTTCAAAGTCCACCATCACCGGAAAAAAGGAATTTTCTACTGAGGAGGAAACTCAGAGAATAAAGAATAATATTTACAACCAGGTTATTATTTCCGAAAATTGCTTTCCAGATAAATTTGAGTGGAATTCTATTTACAACAATGACAATTCAGGAATTTATATTCGATATCTTTCTGAATGTGAAGAAGATCCATTTGAAATAAAGAATAATTACTGGAACGAGGAAGATAATTTAGACGACCATCTATATCCCTTTGAATGTTATAATTACAAGCCCATGTGGAATTTACAGGGTCAGCTTAAAGATCTGGACATGGCAAAAGTCCTATATGATTCAACTATTGTCCTGATTAGTTTAGGTTCTTTTAATCAGGCAGAGTCTATATTTAAAGATATTATCCTTACTTATCCTTTAAGTAAATATGCAGTTGCTTCAATTAAAGATTTATTCTATTTGAAAGATATTTACGATAATGACTATCAAGGATTACAGTATTATTATGATTCAATAGCAATTAATACTGAACAACATAATCTGGCTAAACTTTCGAGATTTTTTTCGAACCAATGCGATGTTGAACTCGGAAATTATCAAGATGCTATAAATTGGAACGACAGCGTGCTACTCAATCCGGAATCATTTGAGGATTCAATCTTTGCCTTAATTGACCGGGATTATGTTTATTTAAGGATGCAACATGAAACCGGTAAATCAGATCCAGCGGGTATACCATCATTTGTACCAAAAACCCACAAAGATTTCATTATAAAAAGGGATGAACTGCTTGACTTATTGAAAACTAACGATTCCAATTCTCCTGATATTGATTTGCCGGATAATGATGAAAATCAGGATTTTGAAGAAAGTTTACATCAGAACTACCCAAATCCATTTACGGATCAAACAACGTTTTCCTTCACCTTGGCAGAGGATTCTGAAGTATCGTTGTTTATTTACGACCAGCTTGGCAGGCAAGTCTTAAGTTTTCCGGTGAAATTTTATGAAAAAGGAAACCATTCCATTGATTTTATGAATAATAAACTTTCCCCGGGAGTGTACTTTTATAAGATTTTAATTAACAATAAACCTCTGGATGCCAAGAAATTAATGGTTTTGTAAAAGATTAAAGGTTATTGGCTAATAAGAGCCAGATAATAGTTTGAAAACAAAAACAGGCCACCTCAATGAGATGGCCTGTTTTTATATCGCGAAGCCGATAACTACTTCACTTTATCCACGATAGCCTTAAAGGCCTCTGGATTGTGCATAGCGAGATCGGCTAAAACTTTCCGGTTTATCTCGATATTGTGTTCCTTCAGTTTTCCCATGAAAACAGAATACGACATATCATATTCCCTGACGGCTGCATTGATACGCTGGATCCACAATGCACGGTAATCGCGCTTTTTGATCTTGCGGCCAATGTAAGCATAAGACAGGCTTTTTTCATAGGCGTTCTTGGCTACGGTCCACACATTCTTCCGGCGGCCCCACTGGCCTTTCACCCGGTCCAGGATTTTTTTTCTTCTTGCTTTTGATGCTACTGCATTTACTGATCTAGGCATACCTTTTTTTTTTACTTCAGCGGCCTATATTTCATGACTCTTAGTGGCTGAAAGTAAGTTAACACTAATTGAATTACTGAAGCATTTGTTTGACATTTTTCACGTCGGCTGCCGACACTTCTGTAAAATGACCAAGGTTCCGTTTCCGTTTCTTGGACTTTTTGGTCAAAATGTGGCTTTTGTAAGCATGCTTCCGCTTGATCTTACCGGTACCGGTTTCGGCGAACCTTTTCTTGGCACCGGATTTTGACTTCATTTTAGGCATTTGTTTTATATTGAGAGTTAGAGTTTTAAATTAAAAATTAGACATTAAAAATTAAAATTCCACTGTTCCACTGTTTCACCGTTTCACTGTTTCACTTCTTCGGTGCAATCACCATGATCATCTTTTTACCTTCCAGCCGCGGTAATTGCTCCACCTTTCCATATTCCTCCAGGTCTGCGGCGAACTTTAACAGGATGTATTCCCCTTTCTCCTTGTAAATGATGCTCCTGCCTTTAAAAAATACATCCACTTTCACTTTAGCACCCTCTTCCAGGAACTTCATGGCGTGTTTCATTTTAAAATTAAAATCGTGATCGTCGATGTTCGGACCAAGCCTGATCTCTTTCACGACAATCTTAGCTGAGTTTGCCTTGATTTCCTTCTGTTTCTTTTTCTTTTCGTAAAGAAACTTCTTATAATCAACCACTTTGCAGACTGGCGGGCTGGCGCTGGGCGAAATTTCCACAAGGTCAAGATCTTGCTCCTCAGCCAGGCGTAAAGCATCTTTGATGTTATAAATTCCGGTCTGGACATTTTCCCCAACCACCCTGACTACCGGCGCCCTGATCAGCTCATTCACTTTGTAGGGTTCTTCCTTGGGCCTGATCTCCCGGCGCGGTGGCCTGCTTTTGAATGGAAATGACGTTGCTATAAGTATTCCTCCTGTATTTTAGTTAAACATAATATTAATAAAAGACCATTAAAGGCCTTTCAATGATTCTTCTACTTCGTTTTTTACCAGGCTGATAAATTCATCAACGGTAAATGTTCCAAGATCGCCCTGGCCATGTTTTCTTACTGAAACTGAGCCGGAAGCCTCTTCCTTTTCACCTACAACCAGCATGTAGGGTATTTTCCTGACTTCCGCATCCCTGATCTTACGACCTGCTTTTTCACTGCGTTCGTCAATAAGGGCGCGAATTTCGGAATTTTTCAGCAAATGTATAACTTTTTTTGCATATTCCTGAAATTTGTCACTGATCGGAAGGATAATTGCCTGATCGGGTGTCAGCCAGAGTGGGAAATTTCCTGCGCAATGTTCCAGCAATACCGCGACAAACCGTTCCATCGATCCAAATGGAGCGCGATGGATCATGATCGGGCGGTGTTTTTCATTATCACTACCGGTATATTCCATTTCAAACCGGTCAGGAAGGTTATAATCAACCTGGATGGTTCCTAGCTGCCACTTACGGCCTAAAGCATCACGTACCATAAAGTCCATCTTGGGGCCATAAAATGCCGCTTCGCCTTCCACGATTATATATTCAAGTCCGCTTTCCTGCGCCACTTCAATGATGGCCTGCTGCGCTTTGTCCCAATTCTCATCCGAACCGATGTATTTTTCCTTGTTGTTTGTATCCCGCAAAGAAATCTGCGTGGTAAAATCTTTAAAATCCAAAGCTTTAAAGATCAACATGACAATATCGATCACCCCTTTAAATTCATCTTTTAACTGATCGGGTGTGCAAAAAATATGGGCATCATCCTGTGTAAATCCGCGTACCCGGGTCAGACCGTGTAGTTCACCGCTCTGTTCATATCGATATACTGTTCCGAATTCAGCCATGCGGAGCGGCAAATCTTTGTATGATTTGGGCTTGCTTTTGTAAATTTCGCAATGATGCGGGCAATTCATCGGCTTGAGGAAAAACTGTTCACCTTCAATAGGGGTGTTTATAGGCTGAAAGGAGTTTTTCCCATATTTGGCAAGGTGTCCTGAAGTCCGGTATAATTCGATATTTCCGATATGAGGCGTTATAACCTGCACATAACCAGCCCTGCGCTGGACCTTTTTAAGGAACTGCTCCAGCCTTTCCCTCAGGTCTGCCCCTTTTGGAAGCCACAGTGGCAGACCTGCCCCTACTTTTTGAGAAAAAGTGAACAACTCCAGGTCACGTCCTAATATTCGATGGTCACGTTTTTTAGCTTCTTCGAGAAAGACAAGATATTCTTCCAGTTCTTTCTGCTTCGGAAATGTAATGCCATAAATGCGGGTGAGCATCTGGCGTTTTTCATCTCCCCGCCAGTAAGCACCGGCAATATTCAGCAGTTTGACCGCCTTGATGAACCCTGTATCAGGCATATGGGGCCCACGGCAGAGGTCCGTGAAAGTGCCGGATTCGTAAAAGGTAATCTCTCCATCATTGAGGGCTGAAATGAGTTCAATCTTATAAGGGTCCCCTTTTTTTGTAAAATAATCAAGGGCATCTTTTTTCGTTACTTCCCTGCGCTTATAAGTCTGCTTTTCACGTGCAATGGCCAGCATACGGTCCTCGATCTTCTTCAGATCTTCTTCCGTAATAGTGTAATTCACGAAATCAATATCGTAATAGAAACCATTTTCTATGTCCGGTCCAATGCCAAATTTAACACCGGGATAAAGCTGCTCAATGGCTTCAGCCATCAGATGTGCCGAAGAGTGCCATACGGTGGCTTTGCCTTCGGTGTCGTTCCAGGTAAGCAACTGGATAGTTGAATCCTGGTGAATTGGTCGTGCTGCATCCCAGACTTCACCGTTGACTTTAGCTGCCAGCACATTTCTCGCCAGCCCTTCTGAAATGCTCAGGGCTATTTCCATCCCGGTTACCCCTTCCTGAAATTGCCTGACCGAATGATCGGGAAATGTGATGTTTATCATTGTAAAGATTTCTTTTTCAAAAATTGGGTGCAAAGGTAATGAAAACAAAGATTACAGCAAAATTTTAAAAAATATTTAAAAATATTTACTACTAGGTATTGCATAGTACTAAAATATGTATTATATTTGCAGCATGGATATCGAAAGAAATACTGCCCAAATGCGGAAAGGTGTTCTCGAACTGTGCATCCTTTCCATTGTTTCCCAACAAGATGCATATGCGTCTGATATTATTGAGAAACTTAAAGAAGCCCGGATGATCGTAGTCGAAGGCACGCTTTACCCCTTGCTCACGAGGTTGAAGAATGAAGGTCTGCTCAGTTATCGCTGGGAAGAATCTACCCAGGGGCCGCCCCGAAAGTATTATCGAATAACGGATGAAGGACAAACTGTTTTTGACCGGATGGCACTTAGTTGGAAAGAGTTGGTGGAGGCTGTCGATACACTCATAGCAATTAAAAATTAAAAATGAAGGTCGAAAATTGAAATACGGCTATCCGTATTCTGACTTCTGTCTTCTGACTTCTGTCTTCTAAATAAAACCATAATGAAAAAAACACTCAGTATTAACATCAGCGGGTTTGTCTTCCATATAGACGAGGATGCGTATGAAAAGCTTCACCGTTATCTTGAGGCCATCAAGTCCCATTTCAGGGGCTTTGAAGGCAAGGATGAAGTGATTTCAGATGTCGAAGCCAGGGTTGCTGAGATCCTTCAAAAAAAGATCTCCGGCAGCAAGGAAGTGATCACACAGGAAGATGTGGATGAAGTGATCGGAATTTTAGGGCAGCCAAGCGATTTTGCAATGGATGACGAAGATACTGCCAGCCGGAAAGAGTTCTTCTATTCCAGTATTCCAAAAAGGCTTTACCGTGATCCTGAAAAGAAGGTTTTCGGTGGGGTTTGCAGCGGCCTTGGTGCTTACTTTAATTTAGATCCTGTCTGGGTACGGGTCATTTTTATATTCATGATGCTGATTTCCGGTTTCGGTTTGTTGATCTACCTGATTCTCTGGATGGTTGTGCCGGAAGCCCGCACGACTGCTGAAAGACTTGAAATGAGAGGCGAACCGGTCAATATCTCCAATATTGAGAAATCACTTGGGGAGGAAGTGAATCATCTGAAAGAAAAGTTCAACGACCTGACCTCAAAAGCCAGGTACACTTATCGGAAAAAGAAAGAGGAATTCGATAGTGGCCACAGGGATCAATTCCTGGAGAGCATAGGTGATATCGGCAGGGTATTCCTCAGAATATTCCTGATCATTGCGGGAACCATTATCCTGATCCTGGGCATTGCATTAACAATAGCATACCTGTCAATAGTTTTCCGTTTCCCAATGATTACACTGTTTGATCAAGCCGGGGTTCACACATTTCCTTTATATCCGGTGATTGACAGGATCTTTGAGAATGATGCCGACTTGCGCACTTTTGCCACCGGGCTGATGATTTTGTTCGGAATACCTTTGCTCATGATGCTCTGGGCGGGAATCAGGCTGATCTTCAACCTGGCCCGGGCAAAATTCGTTAGTGGTCTGGCCGCTGTCATATGGTTATGCGCACTGGTCATCACCCTGGTCTTTGGTTTTAAGGTTGCTAATTCATTCCGTTATCAGGGGAATTTCACCAGGGAATCAATCCTTGAAATAAATAAACAGGACACGCTGCAACTGGTCACGATCCGCAACCTGCCCCAAATATCGGGCTGGGATCAATCACCCATGATTCAGATCCCTGAATGGAGAATAGCTATTTCAGAAGATGAAAAGGTCTTCTATGGCATACCTGAGTTGAAAATCAAGCCCAGCATCGATTCTGTCACACGATTAATTGTAAACACCAGTACAAGAGGCCCTTTTTCTGGCGAAGCCGCTGAAAGAGCTGAAAATATAACCTATACCTGGCAACTTAAAAGCGATACGCTCTTTTTATCCGATAGTTTTATTCTGTCTGATGAAGATAAATGGAGAAAACAAGAAACCAGGGTCGAACTGCGCCTGCCTGCCGGAACTGTAATTAAGATTGATGAAGATTTGTATCCAATACTGGGGTACCATAAAAACTATTCCAGGCATGATATGGCCGGGAGCAGGTTTGTTATGAGTGAAGAGGGAATGCGTAGAGAGTAAATGTTGAATGTTGAATGTTGAATGTTGAATGTTGAATGTTGAATGTTGAATTGTGGGATCTGCAAATTGCATTGAGATTCCCGCTTGCGCGGGAATCTAATGGCCAGGGTGTATTTAATTTCTGTCTTCTGTCTTCTGTCTTCTGTCTTCTGTCTTCTGTCTTCTGTCTTCTGTCTTCTGTCTTCTTCTTTCCGTCTTCCCCGCATAGTCAGCAAAACCTTTTTTTTGTATTTTTGTCCTCTGATTAAGCAATCATAAAGCAATGAGGCAGGATACGGTAAGAAAAAAGAGCTCCGGACGGGATTTTGAGAAGAAATTCACGAAGGAAGAAGTGTTGCGGGATTATCGTATCGCCAATGAAAGCAGGCAGTTGAGCCTGCTTGGACGCCGTGAAGTATTGGGGGGCAAAGCTAAGTTTGGCATTTTCGGCGACGGAAAGGAGATCCCTCAACTAGCCATGGCGAAGGTTTTCCGGGATGGAGACTGGCGCTCGGGCTACTATCGTGATCAGACCTTTATGCTGGCCTCCGGGATGATGGCTCCGGAAGAATTTTTTTCCCAGCTTTACGGTGATACGGATCTTTCCTTCAACCCGCAAACAGCCGGCAGGGCGATGAACAATCACTTTGCCACCCGTAGCCTTGACGAAAATGGCGAATGGAAAGACCTGATGAAGCAGAAGAATTCCTCGGCCGACATCTCCCCTACTGCAGGACAAATACCCAGGTTATTAGGATTGGCGCTTGCCTCAAAAATCTTCAGAAACGTTCCCGGACTTGATCCCCTGGCCCATCTTTCCCTGAAAGGCAACGAAGTAGCTTTCGGTACCATCGGAGATGCCAGCACATCAGAAGGGCATTTTTTCGAAACGATCAATGCGGCCGGGGTGTTGAAAGTCCCCCTTGCCATTTCAATCTGGGATGATGGATGGGGCATATCGGTCAGTAAAAAATTACAGACGACCAAGGAAAATATTTCCGGGATCCTGCGCGGCTTTGAGTTAGACGAAGAAGGAAACGGATATTTGATCTATAAGCTGAAAGGCTGGGATTATCCAGGTCTTTGCCGGGCTTACGAAGAAGGTATCTCACGATGCCGTGCCGAACACATCCCGGTCATGTTTCATGTGGAAGAATGTACCCAGCCACAGGGCCACAGCACTTCAGGCTCTCATGAAAGGTATAAATCACCGGAAAGGCTGGCATGGGAAGAGGAATTCGATGGCATCAGGAAAATGCGGGCGTGGATCATTTCCGAAAAAATTGCTTCCGCAAAGGAACTCGATGACATAGAATCCAAAGCTGCCGAACGGGCCCTTAAAGCACGAAATACCGCCTGGAACCATTTCCTGGAGCCTTTATGCAGGCAAAGGGATGAATTTCTCCGAATGGCTGATATCAGTACATGCAATTGCGCTAAAACGCAAAAGATCAATGCCATAAAAGATGAGTTGCGCATGGTTGGGGAACCCATTTGGAAAGATATCATGTCATTAGGCAAGAAGATCCTCCGGTTAATCTGCAATTCATGCAGTAATCCGCAGAATTCACTCAAAAAGAATGTAATGGCCTGGAGGGACATTGCCATGCAACGCAATCAGGAAAACTACAGCTCCCATCTTTATAGTGAATCGGCTTTAAATGCTTTACAGGTTAAAGAAGTCAGGGCTATCATTTCCAAGGACTCACCCCTTGTTCCCGGCCGTGAGATCCTGCGCGATAATTTCGATTACATCCTTGAACATTTTCCAGAAACGTTGATATTCGGTGAAGATGTGGGGAAGATCGGAGGGGTCAATCAAACCATGGAAGGCTTGCAAACTAAATATGGCGAATTGCGTGTTACTGACACCGGCATCCGTGAGGCGACGATCATCGGGCAGGGAATTGGACTGGCCATGCGAGGTTTAAGGCCAATTGCAGAAATCCAGTATTTCGACTACCTGCTTTATGGACTGCAGGTGATCAGCGACGATCTTGCCACGTTGCAATACCGCACCCGTGGCGGGCAGAAAGCGCCCATGATCATTTCCACCCGCGGCCACCGGCTCGAAGGGATATGGCATTCAGGTTCGGCGCTTAGCATGGTCGTCAACTCCATCCGGGGCGTTCATGTATTGGTACCCAGGAACATGACACAGGCAGCGGGATTTTATAATACCATGATACGATCGGATGAACCGGCCCTGATTATTGAACCACTGAATGCATACCGGCTGAAGGAACCTATGCCTGCCAATATAGGCGAATTCACCGTCCCCGTGGGGAAACCGGAGATCATAAAACCAGGTAACGATGTCACTGTTGTTACATACGGAGCCTGCGTGAGAATTGCCCAGGAAGCAGCAGCGCAGCTTCAGGAATTCGGGATCGACGTCGAACTTATTGATGTGCAATCGCTACTACCCTTCGACCTGGATCATGTCATCACAGAATCTCTTAAAAAAACGAATAAGGTTCTTTTCTTTGATGAAGACGTACCTGGCGGGGCTACCGCTTTCATGATGCAAAAGGTGCTGGAAGAACAGGGCGGCTACTATTATCTGGATGCACAACCCTGGACGCTGACAGCTAAAGCACACCGGCCTGCGTACAGCACTGATGGGGATTACTTCAGCAACCCAAATGCAGAAGATGTCTTCGATTCCGTTTATAACCTCATGCATGAAATCAACCCTGCCAAATACCCAAAAATTTTCTGAAATACGCTTCTTCCGGCTATGAAGCAAGGAATCCTCCATATTATCCTTTTATTTTCGCTGCTTCTCCTTGCTGGTTGTGCAAAGAATGATCCCTCCGTGCCAAATAAAACTATATCTGTGCAAAATCCAGATAATGCATTAAAGGCAAAGCAAAATGGCAAAAATAAACCCGGTCAGACTCCAATAATTGAATCCCGTTTTCAACAAAATGTAAAGGTCAATCAGAATTATACTTCAAATCAGCAACCTGATCCGGGTAATACTTACCAATATTATATACCTGCTGAGCATCTCGAAAAACGAGCATTGATTTCTTCAGGTAAACTGGCACAATCCGGGGGATCCAGGGAAAAAGGATCTGGCTTCAGGAATTCAATTAAACCTCAGGAACCCGATTTTTTCAAAACCGGCAGGACATCGCAGGAAATTTTTATCAATGCTATTTTTGATAATGATATTTTCGATTACACAGATTATTATTACACCAGCGGAATTAGTTTTGAATTTTATCATCCCGCCATCAGTGCTTCGCCACTAACACAACTTCTGCCCGGTCTGAGAAACAGCGTGAATTATTATGGCCTGACCTTGGTCCAGAACCTTTACACACCCCGCAAACTTGATACGTCAGGTGTTCAGCTCGGGGACCGTCCTTTTTCAGCTTATCTCACACTCGGGCATCAAAGGATATCCCTTTCAACCGATCACCGCCGTCGGCTTGAAACTGAATTGACTATGGGCATCATTGGTCCCGCATCGCTCGGCGGTTTTGCCCAGGATGTTATACATACAAACGAACCGGACGGCTGGGTTAACCAGGTAAACAACGATATTATACTGAATTACAGCATTCGTTTTGACCAGGGACTATTTAGCGGAAGAAACATTGAACTAGCTGTCATTACAGGCGGACAGGCGGGTACACTTTACGATAACATTATGGCCGGTATTTACCTGCAATTGGGCAAAATGAACGACCGGTACGGATCGGTTTCTCAAGCCACTGATCACCAGAAGCCTTTCAAGAACAGGATCCGTTATTTTTTTTCCATCGATTTGAAGAATAAGCTCATAATCTACGATGCCACGCTGCAAAGCGGAATGTTTAACCGTGAAAGTGTTTACAAACTTGACCGAGACCAGATCAACCGGTATGTTTTCACCGGAACGGCAAGTATAGGGCTCGGATTAGGAAGGTACAGCCTGGAAGCCGGGCAGGTTTATCTCACCCCTGAATTTGCAGGAGGCAGGCATCACTTCTGGTTCCGCATTAAGAATATCTATTACATTAATTAATAGTATAGTCTGAATGTATGATATCGAGCCATATTACGCCTGGCGGCATCTTTATATTGCTTCGGAAGACAGATACTCACCTTTTTTCACAAGGGAATATTCCGAGTTTGTGTTTACCCACGCCGTTTATAACTATCTTATTCACCCTCAATGGGATGAGATGGGATCATCGACCTTGTATCTGAAAATCCTTTTTGTGAATTATGACGTGGGATTTGCCATTATTGAACTGATTGGTGAGTGGAACGACGCCATCCACAATGATATCATGTACCTTAAAAGAAATATAGCGGATACTATGATTGTGAAAGGGATCACTAAATTCATCCTGATTGGTGAGAATGTATTTAATTTTCACTCTTCTGATGATGATTATTACCAGGAATGGTTTGAAGATATTGAAGAAGGCTGGATTGTGGCATTAAATTTCAGGGACTACATTATCAGGGAATTCAAACAGGCTAACCTGGATTATTATATCGCATTTGGCGGCATGTTTGACCGGTTTAACTGGAGGAGTTTTGAACCCGATCAGCTTTTCCAGGTCATAGAAGCACAAATAATGAAAAGGCTCAATCCATGAAAATGAGTTACCGGATCACGGTTTATGGCAAAGTGCAGAATGTCGGGTTCCGGTTTTATACCGTCAGAACTGCCCAGGAATTTAATATCGAAGGTTTTGTGAGAAATGAACCTGATGGTGCGGTATATATTGAGGCAGAAGGAGAAGAGGATGCATTGGACACCTTTGCAGCCTGGTGCCGACGCGGTCCTCAATGGTCAAGAGTTGATCAGTTTGACATCCAGAAACAACCCCTGATGAACTATAAAGGATTTCGGGTGAGATAAAAAATCAAATCTTAATAGCCTTGAGGAATTCCCGCTTTCCTCGCGGTCCCGGTAATTTTTCGAGAGAAAACCCAGCCCCTGAAAGGTTTCTTTTTACCGTGCCTTTCGTAGAATAAGTCACCAGCACGCCATGTTTTTTCAATCCAAAAGCAATCTTATTAAAAACTTCCTTAGTCCACATTTCAGGTTGAATATCCGGTCCAAATGCATCAAAATAGACAAGATCGAAGGCTTCCTTTGCCGGCTGATATGCTTCTAAAGAGGTGTTTATTTTGAGAAGGAAAAAGTTTTCTGTCAGATGAGCCCACTTATTCCAGGGCAATTGATGCAGGCGCAGAAAAATTTCCCGGGAATCCCGGTAGTTTATCAGATCAGCAAAATTCAACAGTGAATAAACATCTTCCTGTAATGGATTTAATTCGATGGTGGTGTACTTCATTTTACATCCCTTAGCTTCAGATTCAATACAGGTCAATAAAGCATTTAATCCTGTCCCGAATCCAATTTCAAGAATTCTTATCTTTTCAAAGGGTCTGTAAATATGCTTGAATCCGGCCTCCAGGAAAATATGTTTTGATTCGGCGATCGCTCCAAAAACGGAATGATAATGCTCTCCCAATTCCGGCACATATAAAGTATGCGAACCGTCGCCGGTAATTTTAAACTCTACTTTTGGGCCGGATATTATTTCTTCGTTCATTTGTTGTAAAGAATTTGAAAATCCAGCGCTTCTTCCGGGAAAGATTTTTCTGCCATTAAATCCCCTGTAACTCTATCAAAACCATAAACCATGTTGGCCCTGATCAGGAAGACTATATCGTATAGCGGATCATACCGGCAAAAACTATAAGGTTGATCCGTAAAATCCGTAAATCGGTTAACTGCCAGATCATAAGAGATCACCCGATGCTCTGTCACCAAAAATAACTGGCTATCAGAAATTTTCACAACCGATTTGAGGTTCTCATCCGGTAGAAAGCTAATTTCGGTAAGTATAAAATCCTCAGGATCATATTCCAAAATTCCCGTGCCTGTTGGTAATGGAATGAAAACCAGCACTTTATCTCTTGCTGGCACAAGGCTCCTGATCTCCCCTGCCAGCAGTTTCTGCTCCCTGATATTCCCGCTGACACGGTAATAAACCGTCAGTTCGTGGATATCTCCGCTAAGGGAAACATGTGCGGCATAAATATATTTATCGTCAGCTGCCAGGCATTGAATCGTTTTATTTTCAGCAGGGTCCGTCCGCAAGGTAATGATTCCATTATTTGATATAATTCCTGCATTACCGTTGGCAGTGGAAAAAACGAGTTCCTGGTCTGTGAAGATGGCGGTGATCAGAGGCCTGGGAGGTTCAGCAGCCATTTCCCATTCCGCTTCGAAGCTTTCAGGATTAAAAGCAGTAAGTTTTGAAGGTTCCCCGGAGACAAAGAAAAAAAAATTCCACAGGCTTTGGACAGCAGATAACCAATAACCCTCAGAAAATACAAACTGGGTATCCGTTTCAAATGCCGGGCTTAATTTAATAATCGTAGACTTAAAATTGATTTGACCTGTTACAACAATATATGCCTGCAACTGAAGCGGTATTTCATGAATGATGATTTGCCGGTACTTGTTTTTCTGATTTACCCCGTCGGAAACGGTTACCTGCAAATTATAAGGCCCGCTTGCCAGGGCTTTGTCCACCAGAGGCAGGGAAGCTTCCAGAAAAAAATCCGGGTTATTGGGATAATACCAGGTCGCCGCAATAACTGGTATCTTGTTCTCATTGACCAGGGTCAGTAAAACTGACCGGATGATATGGACATCGCTTATCTCCACTTTAATATCAAGAGTGTCTGGCAGGTTGACAACATAACCTGCCACTGGCACAGTGAAAATTATTTCCGGATCATACATGTCCTTTTCTTGAATGCAGGATCCCATGACCAGAAAAAAAACAAAAAGGATGATAAATGTGATTACCCGGTACATAGCACAAAGTTAATCATGTAATTCTCATATTGTTAAGCTTTTTTCGCTCAGATCTCCTCTTGTTTTCTTAATTTTAGCTGAAAATTACAGAAAGATGATAAAGGATATCAACGTTGAAAACGTGCTTTTTCTGGATATCGAAACAGTACCGGCTTTCCTTTCCTACGAAGAAATGCCGGAGATTTTCAGGAAACTTTGGGACAGGAAAACCGAGTCATTAAAAAAAGAACCTGACGATACACCGGTGAGCTTATATCCCCGGGCTGGAATTTATGCAGAATTTGGCAGGATCATTTGCATTTCGGCAGGATATTTCAGGGGTAAGGAATTCAGGATAAAATCCTTCTTCGGTGATGATGAATACCAGTTACTCAGGCAATTTTGCAAGCTGTTGGAAACTCATTTCAACTATACCGGGAAGATGCTGTGTGCGCACAACGGTAAGGAATTTGATTTTCCATACCTTGCCCGGCGCATCCTGATCAACAGCCTGCAATTGCCGTCAATTCTTGATATAGCCGGGAAAAAACCCTGGGAAGTTCAGTTTCTTGATACATTGGAGTTATGGAAGTTTGGCGATTACAAGCATTATACTTCATTGGAATTGTTATCGGCGGTTTTTGACATCCCGACTCCCAAAGATGATATCAGCGGCAGTGATATCCACAAGGTCTACTGGCAGGAACATGACCTCGAAAGGATCAGGATATATTGCCAGAAAGATATGCTGGCAGTAGCCAGGCTTTTCTTAAAGTATCAGCAACAACCGACAATTGAAGATGATCAGATTGTATTTGTAGAGTAAAATTTCATGTTTCATTTTTCATGTTTCATTTTTCATTTACAAATTCTATAATCCACCGTTTCACCGTTTCACTGTTTCACTGTTTCACCGTTTCACTGTTTCACTGTTTCACTGTTTCACCGTTTCACTTTAAAATAACTACATTTGTTTAATCATCATTTTCAGAAAATTCAACTGATTATGCCAGACTTAACGACAACTTATCTTGGGTTAAAGCTTCCGTCGCCGATCATTGTTGGAAGCTCGGGGTTAACTGATAAACCTGAAAAAATTGCTTTGCTTGAAAAGTATGGTGCCGGTGCCGTTGTATTGAAATCAATTTTTGAAGAAGAAATTCTGATGGAATATGAACATGTATTAAGCGAGGAAGCCCCAAGCCGTTACAAGGATGATTACCTGGATTATTTCGATTACCGGATCAAGCAAACGAACATTGATAACTATCTGAATCTGATCATTCAGGCCAGGAAGACGGTAAAGATACCAGTGATAGCCAGCATTAACTGCAGTACATCACATGAATGGACTTACTTTGCAAAGAAAATCCAGGAAGCCGGGGCCGACGCCCTCGAGTTGAATATTTTCATTCTGCCGAGTGTTCTGGCCCGGTCAGCAGAAAACATCGAGCAAACTTACCTGGAAATTATCCAGTCAGTTCGTAATGAGATCAAAATACCGCTTGCGGTAAAAATGAGTTATTATTTCTCAAACCTTGCAGGGATGATAGCCGAATTGTCGCATTGCAATATTGCCGGGCTGGTTTTGTTCAACCGCTCATATAGTCCTGATATTGATATCGATAAACTCGAGATCACATCGGCTAATGTGTTCAGTTCACCGAGAGACCTCCCGGTTTCTTTACGATGGATCGCCATCATGTCCAACAGGGTCAAGTGCGACCTTGCCGCATCGACAGGGGTACACGATGGCAAAGCCGTTGTCAAGCAAATACTTGCCGGGGCAAATGCCGTCCAGGTTGTTTCAGCCCTTTACGAAAAAGGTCCTGAATACCTGGAAACTATGGTAAAAGAATTAAGCGACTGGATGAAAAGCAAAAAATATGGGAAAATTGATGAATTCAGGGGATTACTGAGCCAGGAAAGGCAAGTGAACCCTGCACTTTTCGAAAGGGTGCAATTCATGAAGTATTTCTCCGACCGGGATAAGATAAAAGCTTAGTACTTTGACAAACATTTTATAAACTATTTACTACAATTAATTCACCTGCATTATCTGAAACTGCATGATCAGCATAACAAAACCCACGCTCCTCCTGAATAAGGAGCAGTGCATGAATAATATCGCACGGATACTTGATAAGGCTAAAAGCAGCAATACGCATTTCAGACCTCACTTTAAAACTCATAATTCAGCATACATCGGAAACTGGTTTCGCCGCCTGGGTATTCACAGCATAACCGTTTCATCGGTCAGTATGGCTAAATATTTTGCTTCATATGGCTGGCGCGACATAACCATTGCTTTCCCGGTAAACCTGCTGGAATTAAATCTTATCAGCGAACTGGCCAATGAACTTACCCTGAACATCCAGGGTGATTCATCATCTATTCTGCAAACTATCGAAACAGCCTTACTCTACCCGGTTGGTTTCTACATAGAAATTGATACAGGGCATCATCGCTCCGGTGTTCTATGGAAAGATCTGGATGAAATTGACCGTATGCTGGAATTTCTCTCCAGGTCCAACCGGCTAAAATTTAAAGGTTTCCTTACCCACTCAGGGCATTCATATTCCGCCGACAGCAAGGAAGAGATACTCGATATTTACAAAGACACGGTCCGGAAAATGAATTATCTCAAAGACCAATACAAGGAAGCCTGGCCGGAATTAACCATTTCTGTGGGAGATACGCCAAGTTGCAGCCTGGCAGAAGACTTTTCCGGGGTCGATGAAATCCGGCCGGGTAATTTTTTGTTTTATGACCTTATGCAATATTCACTTGGCTCTTGCACCCTGGAACAGATTGCCGTGGCGCTCGCCTGCCCGGTAGTCAGCAAAAGCCTGCATCGCAACGAAATCATTATTTACGGGGGCGCTGTTCATTTTTCAAAGGATTTTCTCTATAAAAGCAGTGGAGAACGTATTTACGGGTACATCGTCAGAATTGCAGAAAAAGAATGGTCACGTCCGGTGGCGGGGGCATACCTGGCCTCCTTATCACAGGAACATGGCATCATCCATGCGACAAAAGAACTTGTCGAAGAATTAAAAATCGGAGATATACTGGGTGTGTTGCCCGTTCATTCCTGCCTGACGGCAAATCTTATGAAAGGGTACCTGACTCTCGAAGGGGAAGTTATTAGTTATTAGGGCAAAGGGCAAAGTTGCCCACTGCCTTAAAAATGTCAGCACATATACCGCAGCAGGAGGTTCTTATGGCAAGTTTTGTTTGTTCCTCTTCCACTGTAGAAGATCAGTCAAGCACCTTCACAGCCAACTCCTCCATATCCAGCCCGTCAAAATTTCCAGAACTCATCAGGAGCAGGTTTTTATTATGGTAATCCATGCTAAGTAAGTCTTCCTGCATCTTACCGGAATCATTGTATATGGTGAGCCTGTCGTCAGAAAACGCTTTCTTTATTTCTTCCGCTGTCAGCTCAGGAAGGCGCTTTAAAGCAAGGGCATGGTGGCTGAAATAAACCATGGGTTTATCGGCCAGATCCATACATCCCCGGTATTGTGGAAGAAATGCCTTGTTCAGGCTGCTGAATGTGTGAAGTTCCAGGCAGGCAATCAGTTCCCGTTCAGGATACAATTCCTTGATAGCTTCAATAGTCGCTTTCAATTTTGACGGGCTGTGCGCAAAATCTTTATATACTGCTGAATCCTTGTTTTTTTTCAGCAATTGTAAGCGTTTCGATGCACCAGTGAAGGAACTGATGGCTTTAAGAAAGGTTTCATCATCAACCCCAATTTTCCGGCAAATTTTCCAGGCACCCTGGATATTCTGGACATTATGTTTTCCAAAAACCATTAACGGCGTTTCCTTTTCACCGGAAAGAATATAAACTTTCTGGTCATGGACCCTGTAAGTTAAATCCCCGTAAGGAATCAGGATAATATCTTTCCGGGCCTTCCGGGAAATGCGCTTGACCACCGGATCTGATACGCAATAGATCAGTGAACCATTTGGTTCGATCAGGTTGATAAATTGCTCAAACTGGTTAACATAATTATCGACAGTAGGGAATACGTTCATATGATCCCAGGCAATTCCACTCAAAAGCGCTATATGGGGCCGGTATAAATGGAATTTGGGCCGCGGGTCAAGAGTGGATGATAGATATTCATCCCCTTCAAGGATAATATACTTTGAGTCGTTCGTTAATTTTACCATTACTTCAAAGCCCTCTAGCTGGGCGCCTACCATATAATCTACATGAATTCCTGCTATTTGCAGAACATGAAGAACCATTGAAGTGATGGTCGTTTTCCCGTGGCTTCCCGCAATAACTACCCTGATTTTATCTTTAGACGCTTCATAAAGGTATTCAGGATAGGAATAGATTTTAATCCCCAGTTCACGGGCTCTGGTCAATTCAGAATTATCCTGCCTGGCATGCATTCCAAGGATGACAGCACTCAGATCACTTGTTATCTTCAAAGCATCCCATCCCTCATCTACCGGCAAAATACCATATTTCTTCAGCCTGCCCTGTGCAGGCTCAAATATTTCATCGTCTGAGCCAGTAACATGATATCCTTTTAATTTCAAGGCAATAGCAAGATTATGCATCGCACTGCCACCGATTGCAATGAAGTGAACTTTCATGACTATTATTTGTTAATCAGTCAAAAATAATTTATTTATTACTTTTGCAGCCTTCACGATCAGGAATATTTCAATATGGCCCTTATTAACCCTCTTCAACTTATTCAGGAGTATAACGAAAAGCTTAAAGATCAGCCCGCTGATGAAGTTTTACGTTTTTTCATTCAGAATTATAAAGGAAAGCTGGGCTTCTCTACCAGCCTTGGCGCTGAAGATCAGGCTATCACACAAATGATCGCCGGCATTGACCCCGATGTTTACATCTTCACGCTCGACACCGGCAGAATGTTTCCGGAAACCTATGATCTGCTTGATCTGACCAGGCAGCGTTACAAGGTTCAGATTAAAGTTTTTTTCCCTGAACGGAATGCAGTCGAAGAGATGGTCAACCTTAAAGGTATCAACCTTTTCTATGAAAGTATCGAAAACCGAAAATTATGTTGCCACATCCGGAAAATTGAACCTCTGAACCGTGCCCTTGAAAATGTCGATGTCTGGGTAAGTGGTTTGAGACGTGAACAGTCGGTAACGCGTGAAGATCTGGCACTAGTCGAATGGGACAATATCAACCATAAGATCAAGTTAAATCCTCTGATAGATTGGAAATCAGAAAATTTATGGGATTATATCCGGCAAAATAACATTCCATATAATCCTTTGCATGACCGGGGGTTTCCCAGTATAGGCTGCCAGCCTTGCACAAGGGCTATCGAACCCGGTGAAGATATCCGCGCCGGCCGCTGGTGGTGGGAGAACCCGGAGCTAAAAGAGTGCGGACTGCATAAGAAGTGAAACGGTGAAACGGTGGAACAGTGAAACAGCGGAACAAATAACTGTTACCTAAATCCAATTGCTTTCACCGGAGTGATCCTGCCAATAATAAATCCCGGAATTAATACCATAAGCAGGCATACAAGGAAAGTCCCTGCATTGATGAGCAGGATATGTGAGATATTCAGCGATACCGGCACGAAAGAGATGTAATAAGATTCCTCGTCTAAGGGCAGGATTTTCGTCCAGTGTTGGATCAAAGCAATGCCAATTCCGGTAATATTGCCCCATAACAAGCCCATGGCAATAATCCGGGCGGTAAGGTACACAAAAAGTTTTCGCAGGTCGTTGTCCTTTATTCCCAAGGCTTTTAATACGCCTATCATATTGGTCCTTTCAAGGATCATGATCAACAGAGTGGATATAATGGTAATACCGGCGACCAGGATCATAAGAACAAGGATGATAATTACATTAATATCCATCAGCCGTAACCAGTCAAATATCTGTGGATAAGCCTCAGTCACTGTTTCAGCATTTAAATCATATCCTATCATCTGGTAAACCATCTCCCCCATTTTATCCAGGGATTTGAAATCATCAATAAAAACTTCGAAACCGGAAACCATGTCAGTACTCCAGTTATTCAATCTCTGAATATGACGTAGATCGCCAATAACATATACGTCATCGAATTCTTCAAGTCCCGTTTCGTATATTCCTGATATGTTGAATTTTCTTCCTCGTGGCTGAGATTCGGAACCAGATAAAAAATACATTCGGATCTCATCTCCGATTTTAAGTTTTAATTTTTTTGAAATTATTCCCGAAATCAGCAATTCTCCTGAAGCCATTGTATCATTCACCTGGAAAATTGACCCGGAAGTGAGATGTTCCTTCAAAAAGCCCCAATCATAGTCAGGGCCGATCCCTTTCAGAACAATACCCTGCAGTTGGTCATCCGTTTTAATAATACCGGCCTTCAGCGCAAAAACCTGTATGTGCTTTATCCCGTCAACTTTATCTAATTCCGGATAAAATGGCTGGTCCATAGAAACAGGTGAAGCTTCATAGGAAGCATTTTCATCAAAATTATCAATCTGAATGTGTGCAGAAAAACCGATAACTTTATTTCGTATTTCTGTTTGAAAACCAACCAGGACAGCCACTGCCAGGATCATCACTGACAAGCCAAGTGCAATAGTGATAACTGCAATCCGGATTACCGGCCCGGATAAATTTTCCTTATCTTTACCGCTAATGCGGTTGGCTATGAATAACGGCAGATTCAAGTATAATGAATTGAATTAATCGGTAAAAATAAGAACGATTGTCGATCGTTGTACAAGAGCATAGATCTTTACAAGTTTATTTTAAAAAGATCATTTGATGATATCAGATTACTATAAGGCCATTGTAATTTGCGCGGTCATGATTTTAGGATCCTGCCATTCAAAGCACGGCAATACTCAGGGAACAGTCTCAGGAGAGCTTCGCCTGGCCAACATCAGCGAAATCCGCACAGGGGCAGAGAGGACAGACTTGTATTTTCCGCAATTAAAGGGTAAAACTATTGGAATTATTTGTAATCAAACCTCTCTTGTCGAAAATATCAATCTGGCAGATACTTTGATCAATGCAGGTTTTTTTGTTAAAGTAATTTTCAGCCCTGAGCACGGATTCAGGGGAGACTCCGATGCGGGAGCGGATATTTCGGATGGTTTGGATAAGAAAACTGGCATAAAAATCATCTCCATTTACGGAAAAAAGAAAAAACCAGAGCTGGAAGATCTGGAAGGAATCGACATTTTATTATTTGACATCCAGGATGTAGGTGTTAGATTCTATACCTATATTTCAACTTTAACCCTTGTCATGAAGGCAGCTGCAGATCAGGGAATACCGTTGATTGTCACTGACCGCCCTAACCCCAATGGTTTTTATGTCGATGGGCCGGTATTAGACACGTCTTTCCGGTCATTTGTTGGTATGCATCCCGTTCCGGTGGTCTATGGCATGACCATAGGGGAATATGCCATGATGGTCAACGGTGAAGGCTGGCTGGGAGAAAGAAAATGTGACCTGAATGTTATTCCGCTGGAAGGATACAGTCACAATATGATTGTCAAACTACCAGTCATGCCATCCCCTAATTTACCCTCCTGGGAAGCGGTTTATCTCTATCCTTCACTTTGTTTGTTTGAAGGAACGATGATCAGTGTCGGTCGTGGAACTCAAACACCTTTCCAGGTGATCGGATATCCAGGTTATCTTGTCGGAAGTTATTTCTTTACACCCCAAAGCATTCCAGGGACCAGCGAGCATCCGCCATACGAAGGCCAGGCTTGCTATGGTTCGAACCTGACGGGTTTTGCTGATAATTTCCTGCAGAACGAGCATCATTTCACCTTGACCTGGTTAATCAGCATGTATGAATTTGTTAAGGACTCCACTGTTTTTTTTACTCCATATTTTGACAAACTGGCTGGAAATGACTTATTAAGAAAGGATATCATAAACGCATTTCAGGAGTCAGAAATCAGGAAAAGCTGGGAAAATGAACTCAATGCATTCACACAAATCAGGAAAAAGTACCTGCTTTACCCGGACTAACAAATCAGTGACAGAAATATTATAAAGATAGTTATTACAGTGTTCTCCCAGGATATACTTTTAATGCCTCTTCCAGGCAAACCATTGCTTTTTTGAGGTCTTCCACTTTCAACACATAAGAAATCCTGACCTCATCCTTGCCTTTGCCTGGGTTAGAGTAAAAACCAGTTGCCGGTGCCAGCATCACAGTTTCGTTGTTAAAGTTGAAATCTTCCAGCAACCATTTACAGAACCGGTCGGAATCATCGATAGGAAGCCTGGCGACAACATAGAAAGCTCCTTTAGGTTTAGGGCAATAGGCGCCAGGAATGCGGTTTATGCATTCGACCACGACATCACGTCGTGCATGGTATTCCTTAAGAACCTTGTCAAAATATTCCTGCGGGGTATCAATAGCTGCTTCCGCTCCAATCTGGCCGAAAGTCGGCGGACTGAGGCGGGCCTGGGCAAATTTCAGTGCTGTGCGGATAACATCTTTGTTCCTGGTGATCAGGCATCCTACTCGAAAGCCACAGGCACTGTAACGTTTTGACACCGAATCGATCAGGATGACATTTTCTTCTATCCCCTCCAGGTACATGGCTGAATAATGATGAAGGCCATCATAAACAAACTCCCGGTAAACCTCATCGGTGATGAGGTAGAGATCATATTTCTTAACGATATCCCGAAGGGTTTCCAGTTCTTCTTTTGAATAAAGATAGCCTGTAGGGTTATTTGGATTACAAATGAGGATCGCTTTTGTCCGCTCATTGATAGCTTTTTCAAAATCAGCCATGGGAGGAAGTGCAAAACCATTGTCGATAGTTGAAATTATCGGTCGGACTACGGCGCCGCAATTGATTGCAAAACCATTATAATTGGCATAGAATGGCTCCGGAATGATCAGTTCATCTCCCGGGTCAAGACAGGTATTTATCGCAAATAATAAAGCTTCGGAAGCGCCGGCGCCAACGACAATATCTTCAGGAGTGATGTCAATATTATATTTTTTATAATACTCGGTTAACCGTTTGCGGTAGGAATAGATACCGGCAGAATGGCTATATTCAACTACTTTCTGGCTGAAATTCCTGATTGCATTAAGTGCTATTTCAGGTGTTTCGATGTCAGGTTGCCCGATGTTAAGATGATAAACTTTTCGGCCCGCTTTTTTTGCGATCTCCGCAAAAGGGACCAATTTACGAATCGGGGATTCAGGCATCATCATCCCCTTTTTAGAAATTTTTGGCATGGAAAATAATCTTTAAGCAAATAATAAAAGGTTGTCTAATAAGAATTTTTTATGCTTATCGGACAACCCCTTAAAAAATTTTAATCTGTTTATTTATTTACAGGTGTACCCTCTCCTGTAATCTTTTCAGGTAATTGCTGGGCCGGGTTCGGTTGAACTGTCCCGGTGATCCTCAGAACAACGGTATTATTCTTGGCATTTGATCTTACCGTAACTGTTTTGTTGATCGGCCCTGTTTTCTTTGTGTTGTAGGTCACCTTGATTTCGTCAGATGCACCCGGCAATACAGGTTCCTTTGGCCATGTAGGAACGGTACAACCGCAAGATGACTGGGGTTGCTGAAGTATCAGGGGTTCTTTACCAATATTGGTAAATTTGAAAGTGCAGACGCCATCTCCGCCAAAAGCGACAGTTCCATAATCATGAACCATTTTATCAAAGCTTATTTCTGGTGCATTAGGGTTATCTTCAATTTTAACAGGTTCTGTAGCCTGGGCAAAAACTCCAATCGCCGAAACCAATAACAAGGCAACAAATAATGTAATCTTTTTCATTTTTTTAATGTTTAATTAGGAAGACAAAGGTATTAATATTTTAAAAACGATCCGTTTTTCCTGATTTTTTATACTTTTTTAACATAATTTATTTTTTTACTATAGCTGGCATAAATTACCCAAAACCTTGCCAAAGTCTATTATTTGTAATAAAACACACTCAAATTCTCAGAAAATAATAAAATCAACCGCAATTAGAAAAATTCTATGAGAATAGTAACATTTTGGGCAATCATTTTTATATTTTAGCAGATCGGTGGTAATACAGACATTAAAAGCCCTATAAGATGATCAACAGAGAGTTAACAGATCCTGAAAGTATAGTAATAATTGGTGGATCGAATGATCTTCAAAAACCAGGCGGGAAGATCCTTAAAAATATTATTGACGGGGGTTTTCAGGGTAGTTTAATGGTCTTGAATCCCAAAGAAGATAAGGTTCAAGGGCTTACTTCCTTCCGGAAACTTCGTTTGTTACCACCTGTCGAGCTGGCTATTATTGTCATAGCAGCCAAATATGTGCCCGAAACGGTGGCTTTGCTGACAAAAGAAAAGAAGACCAGGGCATTTATTATTATTTCCGCAGGATTTAGTGAAGAAAGTAAGGAAGGCAGAGAGATCGAGAGAAAAACGGTAGAAATTATCAATGAAGTTGGAGGTGCTCTTATCGGGCCAAACTGTATCGGGGTATTGACCCCAGCCTACCATGGGGTATTCACTCTTCCGATCCCGAAGCTCACATTATCCGGTTGCGATTTCATTTCAGGTTCCGGAGCAACGGCTTGCTTTATCATGGAGAACGGCATCCCGAAGGGTTTAAGCTTTGCCCGGGTTTTTTCTGTCGGCAACAGTGCCCAGATGGGTGTTGAAGATATCCTTCAATACATGGATGAATCTTTCGATCCCATAATCAGTCCGAAAGTCAAGCTACTTTACATGGAAGCCATTAACAAACCTAAACTTCTATTAAAGCATGCTTCCTCATTGATTCGGAAGGGCTGTAAGATAGCAGCAATCAAAGCGGGATCATCGGAAGCCGGCAGCAGGGCGGCCTCATCCCATACCGGCGCCCTGGCCAATTCCGATCTGGCTGTCAAATCTCTATTCCGGAAAGCCGGTATTGTCAGGTGTAGCGGGCGTTCGGAGCTGATCAATGTCGCATCGGTCTTTCTTCACAAAGAGTTGAAAGGTGTAAATATCGGTATTATCACCCATGCAGGCGGACCTGCAGTTATGCTCACCGATGCCCTTTCCAGGGAAGGGTTCCATGTTCCACATATTAAAAACCCAAAATCACAGGAACTGTTAAAGGAATTGTTTCCGGGTGCCTCTGTAAACAACCCGATTGATTTCCTTGCAACCGGAACGGCAGAGCAATTGGGAAAGATCATCGATTATACCGATCGGCATTTTGATGAAATTGACGGAATGGCGGTGATATTCGGCACACCCGGTCTCAGTCCGATTTTTGATGTTTATGAGGTCCTTGATGAAAAGATGAAAACATCGATCAAACCCATATTCCCGATACTTCCTTCAACACTGACCGCTAACGAAGAAGTAAAATCCTTTCTTCAAAAAGGCAGGATTAACTTTCCGGATGAAGTATTGTTTGCTCATGCCCTCGGTTTAGCATATTTTATAGATAAGCCTGCGGAAATGGAGCAAAAAAAGCCAACCGCTATTTCAAAAGTCATCATCAGGAAAATTAACGAACACAAACCCGGTTATTTACATCCTGAAATGGTTTCTGAAATAATGGATGCAATCCATATACCCAGGGTGCCGGAAAAGGTTGTCTGTTCAATACCCGGAATCATTGAAGCTTCTCATTCTATAGGCTTCCCGATGGTAATGAAAGTTGTCGGCCCGGTTCATAAATCAGATATGGAAGGAGTCATATTAAATGTAAAGGATTTAGAAAATGCCTTGGCAACTTATGATTCTCTTATGAAGAAACCGGGCTCTAAAGAGATTCTGATTCAACCGATGGTCTATGGTCGAGAAATATTTGCCGGGGTTAAATATGAAAAGAAATTCGGACACCTGATCCTGTGCGGAATGGGCGGAATTTTTATTGAGGTACTGAAAGATTTCAGTGCTGGCCTTGCCCCACTTTCACGGAAAGAAAGCATGGATATGATCAAACGGCTTAAAATTTATCCTTTGCTAAAAGGTATGCGCGGACAACAGGGTATTAACATAGATTTGTTTGGGGAAATACTTGTTCACATTTCGGAATTAGTGCAGTCTATCCCTCAAATCATGGAGATGGACATGAATCCTCTCATTGCGATCAATGATAAAATTGTGGCCGTGGATGTGAGAATTCGGATTGGCCGCGAATAATTGCAAAAGATATTGTTTTTTGGATATAAATTTATATTTTTGACAGATTCTGATTTTATCAATTACTACATCCGGGAATACCTATGAAAAGCACCCCAATTGATTTTGAAATTATCGAAAAAAAAATTAATGAAACCCAGATCGGTGATCTAGGAATCGCTTCTATCCGTGAGATAAAAAGGCTGGTTGATATGATTGAAAAAGAGTCAGGTCAGCGCTTCATTCGCATGGAAATGGGCATCCCGGGTCTGGCGCCGGTCCAAATAGGCATTGAAGCCGAAAAAAAAGCGCTTGATATGGGAATTCCTGCTATTTACCCGGATATTTATGGCAGGGCTGAACTTAAAGAAGAGATTTCGAAATTTGTCAAGCTTTTCCTGAATATCGATGTCAAAACTGATGGATGCATTCCCACGGTCGGCTCTATGCAGGGCAGTTTTGCTTCCTTTATGACCCTGAACCGGATGTACAAGGACAGGGGGCAAACCTTGCTCCTCAATCCCGGTTTCCCGGTCCACATGCAGCAACTGCTTATCCTTGGATTTGAAACAGTCGCGTTCGATGTATATGATTACAGGGGTGAAAAACTCCGGGCCAAACTGGAATCATTCCTGCAATACGGGAAAATATCTACCATCTTATATTCTAATCCAAACAACCCATCCTGGATTTGCTTTACGGAAAGAGAACTCAGGATTATCGCGGAAATGGCAGACAAATATAATGTGATCGTAATCGAAGATCTTGCTTATTTCGGCATGGATTTCCGCAAAGATTATTCCCATCCGGGTGTCCCACCCTACCAACCTTCGGTATCCCATTATACTGAAAACTATGTCCTTCTGATTTCCAGCTCCAAGGTTTTCAGTTATGCCGGACAAAGGATCGGTATGATGGTGATCTCCGATAAAATCTTTGAAACTGAAGCACCGGATCTGTTAAGGTTTTATAAGTTTTCCAGGGTCGGGCACGCCATGGTATTCGGAACCCTCTATGCCCTGAGTTCAGGCACGGCACATACCCCGCAGTTTGCCCTGACCGCCATCCTTAAAGCTGCTAATTCCGGAGAATTAAACTTTGTAGAGGAGGTGAAAGAATATGGCGAAAAAGCTAAAATCATGAAAAAACTATTTCTCGATAACGGGTTTAAGATCGTCTATGATAAAGATGAAGATAAACCAATTGCCGATGGTTTTTATTTCACTTTCTCATATCCTGGCTATACCGGGGGAGAATTGCTTCGCGAATTGCTTTCCTATGGAATCAGTGCCATTTCCCTGTCAATCTGTGGAAGCGAGCGGATTGAAGGTATAAGGGCCTGTGTTTCACTGGTTAAGCGGGAGCAATTCCCCGACCTTGAATCCCGTTTGAAAAAATTCAGGGAAGATCACCGGTAAATTATTGTCCTGATCTTTCTTCCCCGCTATTTAAATCAAATATAAATTGTTAATTAAATAACAATTCAAATCCATTCTTTCAGCTTAATTCATCTTTTATTAATAATTTCGTAGCGCTTATTTAAGTGCACAGGACATAAATTTTTTAACTAAATGGTTAAAGTCAGAGGAGTTATAATAGTCGATATTGAGCGCTGTAAAGGTTGCGAAGTATGCGTGGGGGCATGCCCGACAGAAGTTATCGCGATAGCCCGTGATGTTAACCATAAAGGTTACCGGTATGCTTTTGCAGCGAACCCGGATGAATGCACCGGTTGCACTAATTGCGCTGTAGTTTGCCCCGATGGGGTTATCACGGTTTATCGGAAAAAAGTCGAAGTCTGATCCCACAATAAAAATTTATCATCATTATGGGTGAATTAAGATTAATGAAAGGCAATGAGGCCTTTGCAGAAGCTGCAATCCGTGCTGGTGTGGATGCCTACTTCGGTTATCCCATTACGCCACAATCTGAAGTGCTCGAATACCTCATGGCTGAGAAGCCGCATGAGCGGACTGGAATGGTGGTGTTACAGGCAGAAAGCGAAGTTGCAGCAATTAACATGGTTTATGGTGCCGGCGCAACCGGTAAGAAAGCGGTGACATCATCCTCCAGTCCGGGCATCAGTTTGAAAATGGAAGGAATTTCCTATATGGCGGGGGCCGAACTGCCCGGGGTTATCCTCAACGTGGTCCGTGGCGGACCTGGGCTTGGAACGATCCAACCTTCCCAGGCCGATTATTTCCAGGCCACAAAAGGTGGTGGCCATGGGGATTACCGGCTGATTGTACTTGCCCCATCTTCTGTTCAGGAAATGTTCGATTTTGTCAGGCTGGCGTTTGATCTTACTTTCAAATATAGAAATCCTGTGATGATCCTTTCCGATGGCGTCATTGGCCAGATGATGGAGAAAGTGCAACTGGCCGATTCGATTCCCAGAAGGACCAATGAAGAGCTGATCAGAGAATGCCCCTGGGCTACAACCGGAAAACCCGCTTCAAGGGAAAGGAATATAATCACTTCGCTTTACCTTGACCCTGCTGTACAGGAAAGACATAATGTCCATTTGCAGGAAAAATACCGTAAGATAGAAGAAACAGAAGTCCGCTTCGAGAAATTCCAGTGTGATGATGCGGAATATCTTTACGTAGCTTATGGATCCAGTGCCCGTATCGCGCAAAAATCAGTGCAGCTGGCCAGGGCTAAAGGCATTAAAGCCGGGCTTCTCAGGCCTATTACACTGTTTCCTTTTCCAAAAAATGAGATTGTTTCCCTTGCTAAACAGGTAAAAGCTATGCTGGCGATTGAAATGAGTGCCGGACAACTCGTGGAAGATGTCATGCTAGCTGTGGCAGGAAAAGTGCCTGTCGGACATTTTGGCCGCATGGGAGGCATAGTCCATTCCCCTGAGGAAGTATTAACTGCACTTGAAAAAAAATTCATAGGAGGCTGAACCATGGATGAAAAATTATATAAGGAAATAGTTTCCGATGAGAATCTGGTCTATAAAAAGACCAGCCTGATGACCGAAAATGTTTTGAGTTATTGCCCCGGCTGTGGCCATGGAACGGCTCATCGCATCATCATGGAAGTAATCGATGAAATGGGCTTGCAACAGGATACAATCGGTGTGGCACCGGTGGGTTGCTCAGTCCTGGCTTATGAGTTCATGAATGTTGATATGCAGCAGGCTGCACATGGCCGGGCACCCGCGCTTGCCACAGGTATCAAACGCACCTGGCCTGAAAAGATGGTTTTTACTTATCAGGGCGACGGCGACCTGGCAGCGATCGGGACTGCTGAGACAATCCATGCTTGTAACCGCGGGGAAAATATCATCATCTTCTTTATCAATAACGGGATTTATGGAATGACCGGCGGTCAAATGGCGCCTACTACGCTTCCCGGGATGAAATCATCGACATCACCCTATGGGCGTGATGTTAAAACGATGGGATTTCCGCTGAAAATGACCGAGCTGGTTGCCCAGCTACCCGGGACCTATTTCGTGACACGCCAGGCTGTCCATACACCTGGTAATGTGCGAAAAACTAAAAAAGCCGTCAAGATGGCTTTTGAGAACCAGCTCAATAAGAAATCAGGACTTTCATTCATCGAAATCGTTTCCAATTGCAATTCAGGATGGAAAATGACACCAACCCAGTCGAACCAGTGGATGGTGGATAATATGTTCCCTTACTATCCGTTGGGAGATCTGAAGGTTGACGGCGAATTGGTAAGTCAGCAGTCGGCAGTCAGCAGTCGGCAGTCAAAAACCTGAAACAAGAAACTTGAAACTAAATGAAGTTATGACAGAAGAAATTATCATAGCCGGATTTGGAGGACAAGGCGTCCTTTCCATGGGAAAAATTCTTGCTTATTCCGGTATCATGCAGGACCAGGAAGTCAGCTGGATGCCATCTTACGGGCCGGAGATGCGCGGTGGAACGGCCAATGTTACCGTTATCCTCAGCGATGAAAGGATCAGCTCTCCCATTCTTACCCGTTTCGATACGGCCATTATCCTTAACCAGCAATCGATGGACAAATTCGAGTCCATGGTAAAACCCGGCGGAACACTTATTTATGATGGCAATGGAATTACACATCATCCTGAAAGAAAAGATATAAAAATCTTCCGTGTTGAAGCTGCTGACGAAGCTGCAAAACTGGGCCTTTCAAAAATATTCAACATGATCGTCCTGGGAGGTTATCTGAAAGTCAAACCTGTTGTGACGCTGGAAAATGTGATCCAGGGGTTAAAAAAATCCTTGCCGGAAAGGTATCATCATATGATCCCGGATAATGAAAAAGCATTGAAAAGAGGCATGGAGATTATCTCCGCAACTTCCTGAAAATTCATTTACAAATAATTGTACCAACTTCCTCTCAGTCAAGAGGAAGTTTTTTTATGTAATTTAGTTCCCTTTTTTATTCAATTCATGACAACATTGAAGAACAAATACGGCAAAGTGCCCCACTACCATGGACTGAGAGTTTACCTGGTTTCCACCATCCTGTATTTTTTCCTTGTCTTTCCGGTTGCAGGTATTCTTGCGGTCAAATATGTTCCGGATTATATGAGCCGCACAAAAAATAATCAGGCGGTGTCCGCCATTTCCAAGGCTTCGGAAGGATTTAGTCAACTTAATGAGATAGACAGTGTTTCCAATCAGATACGAAATGTGCAGTCATCTACTGACAGCTCATCTTTTTCTATAAAAATTTCAACTCCGGACTCCTCGAAATTTGGAATGACCCTTGGAGATAAAACACAGGAAAACAGTCAGATTGGCGGCACAATGGCACTTCTCATCAGGCTGTTGATGGTAAGTTTCCTCATCGGGCTTGGATTTAATCTTCCATTTTTGATTTATTTCAAAAAGAAGCGGAGACGCATGCCCATAAAGGCCAGGATTCAGCAATATTGCAGGAAATTCGTGCTTAAATCCCCGTTGATTAATACAGGTATATTGACGCTGCCTTATAGCATCACCCTATTATATATGCTTTATATCATCCTTTTCAAAAAAGGTGTCGATGACCTTAACTGGCAATTTTATCTGCAATATTTCTTTATTACTTTAGTTGCCAGCATTTTGACATTAATGTTGGTTTACTTCTGGATGAAGCATCGTGTACATATTAGGTACCTGGAACATATTTATTCGGAAGAAGAATTAAAGAAAAGGATCTTTAAGGTACGGCAGGAAAAAATAAGGAACAGGTTATGGATATCCAGTGCCATGACCACCTTGTTTCCATTGATTATCGTTGTTTTCTACATCGTTCTCAGCATGTCATCAGTCAGGGAACTTGAAATAAACAAATTCACTGATGAACATCAAAAGATCCTCCTTGGGAAATACGTGGCATTAAACCTCGGATTAGACCTGCCTACGATTGATAAATTTTTCTATGTCAATGCGATTAACAGCCTGTTAATGGTATTAGGTATCGGAACGGGCATCTTTATCGCATTAATATATATTGTGCTTTTTGTCAGGTGGACCACGGAAGATATTGTACGCCCGGTCAATGAGCTGCTTGCTAATATGCAGCGGACCGGCCGGGGCGAACTCGATAGTTTCAGCATTGTGAGGACCAATGATGAGATAGGTGCCTTGACAGAAGGGTACAATGAAATGTCGGGAAAATTGAAAAGCTATTTCCAGAGCCTGGATAATATCAACAGGGCTAACGCCCGTTTCGTTCCCCGCCAGTTCCTGGATTTTCTCGGGAAGGAAAGCATCACTGATATTCAGTTAGGTGACCAGGTCCAAAAAGAAATGACAATTTTATTTTCCGATATAAGGGATTTCACAACTATGTCTGAGACCATGACCCCTAAGGAAAACTTTGACTTTATCAATAATTACCTGGGTTATATGGAACCTGTTATCCGGCATAACAATGGTTTTATTGACAAGTTCATGGGGGATTCTATCATGGCTTTGTTTCCGGAACGCAGCGAAGACGCCATTAATGCTTCCATAGAAATGCGGATCAAACTGATGGAATATAACGAAATCATCGGCCAGTTCGGAAAACCGACGATTGATGCAGGCGTTGGCATTCATACCGGTTTGCTTATGTTGGGGATTATCGGCGGCGAAGGAAGAATGGATGGTACCGTGATATCGGATGCCGTTAATCTTGCTGCTCGTCTCGAAGGACTGACCAAAGTATACGGCGGCTCTATAATCATCACCGAAGATACGCTGATCAAACTCAATGATCCAAGTCAATACCAGTTCAGGTTTCTTGATATCGTTAAGGTCAAAGGAAAAAAGGAAGCGATCTACATTTTTGAGATCATGGATGGGGAGCCGGAAAAAATAAAAAATCTTAAATTAAGTACAAAAGAAGATTATAATAAAGCTCTGCAGGCTTACAAAAAGAAGGAATTTAAAAGTGCTTTGAAATTGCTGCAATCCATAGAGGCCGTCAACCCAAAGGATAAAACGATTAAAATATATCTTGAGCGCTGCAGTCATTATATAGAAAAAGGTGTGCCTGAATTTTGGGATGGAGTGGAAAGTTTTGATCTGAAGTATTGATCGTAATATCATAGTTTTCTTACATTTAATTAAATCTTTCTAAAAAAGTTGAACTAACCTGAAATCATGAATTACGAAGCTGTTAAAAAGTTTATGCTTACTAAACTGGAAAGAGAACTGGATCCCAGACTAACGTATCATTCTATCAATCATACGCTTGATGTACTTGAGTCGGCCATCAGGCTGGCTGAGATGGAAAAGCTCTCATCAAAAGAAATCCTGCTTTTAAAAACAGCCTGTATTTTTCATGATTCGGGCATGCTGGTCACCTATCGCGGCCATGAGGAGGCAAGTACTGAAATTTGCCGTCAAACCCTGCCGGTTTACAATTATAATGAAGAGGATACCGAAATCATATGCAGGATGATCCTGACTACCAAGCTTCCGCAATGCGCAAGCCAACACCTTGATAAAATTTTATGTGATGCTGACCTCGATTATTTGGGAAGGTCCGATTTTTTTATGATTGCACATCGCCTGAAATATGAATGGGACATTTTAAATATTTATCCTACTACTTTGCAGGAATGGTACCTGATTCAGAAGGATTTTTTATCATCTCACAGGTATTTCACCATTTCAGCCTTAAGTCTCCGGCAATCCATTAAAATGGAAAACCTTAAGCAGATAGAATTTATGTGCAATCATGAAAAATGAGCCATCGCTTTTGACATCAATTTTAATTTCTATATTTGTGTAAATTTAAAAATCAGATCAACTAATCCCGTCGTTCATGGAAACTGTAAAAAATCCCGTCTTTCTGGTTCCGACAGATTTTTCGGAAGTATGCACCAATGCAGCCCACAGGGCAGCTTCATTGGCTAAAGATTTTAATTATAAGATCGTGCTTTTGCATGTGATTGATAAAAATACCCTGGGTGAGTTAAAGAAGGAAGGTAAAGGGCCTGAGTGGGTTAAAGAACGACTTGGTGAGCTAGCCAAAATCCTGGTTAATGAAAATGTAATCCAGGTTGAAACCATTGCACGTGAGGGTGATATTTTTAATACTATTGCTGAAGTCGCTGAAGAATTAAAAGCGAGCCTTATATTCCTGGGAACCCATGGTAAAGTTGGCCTCCAGAAAATCACCGGTAGCTTTGCACTAAAAGTGGTTACCAGTTCTGAAATACCTACAATTGTCTTGCAGAAAAGGCCATTTGGCCACGGATTGGATAAAATTGTCATGCCAATCACCACCAATACCGGTCCATGGGCCAAAACTAAATGGGCAGCCTCGATCGCCAAAGAATTTAATTCGACAATAGAGATTATACATTTGCCAGGAGATGAAATGGATGATATCATTACCATGATTACCAATCACTTCCAGATGAATGGCGTTAACTTTAAGATTAAAGTCGCCGATAAATCAGGTAACTTTACCAAGCAGGTACTGGATTATGCCACTGCGGAAAATGCTGATATGATCCTGATCATGACAAATCCTGACAAGAGTTTAAAAACCTATTTACTGGGCAGTTATGATGAGGATATTATTTTCAATCCTTCCCAGATCCCGGTGATGTGCATCAATCCCAGAGATTTTAACTGGAAAAAGATTGTTCCGCGCTAATCAAGCATTATACTCAGCGCCACATTTGGCCTGGTTATTTTTCTTTCATTAATTCACAAAAAAATACGTTATTAATATGGCTCAGAATACTCAGGATCGGAACACTATCATTCTGGTACCCACTGATTTTACCCCGGTTGGACAAAATGCGGTTGACCATGCGGTCAGGGCAGGCGAACTGCTTAATTTTAAAGTTGTTATCCTTCATGTTATTAACAAGAAAACCAAAGTAAATTTTGGAAAAGATATCGCAGGTATTGCTGTTGAGAAAAAGCTTAAGGAAATCGTGAAATCCATAAAGTCAAAATCAAAAGTGTCTGTCGAATTCCTTTACCGCGAAGGGAGTATTTTTGACGTTATACACCAGGTTGCCGGCGAATTAAAAGCAAATATCATGATACTGGGCACTCATGGTAAGCGCGGGTTACAGCACCTGGTTGGCAGCTATGCCATGAAGGTGATCACCCAATCGCCCGTGCCGGTCATTGTTGTACAAAAAAGGCAAATTGGTCCACAGGGATATAAAAAGATCGTTTTCCCGATAGGTTTATATACTGAATCGCGGCAGCAGGTATTTCATGCCATCGTTTCATCTCTTCTATTTAAAAGTGAAATCCTGGTATTTAAGCAAACCAGCAAGCAGGTTGCCGACATGACCAAGCTGAATATCATAACGAGCCAGATCGAGGAAGAATTTAAAAAGAATGGTGTGAAATATACCATTACTGAAGCGGAAAGGCATGCCAATTTTGCCGGCCAGCTTCTTGATTTTGCTGTTTCTCAAAGCGCTGACCTGTTGATGATGATGACCGACAGCAATATTGAGAATCCTAACTTCGACAACAGTTCCTGGAGCGAAAAACTGATTTTCAACCTGGCACAAATCCCCGTGTTATCAATTAACCCGGTTTATCTCGGCCAGATCTACTTCACCCTTTAAGAGCTTTCTATTTGTTTGAAATGACAAAGGAGGAAGCCAAAAGCAGGATTGCTGAGCTGACGGAGGAAATAAATCGCCATAATTATCAGTATTATGTCTTGTCGTCTCCTCAGATATCTGATTATGAGTTCGATCTTCTGCTGGAGGAATTAACCAGGCTTGAAGCTGAATATCCTGAATTAATCACACCCGACTCCCCTACCCAGCGTGTCGGGGCGGATCTTACGAAAGAATTTGTCCAGGTTAAGCATAAATACCCTATGCTTTCGCTTGGCAATACTTATTCAGAAGAAGAAATTACGGATTTCGACGGAAGGATCAGGAAACTGCTCGGTGAAGATCCGGAATATGTTTGCGAACTGAAATATGATGGCATCGCCATAAACCTGACTTACCGGAATGGAAAACTGGTGCAGGCATTGACCCGTGGCGACGGGACACAGGGAGATGATGTCACTACAAATGTAAAGACGATTAAAAGCATTCCCCTGAATTTATGGGGAGATTTCCCCGATGAAATTGAAATCCGTGGCGAAGTTTTCATGCCCCGGAGCAGTTTTGAGAACCTAAACAGGGAAAGGGGAAAGAACGGACTCCAATTGTTTGCCAACCCGAGGAATGCCGCCGCAGGCAGCCTTAAAATGCAGGACCCGGCAGAAGTCTCCAAAAGAAACCTTGACAGTTTCCTTTATTATATGATGGGAGAAAATCTTCCGGCTGATAATCATTACCAGTGCCTGCAGAAAGCTAAAGAGTGGGGACTGAAAATATCGCCTTATATCGCCAGATGTCATTCCCTGGAAGAAATTTTTTCTTTTATCGAACTATGGAACGCCGGAAGGAAAGAACTGCCCTTTGATATCGATGGGATAGTGATTAAAGTCAATTCCCTCCGTCACCAGGAAATGTTGGGTAATACGGCTAAATCACCGCGATGGGTTATCGCATATAAATTTAAAGCTGAAAGAATATCTACGCCCCTTCTATCCATTGATTACCAGGTTGGACGGACCGGGGCTGTCACACCGGTAGCTAACCTGAAACCCGTCCAGCTTGCAGGCACTACGGTAAAGAGGGCAACACTTCACAATGCCGATATCATCCAGAAACTCGGCCTGCATGTCGGCGATCATGTTTTTATCGAAAAAGGTGGCGAAATTATTCCCAAGGTCATAGGGCCAGACCTCGATCACCGGTCCGCTGATGCAAGGGAAGTTGAATTCATCACGCATTGTCCGGAGTGTGGCAGCTTGTTGGTGCGACAGGAAAATGAAGCTGCTTATTATTGCCCGAATGAATACGGCTGTCCGCCGCAAATCAAAGGAAAACTGGAGCATTTTATCAGCCGGAGGGCCATGAACATCGACAGCCTGGGAGAAGGCAAGGTTGAACTGCTCTTTGATAAAGGTTTGATCGGCAATGTAGCCGATCTGTACGATCTGAAATATGAGCAGTTGCTGGGCCTTGAAAAGATTTACGAAGCCGAAGAGGGACAGAAAGAAAGAAAGATCGGTTTCCGTGAAAAAACTGTCAGCAATATCCTTCAGGGCATTGAACAATCAATAAGCACCCCTTTCGACCGCGTCCTTTACGCATTGGGCATAAGGTTCGTAGGTGAAACCGTCGCAAAGAAATTAGCCTATCATTTTGGCAGCATCGACCTGATCATACAAGCCAGTTTTGATGAACTAAAAAAAGTTGAAGAGATTGGTGAAAAAATTGCCGGATCAATAGTATTATTCTTTGCAAATCCATTCAATCGGAAAGTTATTGAGCGGCTTCGTGAAAAGGGAATTTCTTTTCAGCTTGAAAAATCCGGACCCATTGTGACAGAAGACAAACTGGGCGGCAAGACCTTCGTAATCAGCGGGGTTTTCCAGAAATTCTCCAGGGACCAGCTTAAGGAGATGATTGAGAAATATGGCGGAAAAAACACCGGGTCGATCTCAGGTAAAACCGACTTCCTGCTGGCCGGTGAAGACATGGGACCTGTCAAATTGCAAAAGGCCCGGGCGTTGGGCGTGAATGTTATTACGGAGGATGATTTTTTAGCAATGATAGAATAAGTTATTAGTTATCAGTTAGTGGCTATTAGGAAAAAAATCCCGTATTTGTCGAGACGTAGCATGCAACGTCTCTTCATTCCTGACCACTAACCAATAACGAATAACCAACTCACATCGGTTTCACGCTGGAAGCTCCTGACTCGTCGACCGAAATATTCGGGGGATTCCCTTTGTACCTGATGGAAGATGCGCCGGAAGCGTCGATGTTCAGTTTGCCGGTGGCACATATTTTGGCATCAGAGGCCCCGCTGAGTTCGATAGTGAGATCCTGGAATTCAAGACCTTCCGCATCGAATTCCGATGCACCCGAGATCTCGATATAACCGGTCTTACAAGTCCCCCTGAATTCTATTTCAGAAGCCCCGCTGAATTCCGCATCAAAATTTTCAGCTTTCAATTCCATGTCGATTTCAGCTGCCCCGCTGACATCCATTTCCAGGTTATTGAAAGATAGCGCGTTCTCGCCTTCAACCTCCACCGCACCGCTGAAATCAATATAATCAAGGCTTTTAAAAGTCAGGTAAACCGACATTTCGTGGAGCCTGTCTGGCCAGCCTGCTTTAGTGGAAATCATTAGTTTATTTCCCACTACCTCGGTGACGATTTCTCTCATCTCATCTTTATCGGCTTCAATAACCAGTTTTTCCTGGTCGCCCTGGGAAAGATAAACTTGAAAAGCACCACCTATGTCAAGTGAGGTGAAGCCGCTTACGGCCCTCTCCTCTTTTACAAAATCACCGGTGCTCCTGTTTTCAGGAATATTCCAGCAGCCGAAGGAAACGGTCGTGAACAACCCAAGAAGGATAAAGAGTGAAAACGGAACGAATAATTTTTTTGTGTCCATGGTATTTGGTTTTTAATTAATTTGCGTTATTCTTCAAAATCAATATCGACATCTGCATTCTTAGTAGTTATAGTAAGCTGGGAAGTGGGACTTGCTGCAGAACCAATCTTACCTTTATAAATATTTTTAGTATAGCCAATGGTTTCCTGGCTTAACGAAGTATGGGAATCAGGGTAGGAAAGCTCTCCGAAATCCATTTCCGCACTGATATTCATACTTGCTTTGGGATCGAAGGTAAGACTTGCACCGGCAAAGGTATTCCTGACTTTGCCCAGTTTGAAGGCCGGAGAGATATAGTGTATGGTGATATCGCCATATTCAGCGTCGAAATCAAAATCACTATTTATCTTTTCGAATTCAAGTTCAGAAAAGCGGCTGATCGAAATGACCGTTCCGGAACTCCCGATATTGATCTCATCGTATTGAGAATCAATATTTAGCTTTGCCAGCTTTTCGATGGAAATTTCGGAAAAACGGGAATAGAGTTGCAAATTCTCCGCACCTGATGATTTCCACTCGCCGTATTCGATATTCAAGGTGCCATCTTTCATGAATCCTGCTTCGGCATTGCTGAACTTGATTGTCAATTCAGTTTTCGGCCCGTTAAAAGCATTTGCTTCCATGGCTCCGTATTCAAGGTTTATCTTGACTAAACCATTTGATTCATCAAGATAAATGTCTCCGAATTTGTTATCAATGTCAATATCTATCCAGCGAGGCATCCTGATATCATAATCTATAGAGTAATTGGCATTGCTGATGCTTCCAACAGTAGTTATCCCCTCAACTTTTATGCGGGTTCCGCTTAATTGCACCCCGATCTTATCAAAAACCTTGTTGGCCTTTTCCTGAGTGGAAGCATCCACCTTAACTGTGACAGTGATGTCAACACTGCTTTCATCCCATGACTGGCAATGAATCTCTCCGAATTTATTCCGGATCACCAGGCTTGCTCCTTTGTCAACATCATATTTCTCCTGGTAGTAAGTCTTAGTGAAATCCTGCGCTGTTATTGTCATCCAGGGAAGAAGAAAGATTGTAATCATTACGATTCGTGATAGCCGCAGGGAATCCTCTGTAAATTTTTGCTTGGTTTTCATGGCTTTATAAGTATTAAATATGGCATAATCTGGTTAAAATATCGTCCAGAAGGTCGGACTTGGTTTTATAATTCCTGATCAGTGCATTGATTAACCGCTCATTTTTGTTGTCATTCTGCAATTCACTCTCGAGTTTTACCGAATTGGAATCCAGGATTGAGATCTCATTATCAACGACTTTCTGAATATATGATGCTTCTGATGTTGATGCTGCGCAGTCATTGATCTTCTGAAGTTTTTCTTCGGCCAGTTTATCATAGTACATCCGGGCTTCCTGGATTTCCTGGGGTAATGTGCTGGCTGATACGAGATTGGAGTTCACTGATGGGTCAATCAGATAATATGTAACGGACAGGCCGAGCAAAACCACGATTACAGCGGCAACCCTGAAGAGCCTTGTTGAGTGCCAGCTCTTTTGGCGGGGGCCAACTTCATGCAGGGAATCCAGCCTGGACTGGAACCTGTTAAAGTGTCCTTCCGATGGTTCTGCCCCTTCGAAAAGATCCCTGTTTTTCCTGATTTTTTCTTCCAACATTGACATGATAGTATACTTTAATTCAATTTCGAATTTGAAGCATTGCTTTCACCTGCGCCGATAAATTCCAGTAACTTCTTTCTAGCCCGGGAGTACCTGGTCCTGGACAGGTTATAGGATATATCGAGGATCTTGGCAATTTCTTCATGATCGTATCCTTCCAGTAAATAAAGCGACAATATGATCCGATAGCTATCCGGAAGGGCATGAATGGCTTTCCTGATTTCTTCCACCCGGGTTGAGAGCACCTGGATATAGTTTTCATCGTCATTCTGGTCTGCCACCTCGACATCGATTTCGTCAATAGAGATGACATCTTTCGCTTTCCGGATCTCATCAATAGATTTATTGATGACGATCTTTTTCAGCCATGATCCGAAGCTTGATTCGCCGCGATAAGTATCGATCTGCCTGAAAGCCTCCAGAAACGCTTCCTGCATGATATCCTCGGCCTGGGCTGAGTCGTTCACGATCCTGATAGCTGTATTGAACATGGCTTTATAATATAATTTATAGACCTGAAACTGCGCTTTCCTGTCATTCACCTGGCATCCCTGGATCAGATCCTCATGAATATTTTTTACCGCTGGTTCCAAAAAGGTGAAATTTTAATCTAATGTCGGAGAAAAAGAAAGAATGTTACAGGTCGGAGTCATTTTTTTGATGAAATAATACATTTAAATATGAATAGATTTTTATGTCATATGTTAAAAAGATTATTATGAATTTTCTTTGTTAATTAGATAACAATTGATAATTTTGCCGCAAAGTTGATCCGCAACTAACTTTGAGCTTACTCCAGATAACCAAACCGTGCTCAAGATGTTGTCTTCTGATTATTGCTTTTCATACTCTTCGTTAATGCAATGCGGCTGCTGCCGGTTTGCGCGACATTTAATTTTGTCTTAATACAACCCATCTATATGGAACAACTTACGAATAAATTTCTGCTCCAGGGCATGGAGATCAAGCTTGAAGAAAACCTTGACAAGGATTTCGGAAAGAAGATTGCCGGAATGGCCCATGGCGAAAAGCTATTTGGCTGCATTCAATGCGGGAACTGCAGCGCCGCCTGCCCTTTGAGCATTTACATGGATTTCACACCTCGCAAGATCATCGCCATGGTGAGGGCCGGATTCCGGGATGAGGTTCTTTCAAACCGTACGATCTGGCTTTGTGCATCATGCTATCAATGCACAGTCGAATGCCCGAAAGGGATTAAGATCACAGATGTGATGTATGCCTTGAAAAGGGAGGCTATCGAAAACAAGATCTATCCCAAGAATTTCCCGGTTCCTATCCTGGCTAAGACATTCTTCAATGAGGTGAAAAGACACGGAAGGATCAGCGAAGCATCGCTGCTGATCAATTATTATTTAAGGTATAACATTTTTAAAATGCTTGGTTATTCTTCACTTGGGACGAAGTTGTTCTTCAAAGGCCGTCTTTCACTATTTGAAAAAGGCATGAAGAATAAAAAGAATCTTCAGGCGATGTTACAGGATAAGCCAAACTAAAAGAGGGATTTTGCTATGAAATACTTGTATTACCCCGGCTGCTCGCTTAAATCATCCGGGAAGCTTTATGAAGATTCGCTGCTGGCTGTTTTCAAAACACTCGGTGTAGAAGTGCAGGAACTGGAAGACTGGAATTGCTGTGGCGCGACCAATTATATGTCTATAAATGAACATCACGCTATCGCCATTACAGCCCGTAATTTAGCCCTGGCAGAAATGCAGGGGGGAGGTGAACTGATCGCTCCCTGTGCCGCCTGTTACATGGGATTGCTGAAAACACAAAATTACCTGGCTACCGATCCGGATTTAAAAGAAAAAGTCTGCCATCAGCTTTCAGTTGTGGGACTGCATTGCGAGATAAAGGTCAAGGTACGTCATCCGCTGGATGTTCTTGTGAATGACGTTGGAATGGATGCCATCAGAAAAGCGGTCAAGGTCCCGTTGAGCAATGTTAAAGCTGCTTGTTATTATGGTTGCCAGCTTATCCGGCCTTTTGCATCGTTCGATAATGCCCATGACCCGCAAACTATGGATATAATAGCAAGAGCGTTAGGTGCAGAACCTGTCGACTGGCCCATCAAGACCCGCTGTTGCAGTGGCAGTATGACCAGCACGCTAACCCACATTGGCCTGAGTATGAACTTCGAACTGCTGAAAGAAGCAAAATTACGGGGAGCAAATGTCATGCTGACAGCCTGTCCGCTCTGCCAGTTCAACCTGGAATGTTTCCAGGGAAAGATCACGAGGAAATTCCATGAAGATATAAAAATGCCGGTCATGTATTTCACCCAGCTCATGGGCCTTGCATTTGGAATTCCAAAAAAGGAACTGGGATTGCACAAGATGTTATCACCAGAGTTGATTTTAGCCTAAAAACCGGGAGGATCTTTATGACAACTAATCACGAAATCCGCGTAGGATTTTATATCTGCCACTGCGGGCACAATATTGCCAGCATAATTGATGTGGCATTAATTACAGCGTATGCAGCCAAACTGCCACATGTGGTCGTATCAAAAGATTACAAATATATGTGCTCAGATCCGGGACAGGAAATAATCCAGAAAGACATTCAGGAATTTAACCTGAACCGGATCGTGGTAGCATCCTGCTCTCCCCTGCTCCACGAAGCCACATTCCGCTCAGCCACGGAGAAAGCTGGTCTGAACCAGTTCTTTATGCAAATGGTAAACATCAGGGAAAATGTATCATGGGTACATGAGGACAAAGAGATGGCTACTCTTAAAGCAAAAGACCTGGTGCGAGCCGCCATCCAGCGCGTTGGTTTCCATAAAGCGCTCGAAAAAAAGAAGGTCCCGGTAAACCCGGCGGTAATGATCGTCGGCGGCGGTATTGCAGGAATCACTGCCGCTTTAAATATGGCCAACGCCGGAAAGAAAGTTTACCTGGTGGAAAAAGATCCTACCATTGGCGGCTTCATGGCTAAGTTCGATAAGACTTTTCCCACCCTCGACTGTGCAGCCTGCATCCTTACTCCTAAAATGTCTTCCGTTAAAAAACATCCGAATATTACTCTATGGTCATATTCGGAAGTTTCAAAAGTTGAAGGGTTTGTTGGTAATTACAAAGTACAGGTCACCAGGAAACCCCGGTATGTTATTGAGGATCTTTGCGTTGGTTGTATGGCTTGCGTTGAGGCCTGCACTTTTAAAACCGCCAAATTCCCTAATGAATTTGATTTCGGCTTAAGTAACCGCAAACCGGTTTATATTCCCTTCCCGCAGGCTACACCGCTGGTTGCGCTGATCGATGAAGAAACCTGCATTCATTTCAGGACAGGCAAATGCAAGCAACCATGTGCCGAAGCATGTGACAGGAAGGCATTCGATTTCGAAATGAAGCCCGAAATTATTGAGATTGAAGTGGGGACTATTATTCTTACAACGGGCTTTAAGCCGTTTGATCCTTTGAAATCGCCTTATTACGGCTATGTGAAATATCCCAATGTTTACACTTCTCTTGAGATCGAGCGGCTGGTAAATGCTTCAGGGCCGACAGAAGGCCATGTCAGGCTCAGGGATGGTTCGGAGCCGAAAAGCATCGGGATCATCCACTGTGTGGGCTCGAGGGATGAAAAAACCAACAAATGGTGTTCCAGGGTTTGCTGCATGTATTCACTGAAACTGGCTCATCTGCTGAAAGAACACTCCGGTGCGGAGATCTACAACTTCTATATTGACATGCGAACCCCCGGAAAGGGTTATGAAGAGTTTTATGACAAGTTGCTGAACGAAGGAGTGCATTTCATTCGCGGCAGGGTTGCAGAAGTCACCGATTGGGCGGTTACGGATGCTGAAAAAAATAAACTGATCCTTCGGGTGGAAGATACCCTTATCGGCACAGTCCGCAGGATCCCGGTTGATATGGTAGTCTTGTCGCTTGGCATGGAACCCGGGAGTGACGCGCAGGACATCCGCAGAACGTTCAACATATCATGCTCCAATGATGGTTTCTTCCTGGAGCGTCACCCCAAGCTGGCTCCGGTCAGTACATTTACCGATGGTATTTTCATTGCCGGTGCATGCCAGGGGCCAAAAGATATCCCCGACAGCGTTGCCCAGGCCGGGGCAGCAGCAGCGGAAGCCCTGGCGCTGATCGATGCAGGTTTCGTCGAACTGGAACCCAATACAGCTTACATTGAAGAAGAATTATGCTGTGGCTGCCAGGTTTGTATCAACATGTGTCCCTATAAGGCAATTACATTCGACCTGGAAAAAGGCAAGTCGTATATCAATGAAGCACTTTGTAAAGGTTGCGGCACCTGTGTGGGGGCCTGCGGCTCGGGTGCCATATCCCAGAATCTCTTTGAAGATGAAGAGATTTATAATGAAATCGAAGGTTTAATGGTGGAATAATTATTAAAGAAGACAGAAGTCAGAAGTCAGAAGTCAGAAGATTAAATCAGAAAATTGAAATTTATGGAATCATATAGTAAAGATAATTACGATTGGTCACCACGTATTGTTGCATTTTTTTGCAACTGGTGCACTTACACTGCCTCAGACCTGGCAGGAGTTTCCCGCCTGAGATATGCCCCTTCGACGCGGGTAATCCGCGTGATGTGCTCTGGCAGGATCGAACCCTCCTTTATCCTCGATGCATTCACAAAAGGCGCCGACGGTGTGCTTATCGGCGGTTGCCATCCGGGCGACTGCCATTATTCTGAAGGAAACTACAAATGCTTGCGCCGTTACCATTTACTGCAAAAGTATGTGGAGCAGATCGGGCTGGAGAAAGACCGCCTGCGGCTCGAATGGATCAGCGCCTCGGAAGGCAAACGGCTCCAGGAGGTGGTCAATGAAATGACGGAAACCCTCAGGCAACTCGGACCGTCGAAAATTAAAGAAACTGTCGAAACGATTAATAAATAATGGATACCCATCATGGCTGTTGAAAAACCAAAACTCAAGCTGGCTGTCTATTGGGGAGCCGCGTGCGGCGGTTGCTGCGTTTCTGTGCTCGATGTACATGAGCACCTGTTTGATATCGTAGAAAATGCCGACCTGGTCTTCTGGCCTATCGCGCTCGATATCAAATACGGGGACGTAGAAGCAATGCCGGATCAATCCATCGATATCACCTTGTTCAATGGTGCGGTCCGGAATAGTGAAAACGAACATATGGCCCATGTTCTCAGGCAAAAATCAAAGATCCTCATCGGTTATGGCTCCTGTGCTCACATGGGGGGAATACCGGGTCTCGCTAATTTTTCCAATAAGGAAGATATCTTTAAAAGGGTTTATGAAGACAGCGAATCCACCGAAAATCCCGGTAAGGTAAGGCCTGTTGAAGAATTGGACGTTAAAGAAGGCCATATTCATATTCCCCATTTCTACAATGATGTAATGACCCTCGCTCAAACCGTCGATGTGGATTATTTCATTCCCGGATGCCCGCCACAGTCTGAAAGACTGCTTGAGGTTTTCCTGGCAGTTGTCAATGGTGCCGAACTGCCGCCTAAAGGCTCCGTGATCGGCGCATTTCCGCGGGTGCAATGCGATGATTGCAAAAGAAAGAAATCGGACAAAAAAGGGATTACACGTTTCTTCAGGCCCTGGGAAGTTGAAGACGATGGCGAGACCTGCCTCAACGAACAAGGGATACTCTGTATGGGCCCTGCTACCCGCGGAGGATGCGGAGTCCGCTGCGTGGAAGGGAATGCTCCATGCCGCGGCTGTTACGGGCCACTGGATGACATCCCGGATGCAGGGGCCAAGAATATGTCGGTTATCGCATCGATGCTCGAAGGGAAAGAACCCGATGAAATAGGACAAGCTATCGATTCCATCGTGGATCCCGCAGGTACTTTTTACCGTTTTAGTTTACCAGGATCAAAACTCAGAAGAAAACTATCATGAAACAAATCACTATTGATCCCATCACCCGCCTTGAAGGTCATGGGAAGATCGAAATATTTTGCAACGACGACGGAGACGTGGAAAATGTCTACTTCCAGGTCCCGGAACTCAGGGGATTTGAAAAATTCTGTGAAGGAAGGCCCATTGAAGAGATATCACAGATAGTGACCAAAATCTGTGGCGTATGCCCCGGATGCCACCATATGGCCGCCGGCAAGGCTGCCGATATGGTCTTCGGTGTAGAGCCGACCCCAGCTGCAAAAAAGATCAGGGAACTCTTTTACATGGCCCATTTCGTGCATAGTCATATCGCACATTTCTATGCGCTGGGTGCTCCCGACTTTGTGGTTGGCCCCGATGCCCCAAAATCAGAAAGAAATATTCTTGGCGTCATCGGAAAGGTCGGGAAAGAGATCGGTCTGGAGGTCATAAAACAACGCAGAAGGGCACAGGAAATCCAGGCTTTGTTGGGCGGACACCAGACACACATAGTGCTGAATGTACCCGGTGGTGTCAGGAAAGGGCTTAAGGAAGAAGAAAGAAAGGATATCGTCGAAAAGGCAAAAGGATTTATTGAATTTTCCCGTTTCTCGATGAAGATTTTCAATGATGTGGTCCTGGCAAACCCGCAATATGTCGACCTGATCCTGAATGGCCCTTACTCATTGAAAATCCATTCTATGGGTTTGGTGGACGACAAGAACAGGGTGAATTTTTACGATGGTAAGGTCAGGGTGGTTGATACGGAAGGAAAGGAACTGTACAAGTACTCACCCGTTGAATACAGAGATTTTATCGCCGAAAGGGTTGAACCGTGGACCTATCTTAAATTCCCCTATCTAAAGAAAATAGGATGGAAAGGGTTTGTCGAAGGGCAGGACTCCGGCGTATATCATGCTACACCGCTCTCAAGGCTCAATGCAGCCGATGGCATGGCAACCCCGATTGCGCAGGAAGAATATGAACGGATGTATGCCACACTGGGCGGTAAACCCGTTAATGCCACCCTGGCAATGCACTGGGCCAGGCTTGTTGAGTTGATCTATGCTGCAGAACACTGCCTGGAACTGGCTTCAGATCCTGAAATCACAAGCCAGGACTTGAGGGCCAGAATCGAAAAAGTGCCCACCGAAGGTGTCGGAATCGTAGAAGCCCAGCGGGGAACGCTCACCCATCATTACTGGACCGATGAGCGTGGTATTGTGACGAAGGCAAACCTCATTGTAGGGACAACAAATAATCATGCGGCGATCAGTATGTCAATCAAAAAGGCCGCCCAGGAGCTGATTAAAAAAGGTGTCGATGTAACTGACGGCATCCTGAACAGGATTGAAATGGCTTTCAGGGCTTACGATCCCTGCTTCTCATGTGCCACCCATCACTTACCCGGTCAAATGCCGCTGACGGTCAATTTCAGGGACTCACAAGGCAATATTACCAGAAGTGTCTCGAGGTAAATGCCTCATCATTGGTTTTGGCAGCGATGCCCTCTCGGATGATGGCCTGCCAATCAGGCTCATCAATGATTTAAAGGCTATTTTAGATCCGGATAAGTTCATATTGATGACGAGTCCTGTCGGTGGCCTTGAATTGCTTAATCTGCTGGACGGCTTTAATACTGCTGTATTGATCGATACGCAGCTTACTTCAAAGAGAAAACCCGGGGTAATTCATAAATTTACGCCTGACAATTTTGAGGAGACTTTTCATCTTTCCAGCCAGCATGATGTATATTTCCATGAAGCGCTTCGCCTTGGATCAGAAATGGGTATTTCTATGCCGGACGATATCCATATAGTAGCAATTGAAATTGTAGAAAATAAAAAGCTTAGTTTTGAATTCTCTGATGAAATCAGGGAGAAGTATCAATCCATCCTTTCTTATCTTTGCCGGATTCTAAAGAGAATGTCTGGCCCTGATGTTTAAAAAACTTGGCATTTATCCCATCGTAATCCTCTCCATGGTCTTCTGGGGGATGTCGTTTGTGTGGACATCCATCGTCTTTAAATATTATCATCCCATTACTACGGTTTTTCTTAGGTTAGTCATTTCATCCACCCTGCTTATGGTTTTTATCTTCATTACAGGGAAGGTCGAAAAGCTGAAAAAAGAAGACCGCGGCTTGCTTTTTATATCCGCGTTATTCAATCCATTCCTGTATTTTTTAGGAGAGAACTTCGGATTAAAAAACTCATCGCCCACGATCAGTTCGGTGATTATCGCGACTATTCCGGTTTTCACCCCCCTGGTAGCCTTTTTTACGCTGAAAGAAAGGCTGTCATGGCTGAACATCGCCGGTATCTTCATTTCTTTCATCGGCATCGGGATCATGCTGGTCAACCCTGATCTTTCACTGAACTCCTCACCGGTTGGTGCCGCTCTCCTGCTGGGAGCCGTGGCATCAGCTATTATTTATTCAGTATTTCTTAAAAGACTGACTCATAAATACTCTGCCCTGACGATTATCACCTATCAGAATGCCATTGGCGTCCTCTACTTTCTTCCATTTTTTCTCATCTTTGATTTCAGGCATTTTATAACAGTCAGACCAAACCTGGAACTGATTTCTGCCCTGTTTCAACTAGCTTTCTTCGCCTCTTCAGTGGCTTATATTTTCTATACGATGACCATCAAGAAAATTGGAGTAAGCCGGACCAACGTTTTTTCGAATCTCATCCCGGTTTTCACTGCAATATTTTCTGCTATCTTTATCTCCGAAATCTTTTCCATAACCAAAATAACCGGCATGGCTATAGTCATTGCCGGAGTGATGGTGGCGCAAGTGAGGAAGCGGAGAATAGAAAATTGAAAATTGGTACTAATAACCACTAACCACTAACTAATAAATAACCACTAACCAATGACTACTAACCAACAACTAAACATCACCGTGCTGGGCGCCGGCCTGGTTGGATTTCCGATTGCTTTGGATTTAAGTAAGGATGAAAACTTTTCCGTCACGTTATGCGATATCCGGAAAGACCGGCTCGACCGGATAAAGGAGCATCATGGATTAAACACGTTGCAGGCTGATCTTTCGGATGCATCCACAGTGAAAAATATCGTCCGTAAGGCTGACTTAGTCGTAAGCGCCGTTCCGGGTTATCTCGGGTTTCAGACACTTAAACTGATCATTGAAGAAGGCAAAAACGTCGTCGATATTGCTTTCTTCCCGGAAGATCTTTTTGAGCTTGAGAAACTAGCTGAAAAACAGGGTGTTATCGCTATTTCCGATATCGGGGTGGCGCCGGGAATGAGCAACATTCTTACTGCTCATGCATTCAGCAAGCTGGAAAAGACTGAAAAAGTCAGGATTTTTGTAGGTGGATTGCCGAAGGTCAGGCAATTACCCTTTGAATACCGTGCCGTGTTCTCCCCTATCGATGTTATAGAAGAATACACACGTCCGGCCAGGTTTATACGTGAAGGGAAGCTGGTAGAAATGCCTGCCCTCTCTGAACCTGAATTTCTTAATTTCACCGGGTTCGGGACACTTGAAGCTTTCAACAGCGACGGGCTCCGGACGCTCATCCGCACGATTGACTGCCCTGATATGATCGAAAAAACCCTGCGTTATCCGGGCCATATCGGAAAGATCAGATTGTTACAGGAATGCGGTTTCTTTTCAACTGAGATGGTCAACGTGAAAGGCCAGCTTATCCGCCCGATCGACCTGACCACCCAGTTGCTTTTCCCCATGTGGGATTTAAAGGATGAGGAAGACCTGACCGTCATGTTGGTTATGGTTGAAGGGATGAAAAATGGCCGTAAAATGAGGTTTACCTGGGAACTTTCAGATCAGTATGATCAGGCATCCGGTATCCATTCGATGGCCCGTACAACGGGTTACACGGCTACCGCTGCCGTGAGGCTCATTACCAGTGGATTGTACACTAAGAAAGGGGTTTCTCCACCTGAATATGTTGGGTTCGACCCGGCTTGCGTTGATTTCATGCTGAAAGACCTGGCCAAACGCGGGGTTATTTACCGCGAAAAGATTGAAACTTTATAAAATCATGCCCTCCCAGCGACAATTGTTTTTCGAATACCTGGGTATCCCCTCTTCCCGGCCACTAGGCCTTGAGATATCATCAGCCCGGGGCATTTATCTTTATGGTCCCGATGGAAAGGAATACATCGACCTTGTGTCCGGTGTTGCAGTCAGCAATTTAGGACATCAGCATCCTGAAATTATCCTGGCCGTGAAAGACCAGGTAGACCGGCACATGCACCTTATGGTTTACGGTGAGTTGATACAGTCACCCCAGATTCAACTGGCAGAGGCGCTTGCAGGTGTTTTGCCACCCCAGCTTCATTCGACCTTTTTCGTAACTTCCGGAAGTGAAGCCATCGAAGGGGCCATGAAACTGGCCAAGCGGTTTACCGGCAGGACAGAAGTCATCGCTTTCAGGAATGCTTATCATGGTGGGACGCAGGGTGCGCTGAGCCTTGCAGGAAGCGAGGCCCTGAAAAATTCTTTCCGGCCTTTGATTCCGGATATCAGGTTTCTCGATTTTAATAATTTTGAAAACCTTTCAAGTATTTCCTGCAAGACTGCCTGTGTTGTAGCAGAAACCATACAGGCTGAAGCAGGGATTGTATTGCCGGAGGAGGGTTTTCTGGAATCCCTGCGCAAAAGATGCACTGAAACAGGCGCCCTTCTTGTCATCGACGACATTCAAATGGGAATGGGTCGTACCGGAAAAATGTTCAGTTTTGAGCATACCGGTATTATTCCTGATATTCTTTGCCTGGCGAAAGCCTTTGGCGGTGGAATGCCTCTCGGTGCTTTCATTTCATCAAAAGAGATCATGAGCAGTCTGACACATGATCCTGAGCTTGGGCACATCACTACTTTTGGAGGACACCCGGTGAGCTGTGCCGCAGCCCTGGCTTCTCTCAATTATCTCACTTCAAAAAAAATATATGAAACTGCGGAAAATAAGGCTGGAATATTCATAAAAAGATTATCCGGTCATCCTTCAATTAACACCATCCGTCATATAGGGCTGATGCTGGGCATCGATCTGAACTCCTCTGAATCAGTTCATAAACTGATCCCTGTCTTCCTGAATAACGGACTGATTGCCGATTCATTCCTTTTCCGGCCAAAAGCTTTCCGCATTGCACCTCCTCTTATCATTACAGAAGAAGAAATCCACCAGACATGCGATAAGATAATCATCTGCCTGGATCAACTTTAGCCCTGCTCATTAAATATTTATATCTTTAGAAGCTTAAGCCCTTATTATGTCAGTTCAAATTCTGGACGAAGAGATTATATTCCCCCACCCCTCCAATGCCGATAAAGATGGCCTGTTGGCAATCGGCGGTGATCTTTCTGCTGAAAGGCTACTGTTTGCTTATGCCAATGGTATTTATCCCTGGTTCAATGATGACTCTCCCATTCTCTGGTGGTCGCCTGACCCCCGGATGATCCTGATTCCCGGTGAGTTTAAAAGATCAAAGAGCCTGGCTCATACGATCAGAAGAGGGAAATTTGAAATCAGATTTGATGAAGATTTCAAAAGTGTTATAAAGAACTGTGCAGAAGCCGGCCGACGAGGGGAAGAAGGCACCTGGATAACACCTGGGATGATTTCAGCATACATTAAGCTGTATGAGACGGGATTTGCCCACAGTGTTGAGATTTACTTGAACGGGAACCTTGCAGGAGGACTTTATGGCTTATCACTTGGAAAAGTTTTTTTCGGGGAATCGATGTTCCACCTGGAAAGGGATGCTTCCAAAGTGGCACTTGCAGCCCTGGTTGACCGTTGCCTTGAATGGGATTTTCATTTCATCGATGTACAGCAACGAACGGACCACCTGCGAAGCCTCGGCGCCAAATCCATACCACGTGCATCTTTTCTCTCAATGCTTGCCGGGGCATTAAAATATCCCACATTGTCCGGTAAATGGTAACTTTGTTGAAATTTTTTACCTCATGACAACACTACAGGAAAAATTCATGGATGAAGCTATCCGGCTTGCTGAGACTAATATGGAAAGAGGACATGGGGGTCCATTTGGTTGCGTCATCGTAAAAGATGGTGAAATAATCGCTTCAGGCTATAATGAAGTACTGAACAATAATGACCCAACTGCCCACGCGGAAATTGTCGCTATCCGCCGTGCCTGTGAAAAGTTGAATAATTACTATCTTGAAGGATGCGAAATTTATACCAGCTGTGAGCCCTGCCCTATGTGCCTGGGTGCTATTTACTGGAGCCGGCCAGGTAAAGTATATTATGCAGCTTCAAGGGAAGATGCAGACCAGGCCGGTTTTGACGATAAGCACATATACCGGGAACTATGCCTGCCACTGACTGACCGTATCATTCCTTTTCAACAGATCATGCAGCAGAAAGTCAAAGATATATTCCTTACCTGGACCCGGATGAATCTGAATATCAAATATTAATACTTCCCAGGTTGAATCAGAACCTCAAATCTCACCTTGCACTTCTCGGAGCCAATACTATTTACGGCCTTAATAATTATTCTCTTAAAACAGTAAGTCCCAGTGTTAATGGCATTTACATTTATCTTCAACCTCTCATTGCTTCTGTAGTAGCTATTCTTTTTGGGAAGGATGAGCTGACTGTCATCAAGACCATCGCTGCCTTTCTGATCATGGCGGGAGTGTATTTTGTCACCCGGCAGCCAAAAAGAAACAAGCCGGCTTTTCCCGCAACATAATATTTCCGTTGAGCCTACAGGAAAAAGTCTATTTTTGCCAAAAAAATTTATAAAAAATGAAAAAGTTAATTTTTACATTAATCTTCCTCGTTTCACTGATCACAAATGTAATAGGTCAGGATCAGGAAGTTGCTTTCGATCGTCCTCTTAAAAACGTTACGGATTCGCTATCCTATAGTTTCGGATTATTAATCGGAAATAACCTGATGGTACAGGGCGTCAAAGAAATTAACCATGATTTGTTCATACAAGGATTTAATAATGGCTTTGCCAATCAGCAACCCATTCTGAAAATTGAAGATGCCAATCAAATTGTACAGGATTATTTTAACAAACAAATTACTGAAGAAGCTAATATGAACTTACAGAAAAGCGCAGAATTCCTGGTGGAAAATCAAACCAAGGTAGGTGTAGTAACATTGCCCAGCGGACTGCAATATAAAATTCTGACACCGGGGGAAGGTATTCCTCCCAAAGCAACAGACCAGGTAAGGGTCCATTATCATGGAACTTTTATTGACGGAACTGTTTTCGATAGTTCGGTCGAGCGCAATGAGCCGATTGTTTTTGGAGTCAACCAGGTTATTCCGGGATGGACAGAAGCCTTGCAACTGATGAAGCCCGGCGCAAAATGGATGCTTTATATTCCCCCAGCGCTTGCTTACGGCGATAAAGGCGCCGGTGGCGTCATCGGCCCGAACCTGGCACTCGTTTTCGAAGTTCAACTCATTGAGGTGATAGCTGGGGAATAGAAATTTTGAATGTTGAATTTTGAATGTTGAATTCGGGTTAATTAATAAGTCCCTAATTTAAAATTCAACCTTCAACATTCAACATTATAACCCAAACGGATGTTCTACTTCAAAGTTTGGCCTGTAATTCTGATGGCTGGATAGTTCCTGAACCCAGCCGTTTTCAAAACCTGATTCTTCCAATTCCTTTATTACTCTGGAATACTCTTTAGCTTTCAGGGTGCGCCCCAGAAATTCGTGGTTATTGACTTGATACGTTGGGTAATACTGCGACATCAGGGATATATGAAGGTCGTTGGATAGCTCCTTAGCAATTGTTCTCAGCACGTTGATACTATTTTCAGGATGTCCCGGCAACACAAGATGCCTGATGATAATGCCCTTCATGGCATAACCACCCTGATCCAATGGCAATTCAGTGCCTTTCTGACGTAACATTTCCTTAATTGCATAGAGTGCAATTTCAGGGTAATCCTTCACATCGGAATATTTTTTCCCCAGTGCTGCATCTGAATATTTAAAATCAGGAAGGTAAATATCTATGTAACTTTCGAGTTCCCGGATAATCGCGGGGTAGTCGTAAGCATTGGTATTGTAAACAAACACAGGGTTTAATCCAAGAGCCCGGAGTGAATTGATAATGACTTTTACCTGCGGAACGAAATGAGAAGGTGAGACAAATCCCACATGATTAATTCCGGTAGAAAGGATCTTAGCTATTTGCCTGATGACCTCCTTAAACTCAATCTTTTGTGCGCTGTAATCCAACGAATTACAACTTATCTGGTGGTTCTGGCAATAAATGCACTGCAGGTTACAATGGGTAAAGAAGATATTGCAAATGCCCTGGCCGCCCGAAATAGCAGGTTCTTCTCCATGATGGATGCAAATGGAAGATATACTGAAAGTCGCATCAGCTTTACAATAGCCCAGCCTGGATGAATAACGGTCGGCGTTGCAATTCCGCGAGCAAATCCTGCAGGACCTCAGATCTTCAAGCGGAACTGAAAGGGATTTACAATCGAGAAGGTCAATTTTTTTCAGAATATCCATCAAATTAGAATATCGAAGCCAAAAATAGGGATAAGCCTGTTATATTTGTACTTATCCAATTTCATTCTTATGAAAAGATATGCCCTGTTAATTTTGGTTGTTTTTTTTGCAGGTATCGTCCATTCGCAAACCCTTAAACTGGCAACCCAAAAGGGATTAAAAGTGATAGGATTCACCGACCGCCACAATAACAATTATGAGCTTCCGGAGACTTTTCCCTTGTTTACATTTCAGGTGAACGGAAAGATCTATAGTGTGGGAGATGCCAGCGCGCAAATGAAAGATACTATCTGCACCTTTTCTTTCGAAAATCAGATCACAGGTGAAGTATTCCCGGAGCAGCAATATAGAAAAGGGTGGAAGTGCCGGGTAGTCATTCAAAATAATACCGGGGATACGGTTGATATTGAAAATATCGTCCCTTTTGGCGAAACAGCCGGACATATTTACCTTACCTCCACCGGCCCCTGGGCGCTGACCAGGGCTAAGATTTTCCGTCCGGGTCTGGGACCGGTCGGGGTCATTCTTCCGGATAATGCATGGGAAATGGGCTACGGGGCTATTCCCATCTACGATAACCTTTCTGTTTGCGCCATTGCAAGGAGAACCAAATCCGACCAGGCTGAATGGCGAAGGTACCGGACAATCGTTTATCCAGGCGGAAATGTTGAATACACTATCTGGGCGGATGAATATGCCGGCGATTGGCAAAATGGCCTTAAATTGATGTTCCAGGACAGATATTTATATGATCTTGAGTCTTTTGAAGATAGCCTTTACCTGCGTTCAGACCTGCAGTGGATACGCCATGATTACCTCATCGGACTGCAGTTCGCATGGAACCAGGAGTACTACGACTGGCAAAAACAGGAATATACGGTAGATTCATTTCTTGAAAGAGGGAAGCGTCTTTTCGGGGGATATGATGTTATCGGCTTATGGCCCACCTGGCCACGCCTGGGTGTTGATCGGCGCAACCAGTGGGATTTGTTTTCCGATTTACCCGGCGGTCTTAACCGGTTGAAAAGCTTTTCGCAACAATGGAAGCATGAAGGAACCAAATTCTTTATCTGCTATAATCCCTGGGATGAAAGTACACGGACAGAAAACCCGTATGCAGGAATGGCAAAGCTGATCGAAGCGACGGATGCAGATGGAGTTGTTCTGGATTGTCATGGCGCCTCGAGTTATGAGCTACAAAAAGCGGCCGACAGCATCAGGCCTGGTGTGATCATGTACAGTGAAGGCATGGCGGTAGTAAAAGACATGCCCGGTATCGTTTCCGGAAGAGTCCATGATGCCATTTACCTGCCGCCACCGCTGAACCTGAACAAGCTGATAAGGCCTGATTTCGCTATTTTCCGCGTTTGCCAGGTACGCGATGGAAGGATCAGAAGAGAAGCTTCCGTTGCATTATTCAATGGTTACGGCACTGAACTGAACACCTTCGCCCCCGGCCAGTTTGATAACATGGAGGAAGATCTGCTTTACCTGGGTATGACAACCCGGATATTGCGTGAGAACACATCCAATTTCCTCTCCTGGCTATGGACGCCGTTGCTGCCAACTTTAACCGACAGCATCTGGGTCAATAAATGGCCACTGGAAGGCAAAACTGTTTATACTGTATTCAGCCTGATACCGGAGGGTTTTCAGGGGCCTTTGTTTGAAGAGCCTCCAATTGCCGGATTTCACCTGGTCAGCCTGTGGCATCACGAAGAATTGGAATGGATTGAAAAAGATGGCAAACAATTTATTCCGGTGACGACATCATCTTTTAATTCTTATGACCTGAATACCCGCACAGAAGGCAACATCGACTGTATAGCCCTGTTACCAGAATTAATCAGGGCAGAACTTACCAATGGATTGTTATCAATTGTTGCTGTCAACGGCGATGAAATCCGTGTCTGGGCAAGCAATCCATCCTATCAAAATGACCATTGCGTATTCCTGGGACCAGGCTCCCACGAGCTGAACGTCCTGGAAATATTCGGGAATTATGAAGGGAAATTCGTCATTCAATTATTTAAAAACAATGAACTGACGGATGAAAAGGTCGTCACACTTGAACCGGGAACACCTCGCCTGATAGGCAAAACAGCAAAAACACCTACTGCAATGGAGACACCTGATGGCATGGTTCTTATCCCGGCAGGTTCTTTTGACTTCATAGCCGAAAATACCGACCAGTTTATCCCCTACCCGGATAGTAAAGAACCTGAAAATATGCAGGTTGGTTCCTTTTATATCGATAAGTACCCGGTTACCAACCGGCAATTTGCCGGCTTCCTTGAAGCAACGGGTTATCTCCCGGAAGATACGGTCAATTTCCTTAAGCATTGGGTTAAAGGGACAATCCCGGCCGGGATGGAAAATCACCCGGTAGTTTATATCAGCCTTGAAGACGCCCGTGCCTATGCCACCTGGGCCGGAAAACGCCTTCCGACAGAGGTCGAATGGCAATATGCAGCCCAGGGCGGTGAAGGCCGGATCTGGCCTTGGGGAAATGAGTTTGATTCGACCCGCTGTAACAATGCCTCCGGAAAAACATCAGCAGTGGATGATTTTCCGAGGGGTAAAAGCCCGTTTGGGGTTATGGACCTGACAGGAAATGTCTGGCAATTAACCAGCGATGTTTATAATAATGGCACTTACTATTTTGTCATCATGAAAGGAGGGAGTTTTTACAAACCAACTTCCTCCTGGTGGTATGTGAAGGGAGGCCCGCAGCCGAGCACCTGGCATCAGCAGCTCTTGCTGGTTTCGCCATCATTCGACCGGAACGCCACGGTGGGGTTCAGATGTGTTAAAGATAAGTCTGATTAATTAAAAAAGAAAAATTCTATCTTGTGCATTCATTTAAACCCACAGACGGATGAAACTGAAAGCAATCATCATTATTATTTGCATACTTATGGCATTTGGAAAAACATCAGGACAATCAGGTGAATTAAACGGTCATACCCTTGGAGTCTTGCTTGTAAATGGCAATTCTGTGGATGACAAAGAATTTAAAGCATTGATAGAATTCCTGAAAACATTGAATTTTTCCGGACTTCAAATTCTGACTACAGATGATTTGATCTCAAAACCAAAACTGCTGAAAGAAACCGATATTATCTGGGTTTATAAAAACGACACACTTCCTTTAAAATCAACGGATTCTCAGAAGTTGTTCAGCACTTTGACCAGCTTTGTCGAGAAAGGCGGCAAGCTCGTCCTTGCTAACCAGGCATGCATGATGATCCCATTACTTGGGCTTGATGAAAAGGAGCCTGAAACAAGGCTAAAACAAACCATCGATGAAGGATACGGAAGGCAACTTGGTTACCATGCTTTCCGGGAGCATCCATTGTTTGAGGGCATGCATGGCGGGGCCTATGTTTTAAAACCGTTAAAAGACACCATAGTCCTGCAGACGGGTTATTTTGGTAATAATAAACCACCTAATGGCAGGGTTATCGGGGTGGACTGGGACTATATTTTCCTTAGGGAAGAAAATAAACTTATTATTGAATATGAATCAGGTAAGGGGAAAGTTTTGTGTATTGGCGGCTATTTGCTGTACAGTTTGCCTAACAGGAACCGTATTCATCTTGAAACCTTTACAATAAATATTTTCAGGTACCTGGCAAAGGATTCACATGATGTAAAAAGCTTTTATTGGAATTACGATAAACCAGTCGTGATAGAGACACCGTTTCAGATCAACCAGCCAATTCCCCACGCTGGTTCCAATAAGCTTTTAGACCTGGAATCAGCGCTGAGCATCAAACCGGGTAATAGCACAGGAAATTACTGGGACCTTGCAGGGGAAAGACTTCTGCTAATGGGGCAAGATCATGGTGGTATCCGCGAGATCTGGGCGCATCCTGCCTTGTGCCTTCGTGATTATGAAGTACACTACGCAATGAAAGACGGGGACAGTTTGCGGAATATTGACCTGCTAAACCCGGAAATTGAAGTCCTGCCCTCGGCTTATGTCAGAAAGTACAACCTCACAGGTGACCTGTTAGGTGAATCCATTACCGTATCTCCAAATCAGCCATATGCGGTCATTCATTATGATTACCAGGGAAATGCGCCCATTAATTTTGATATCTCATTCCGGGTACTCTTCCGGTTGATGTGGCCCTATTCTGAAAAGGTCCTGGGGAATTTACATTACTCCTGGAATGAAGATTTGCAGGCTTTTATAGCATGCGATCAGTCGGGTGATTTTGTGACGATTGTTGGAGTAAACGAAACACGAGATGACATCTCCTGTTTTTCAAATACCAGTTATGACAAGGTAAAGAAGGGGAATGGAAACCTCGGGATGACATCTCAAATCATGTCTTTCGAGCTGAGACTCCCCGGCCCGGGCTCGTTTGATGTCATTATAGCATCTTCCGCAGAAGGCTACGATAATACCCTGAAGGCCTATTTAAAGGCGCTTTCTGATCTATCATCTGTTATCCTTGAATCCCAGGCATATGCTGATTCCATCCTTCAAAGATCCATGTTGATTGAAAGCCCGGAGAAAGACTTCAATGATGGCTATCGCTGGGCTTTGCTGGCAACCGACCACTTCCAGGTTAACACTCCGGGTGTCGGATCTTCCCTTGTTGCCGGTTATGCTACCAGCGACAATGGCTGGGACGGGCAGCATGCCGTCAGTGGCAGACCTGGCTACGGTTGGTACTTCGGAAGGGATGGAGTATGGAGCGGCTGTGCCCTGCTTCATTACGGCGATTTTGATAAAGTCAGGCTCATGCTGGAAACTTTTCAGCGATACCAGGATCTAAATGGCAAGATATTTCACGAACTCAGCACTTCAGGTATCGTTCATTATGATGCGGCGGATGCTACGCCATTATATATAATCCTTGCAGGACGCTATCTCCGGCACAGCGGCGACAGTGCGTTTATACGTGCAAGCTGGCCGTATATCAAAAAAGCCATTGACTTCTGTTACAGCACAGATACCGATGGCGACCTGCTGATTGAAAATACCAATGTAGGCCATGGCTGGGTTGAAGGCGGGCATTTATTCGGCTCACACACTTCGCTTCACCTGGCGTCATGCTGGGCCGCTGCATTGGATGAAGCGTCATACCTGGCTAAAAACCTTGGACTGATTGACGAAGAGCAGAAATATCGCAAAGACGCACTCATAGTTAAAACCACCATCAACCAAAATTTCTGGAACAAGCAAAATAATTATTACTACCATGGCCTGATGCCTGACGGGAGCTATATGGAGGATGTCTCCATCATGCCGTGCATTCCGATGCTTTTTAACCAGGCAGACCGAGATAAAGCGCAAAAAGTCCTTCCGGTCATTGCAGCCAATGGCTTTACTTCTGATTGGGGATGCAGGATTGTGGAAGAAGGCAGTCCACATTTCAACCCGGGCGGATACCATACCGGCAGCGTATGGCCGCTTTTCACCGGCTGGGCCGCATTGGCCGAGTTCAGGAATAACAATTACCTGCAAGGTTATTCGCACTTGATGAGCAATATTTTAATTTATCAGTACTGGGGACTGGGCTTTATTGAAGAAGTGTTACATGGCGAGATTTTTCAACCATTCGGGGTTTGCCACCACCAGTGTTGGTCGGAGACCATGGCCCTGCAGCCGGCCATTGAGGGGATGCTTAGCTACCAGCCGGATGCATTGAAGCACCAAATTAGTCTTAAACCATGGTTTCCGGCGGACTGGAGCACTGTGAGTGTGAGTGGAATACGAGTGGGTAACGCAAGAATTAACATGATAGTTCAAAGTTCAAAGTTCAAAGTGCAAAGTTTAAGTGATACAGTTCAAAATTTAGGTCAGAATATTAAAAACCAAGAATTTAATAAGCTTAAGGCTGATTTCATTAACACTTATACATTAACTAAAGAGCTGACAGGTCGTCTTGATATGCATTTTCAGCCGGTATTTCCACCGGGGAGTGTTATTCAGAAGATCAGGGTGAACGGGTTACCGGCAAAGGACCCGGGGGTGAGGGAAACAGAACAGGGTTGGGTAATCCCGGATTTCGGGTTCTGGCTGGACAGTGTTGCTACCGTCGAAATTTATTGGGAAGGCGGCATCACGGCATTGCCCGTTATATCGCATCCAAAGCCCGGGGACAGGTCGGAAGGGCTTCGGATCATTAATACAACCTATTCAAAAGGAGCATACAGCATTACCGTTGAAGGGTTGCAGTCAAAGCAATATGATCTGAAAGTCTGGGCAGCGGACCCGGATAAATACCAGGCCGATGGCGCGGAGATGACTTCAGTTGATGGATATTTAATCACCCTTTCTGTTAACCTCCCTGACCCTGGAACAAAATATGCAGTAAAAACAATCAGGATGCTGAAGAGGTAGTTAGTTCCAGGGTCAGATTCTCTTCACGTCTCACGCTTTTAATTTCAAAAAATTTTAACCAGACTATCTAAATCATGCAACATTAAAAAGAAACATTTGGAGTATACCTAAAATGTATATACCTTTGCAGTATAAAACAAAGGAATATTATGAAAACACTTTCGCTAAAATTAGATGATTCAGTATTTACCGATACGGAACAAGTCATCAATCAAATTAAGAAATCCCGAAACAGATACATAAATGAAGCATTAGACTTTTATAATAAAGTTCAAAAAAGAAAAATCTTAGCTGACAAGTTGGCAAAAGAATCGGAACTTGTTAAGGATGAATCTATAAAAGTTCTTCATGAATTCGAAATGATTGATTATGAAAGCCAAACAATTTGAGGTCTGGATTGCTGACCTTAATCCTAAGTCAGGGACAGAACCAGGCAAAGTCAGGCCAGTCATAGTTATTCAAACTGATCTTTTGAACAAACACCATTCTTCTTCAATAATTTGCCCGATAACAACTAATGTTCAGAAGGAAAGTGAAATTTTAAGGGTTCACTTGAAAAAAGGTTGCTGTGGTTTAAGTGAAGGCTGTGATATAATGATTGACCAGATTCGGGCGATTGATAATAAAAGGATGTTAAAAAGAATTGGCATTGCTCCAAATGATATAAATCTAAAAATAAAAGACAATTTGAAAATATTATTTGATATGGAATAGATTTGAAAACTTTGAACTGACCAACTTCAACTTTGCCCTTTGAACTTTGAACTTTGAACTTATTTTTCCTCCCTTGTTGCAGATATTAAATCATTTTTTATATTTGTCGTGTTAAGCCCCCCGATCCTATAAAATCCTCTGCCACAGTCATCTGATCAATGCTATTATTGTGTTTTGAAGGTATTGAATGGATTTTCCGGAATGTTATTTTGACAGATAATGAAATATAAAATAACACATCCTCTTGAAATAAGAACTGAACCCTCAGTTGAAGGTGAAATTATTGGCCTCCTGCAACCCGGTTTTGTTTTTGATTGTGTGGAAGAAGAAGAGGGGCAGTCTATAAATGGGATCAGTAAGTGGTTAAAGGATACAAATGGGTTTTATTATTGGAGTGGAGCAGTGGAAGAAGCATTTCCCCCTAGGGATGTAAAGACTTTCACCCCGGCAACATCAAAGATCCCGGATTGGAACAGCGATAATTTTGATGTAACGGGATTTTGGCCGCAAACAACCGGCAAAGATATTGGCATTGCAGTGATTGATACTGGGATTTATCCGCATGAAGACCTTAAAGAAGCAATTGACGAAAGTAATCAACGATATTTTATATCCGACTCGATTGAAGACACCAACGGGCATGGTACCCATGTTTCAGGAATTATTGCTGCCCGGGGGAAAAGTGATCTTTACGGGGTCGCTCCCGGTTCCATAATTATTCCGTTAAAAATTGGCGCTCCCCCATTTTCAAACGAAGTTCTGATCAGTGCGATAAATTATGCGGCATCATTGCCTGAAGTGAAAATTATTAATTTGAGCCTCAAAGCGAATAGCAATAATATTGAACTTGAGAAGGCCATACAGGGAGCAATGCAGAAAGGGAAAATTGTAATCGCAGCCAGTGGTAATAATTACCGCAGATCCGTCGATTATCCTGCCAATTATAAAAATGTCATTGCTGTTGCAGCTATTCTCAGAGATGTAAATTCAATCAATGAAACATACCTTGTATCACGCGATTCGAACTACGGCTATGCAAACAGACCTGTAGACATTTGTGCCCCGGGTGTGCATATTGAATCGTGCAGAAATACTCAAAATGGTATTAATATAAAGTCGGGCACATCTATGGCCACTGCCTATATCAGTGGTATTGTCGCTTTGAAAATTCAAAAAGATTTATACAGGATTCACGACCAGAATTCTATACGGGAAGCTCTCGTTAATTCTGTTTTTCAGTTTGCAACCAGGGAACTGGACAATGAAAAGCTTATTAAATTACCAGTATTAAATCCGGATTTATTTATTAACAGCTAAAAGAAAAGCCATGACAAAGTTCAAATTTGCATTCCTTATTCTGGTTTCTTGTTTTGTGATCATCAACAATGTGAGCGCACAGGAAAAAGATAAATTAGAGTTGGATTTGACATCAATATCACCGGGAGAGAGCGCAACATTATTGCCGAAGGGAAACAGGGATTTCAGGTTCGTATTGCTCAAAAATGCATTTCCGACAAAAGAATATAAAATACAAATTGAAACGACCATTAAATTATTAGAACCATTGGAATTGAAAAGATCTGAATTTTTAGGTGGCCCTGATTCAGCTTTAATATGTAAAGAATTCAACGAAGTGTATCAATACTTAAATGAATTGACTGATCAGGATATCCTTAAAGATTCTAAGCCGAAACTTTCAGAAAAAGATATCAGTTTGAGAATTGATTCCTTAAAAACCTTTTTAAAGATAACCACATGCAATATTAAAGAGCTTAAGAAAAGGGCCGACAGTCTTATACAATGTTTTTACCGGAGTTATAATTTGCCGATAAAAGTTGGAACGGGAGAAATTGTAACGATCCATGTTACTTGTGATGATAAGTTGTGGACCTGGACACTTGAGGGTAATGAGCCGGGGAAATGGGTTACAACTTATGGCTTTGGTTTTACATTTAAAGCATTGGAGGGAGCTACCTATTATACAAAACAAGTCCCTGATACATCCGTTTTTCAAATATTAAAAACTTCGGATCCGGAGCCTTTGGATTTGAATTACATTCCGGCAATATTTTTCTCCTTTATACCGTCACAGCGGTTTAATAAATGTTTGAGTCAAAGTTTAACTGCCGGATTAGGATTTGATTTGACAAGTCCGGTGGTTTTTTTAGGATACAGCCTGTTGTTCTGGCATAATATCGGCCTGAGTGCAGGGTTGGCCTTTCAACAACAACAGCGGCTTAAGAGTCAATATAAGGAGAATGAGATTATTGGTTCGGAGCTTGATAAAGATCAGTTACATGACGACGTTTATCGACCGAACTTATTCATTTCAGTAAATTTCCGTTTTGGCGATAACCCTTTTAAAAGCAATAAGCCAGACACAAAAGAGTAACCTTGGTAATCTGTATAAGTTGCTGGGTTGTCATGATATTTCATTTCATTGAGGGTTTCCAACCCCGGGGTAATTCTATTCTCTCTTAACAGGAATATGATCAACTTCTTTTTGTCATACTAAATTTCCATCCATTATCCTCGAAAAATTGAAATAGATTTAAGTGCCTGACATTAAAATGTTTACAAACAGCAGGAATTTTCGAATCGCTTTTTTCACTTTCAGCACTGACTACGACAAAATCTGAGTCTTTTCCAAAGAGATTCTCCTCCTCCATTTTTTCAATCACCAAAGCTATAATCCATGGATCTGCTTCGTCTCTTTTAGCTCTTGGATCAATAAGGCGCGGAAAATTCGCAAGTATTTCCAGCGCTAATTTTCCCTGTTTGTTTGTGATCGAGAAAAAGGACGATTTGTATTTTGCAATAAGTCGGCCTATGTCATCTTTCGGGCCCGAATCAGAAACAATTTCATCATAAACCATGTCATGCGAAAACATTTTTTGTTGCCGGAATAATTCTTCCAGGTGTTTCCAAAGGTCAGGGAATATACTTGACGGATAATACCTGTTTATCGTAATCAATGCACTGCTGTCAATAAAGTATATATTATTCTCAGACTTCATTGAGCAAGGTGGATAAGTTTAAATTCAAAGCGTTCGAAGCCTGAGTGTAAGAAATCCTATTATTATACATTGCTTCAAGGACCAGATTGAAGAAGGTCTCACCACGTGTGGCTTTGCTTTGTACTTCAGGTTTAACGAATCCGCTTTTCTTCTTATCTGTTTTATAGGTGGATTTAATTTGTTCAAGAAGGTTAAAAAACCTGAGGTCTGTGATTTTATTCTCTTCTTTCAGTCTTCTCAGGTAGACTTCCCGGCTGATTTTGAGTTTCGAAGCGTATTGAGATATAGTTTTTAAGTCAGTTGTCGGTTCAATTAAATGATCGGGAGCCAGGAATTTTCCGGCAAAATCATTGCACTCCCACTCTTCTTTTTGTTTTGCTGTAGCAGCTTCAAATAGACACATTCCGGATTGATGGCGGAGAATATGAGCCAATTCATGGAAAATGGTAAAAATCCGGCCAGTATAGCTATGGTTGGAATTAGTGACAATGGCGTAAGGAAGTTTGTCCGTAAAACTAAAGCCCTGTACTTCATCCAATGGCATAGAGAACTGGAATACGAAGATACCAAGACGGTCTTCAACGGCAAACCTCCATTTCCGATATGCTTCACTATCAGAATTCCAGTTTATTTGTTCATCAATATCAATATCAAGAAGTTCCCGAAGCTGGTTATGGAAACTATCGCTGTCGTTAATTTTACCTTTAACATCGTTGAGCCATTGATAGCGATTTTTCCAATAGGTTTCGCCCTGGAGTTCCAAAGCGGTTTCCCGGAAATAGGTCACATCTCTTAAAATCTCCATTACTTTTTTAGAAAGTTTGCTTTTTGCGGGACTAAGGTTTCTGAAATCTTTCGGTTTGGCAATTTTCTCAGGAACAGCCGGCAAAAGGAAAACGGCTAATTGTCTTTTATAGGCATTTGCCAGTATTTTCAGTTTTCCAAGAGGAATATTCTTTCCTTCTTCTTCCCAAAGTTTGTATCTATCAGGTACAATATCAACCTTCCCGGCAATTTCAGCAAGGTCATACCCGGCCTCTTCTCTTGCCCATCGTAAAACTTGTGGGTTTATATTTAACTGAACTCGACTCATGGGTACAAAATAACGAATTTTTTTCGAAATTTTGCCAACTTATGAAACCCGGTTGATTAACACGACCGCCGGTTACATCCCACACTGAAAAAACTAGTACACTTTCTACCGGAAAGTCGGTCTTTTCTCCAGCCAATTTTGATAAAACTTTGCTAATTTTACCTCAGAAGTGTTACACTTTGATCCGGAATCACAAGTACACATTCATCTGGAATTGGTGGTGCAGTTTGTTGCAGAATATTCAGAATCGAAAAGTTTTTTACTACCAATATAATCCGGAGTATAACGATAGAGATCCTGGTGGTTAACCAAATGAAGAAATTTTACCATAATAAACGTTAAGACTTATGGCAACAACAGCTACCAAAAAAGAAATTGTCGACTATCTTTGGGAATGGGGTGAGCAAAATGGAGAGTGGGCAAAACTACTCGTTAAAGAGATAATTGAAAAGGAGCGTATCCTCACAGAAGAAGAGCGAAAAGAAGTTTATCACCTTTTTTTGAATACTATCGGTCTTAAAGATAATGCAAGGCATGAGGAACTAATTCGGCCTCAATATACTGTTCTTGAAAGTGATATAAAGTTGAAATCCCTTAGTAAAGTGCAAGGTGTTAACCGACTTGCATTAGGTCAGACTTTGGAATTCAGCCAAAACTTAACATTAATATATGGCGAGAACGGGACAGGAAAAACTGGATACGGACGTATCCTTAAGGCATTGGGATTCAGTTATGAAAAAAGAACAAAAGTGCTTTCAAATGTGTACGAGGATACACATGTAAAGCAAGCAGCAACAATTACTTATATCATGGACGGGAATGATAAAGAGTTTATTTGGGATGGGATAAATCATGGGGAAGCAGAGGACTTACATGGTATTTCTGTTTTCAATAATAATTGCGTTAAGCTGAGTTTGAACACGGATAGGGCATTATTGGTTACACCGATTGGATTTCACTTATTTTCACTGCTTTCAAATGAGCTGCAACAGCTTGATCGCATTCATGTTGAGTATATTGAGACCTTCAACACAAGTGTGCCGTGGCTTGATATGTTACACGAAGGGACGAAAATTTACAAATTTCTTGAGAGCTTAAGTCACAGTTCGCCTTTTGACGAGCTAAACAAACTCGGTACGTTCACAGTAGATGATGAGATTAAATTAAAAAAGACCGAAGGGGATTTGAAGAAGTTGAATAAAGAACTATTAGAAACGCAAATCCAAGGATTAAAGGCGCAAATCACGGAATTACAGGGAGTAATCAAAAAAGTGCAAATTGCTCAGAACATTCTAACCAATGAAGTATGGCAGACATATCAAAGGAACCTGAAAAAGCTTCGAGAATTAGAGCAAAATAAGAATACAGGGTTGAATGAAATAGCAGAGAGCAGAGGAATAGAGTTATTTGAATCGAATGAGTTTCAACAGTTTATAAAGGCTGCTGATGAGTATTTGCAAAAACTGGAAAAAGACGATTATCCAATAGATGATAATGAGGTTTGCATATACTGCCAGCAACAGTTACGTGATGCTGATGCAAGAGAGTTGCTTAAAAATTACCGTATGTTGTTACATGACACGACAGAAGCAGATATTAAAGCACTGAAGGTAATACTGGATGCAACAAAAATTGTCGTTAAGGAAATTGATGCTGATATAATTTTTCACCTTCCGTCCTTCGGACAAAATGAGGAAGGGAAACCCGTGCAACCGGCTGTATTAACCAGCTATACATCGAAGATTAGTTTGTTTAAGGGACTAATCCAAAAGAGTGAGATAAACCAGGTTCAGGGACATAGTTTCGCTGTGGATTTTGCCACAGTATTAAACAAAATGGAGGAAAAAGAAAAAAACATTTACGAAGTTATTCTGGACAAAGTCGAAACGCTTGCCACAATTACCGAGAAAGAGGAAAAGCTCACAAAACAAATTAATGAGTATAATGATGCGAAACTGCTTCGTGATAAATTAATGGAAGTTATAAAAATTGTTGAGAACAACAAATTGGTGAATAAACTTACCAACAATAGTAATTGTTTCAGTACAGGTTCTGTGAGTCGAAAAACAACTGAAGCCAGGTCTGCGTTAATTGCTGACAATTTTAGTGAGGTGTTTGAAGCAGAGTTGAAGAAAATCCTGCGCTCAAAAATAAAAATAAATCTTGATTTTCATACAGAAAGAGGACAGTCCAAATTAGTTCAAAACATAGGATCTCAATTTGAATTAACTGAAATTCTGAGTGAAAGCGAACAAAAAGCAATTGCCTTTGCAGAATTTCTTTCAGAGTTGAAATTGGATAAATCTAATACTGCTGTAATTTTCGATGATCCAGTTACCAGCTTAGACCATCATATTATAGATGAAGTAGCAAGGCGTTTAGTAAATCTTTCAAAGGAGCGGCAGGTAATAGTCTTTACCCATAGCATTTTGCTCTTCAATAGTATTAAACAGAAAAGCGAACTACCGAGCATGAAAGAGGTTAATTTCAAATATTATGAAACAGAAAAGGATACTGAATTTACCGGATACCTTTATGACAGTCCCGATTTAAAGCAGGATTCTTTTACAAATTATGAGAAGCAAATAAATAAAATCCTAAACTTGCCAAAAGAAGAGCGAACAAGACGAGAAAGCGAATTGGCTATTGAAGGATATAACAAATTACGTGCGGCTATTGAAGTGTTAGTTGAACAGGATATTTTGCAAGGTGTAGTTAAGAGGTATAAAAAAAACGTAGCTTTAACATCATTAGAGAAGATAAAGGGTGATTTAATTCAGAAGCACAAACAAGATTTGAATTCAATTTTTGAACGTTGTTGTGGCTATGTGGATGCACACAGTGATCCAGACCCATTAGTACAAAATCCCGACTTAGAAGGCCTTGAACTTGATTTCAAAGCTATTCAAGGCATACGAAAAGAATTTCTCTAATGAAACATGTTTATGGTGGGAGAGCAAACTCTTTGAGGCTGTTCCGATGCACAGGCGCAATTCGCTTGCTTAGTGTCGGCATCCTTCCTTTGCAAATATACCCAATTTCTCCCCTTGTACATCCCTTCCCTTGAAAAGTAATCATATGAAGTTCAAGCACTTACACCTGTCCCTCAATAACTTCAACATCCTCCTCGCTCAACCCATAAAGCTCATTACCTGGGTACCAATCAATCTATTATCTAAATGTTCAATCAGACAGAATTGAAAGGCAATTTCGCTCACCAACTGCCTGTTCGAATTTAGCTCGTTGATTACGTTTTACTAATTAATTCCCAAGTTAAAATTGGTATTGATAATTTCTCATTAGAAAAGAAATCATATGCCCTCTCCAGAAATTCAGTTGGAATGATAATTGCTTTAATATCTTCAGCTGTAAAGTGGAAGTCTTTAATTTTTCGCCATTCACGCTCTTGATAAAAGGATTTCCCTACAGTCTCAGAAAAATCAGTAATCTTTAAGTGGTCAATAAAATATTTAGGGAACCATGATTTGTCAGGGATTACAGGGTTAGCGATTACTGGAATTTTCCAAGAACCATCTTTAAATTTATCAAAACCACAATTCAAGAAAAAAGTCTCGAGATCATGTATTGCGCGGATTTTTATGCTAATTTTTTTAGTAGCATCTGCTTGTTGTAACGGAAGTGAGTATTTTGGTAAATAAAGGACAGGATTGAAAAAACTTCTATGAATTCTTTTGGCTGAGAAGCCTATAGCAACATTTCCATAGGTTTTAGAATGGATTATCAAATCCTTTAGGGGAATATCGGTTACACAACAGAATTTATCTGTTTCAATACCTTCTAAAATTTTTTCTGTTGCAGAAGCTTTAAGTTTTTTTGACTTAATTATTTTTATAAGAATTTCAAATGCCTCGTTATCAGGTTTTGGATTTTTTGGTATTTGTGCAGGGGAGGTAATTAAATGCCAATCAACGTCTTTTGGAGATCCAGTAAAATGCCAATAAATATTTGATATGGAAGTCGGTTCATTCATTTTATAAGCTATATCGCTTTATTATAACGTCAACGCACTCATCCCCCTCAATTTTATCGAATTCTCTATAAGAATAACCCTATTTTTTGCTTTCGATGATCCCAATTTCCTCCTCACTCAATCCGTAAAGCTGGTAAACCAACTCATCAATCTTCTTTTCAGAATAGTCAATAGTCCGTTGAATCTGCTGGCGCTGGGTGTCAAGAATGGCGGATGAAAGTTCTTTATTCAAACTTAAAAGATTCGAAATGATTTGAATAATTTGATTTTTAGCCAATTCGCTTGTTTGAGGGATAGGAATTTTCTCCAAATATTGTCTTATGAACCTCAAATATCCACCTTGTATAGAACTTGTTATCCTAGAATAGAAAAACTTAATAAGATTTGAATTCAAAATGGCTAAGAGGAATTTATCATCAACCGGTATAATATATGCCGTATTTACACAAAAGAATCCCTCACAATCATATAAAGCCTGCATTCTTAATGCTATATCAGGCAACATGATTTTATGCTTTTCAAATGCTTCATAGTAATCACAAGCTCTCAATTCCCACCAGTAATCCCCTTTATCCCAACGCTTTTGTCCTGGCTCTTCATAAAACGCCAGATGATTAGCAATTGCCGGATAGGTTTCATTTAGCCATACCCATGCTTTTTTACCCTGATAATGTTCGTTTGTAAATCCCTTTTGAAAGAAAATTAAATACTTATCCGAAACCGGCTGCTGGTAGCGCTTAATATCCCTTCCGGCAAGGAATGGCTTAATAATTTCGGCACTTTTAAGATCTTCGGAAATCAATCTGTTCTTAGTGTCACTGTCTATAACAAACGCTTCGTTGAGACCGGTTTTAATGCCATAGTAAATTTTGCCTTTTACGTAATCTCCCAATGGAATCGACTTCTCATGAAGCTTTGCAAGAATATTACTTTCTGAATCGCTTATCAATTGCCATCCTGAAGGACTTAATGTTTCTCTTAATATTGTCTGACGGTTATCAAGATGATATTCAGCCAGGTTAACAAAATCAAGGCTTTTAACTTCTGTCGCCCAAAAATGGCTTTCGTTTTCACCACCGGCAATAAAAATACAGGGATAAGTGGTCGCCTGCTGGAAAACCGGTAAATCACCAAAATCAATGATCTGTTGAATCGGTTTGCTTTTTAGCCATTGCCGCAAGGGCTCTCCATACCTGGCACGCATCCATTTGTTGGCCACAATGATTCCAAAAAGCCCCCCCTTAGTAAGAATTTGCATCCCTTTTTCGAAGAAATAGGTGTATAAATCCGCTGTCCCGTGATAGACCTTGTAATGGGTTTTAAAATATTCTTTAAAGTCTCCAAGTAATTCTTGTCTGACGTAAGGCGGGTTCCCAATCACCACATCAAACCCACCCTGTTTAAACACATCCGGAAAACCAACCTGCCAGTCGAAAGCATTGATCTTCTTCATTTGTTGCGAAAACAGATCCAGTTGGTTATCATAAAAATCAGGGCCGATCAGGGAATTGCCGCATTTGATGTTTTGACCCAGATTGGGCAGGACACGCTCATGAAAGAGTTGTAATTGCTGGTTAATAGAAGCCTGGGTTTCGCCTTCCAGGGCTTTGAGCAATAGGTTCAGCTTGGTCACTTCAACAGCCTGCGGGTCAATATCCACCCCGTAAATGTTGTTAATCAGGATCCGCTTTTTCTCGGCGGTGGAAAGGTTACCGTCAGGGGTTATGAGTCCGTCTTTCTTCTTTGGAGGATTGTCGGAATAATATTTTAAGTGCCAGATTAGCAGATATTGGTACGCTCCGATTAGAAACGAGCCGGAACCACAGGCGGGATCACATACCCTGATGCTTTCAACTTCTTTGGGCATTTTATTTTCAATCAGCTTTCCTACGGTGTTTTCAACGATATAGTCCACTACATACTTGGGCGTATAATAAACACCGCCTGCTTTCCTTACTTCCGGCTTCTCTTCAATCTTGGCATGATGCGCTTCAGTTAAACGAATCGTCTTTCCCAGGAACCGTTCATAAACGCTGCCTAATATATCGGCAGGCATTACTGAAAACTCGTATTCGCATTTGGGGTAATACAGCTCGCCAATGATGGTTTTCAGCACCTTATTATCAATGGTAAGAACTGAAGTGATCTTATCTTCCTTAAAGTCAAACAGCCCTGAATTGAATTTTTCATTCGCCATGCGAAAGAGGGCGAACAAATTCAGATAAACATCTCCCTTTTCGGCAGCTTTTTTCAGCAGGCCATATTGCTCCACGCCTCTGTCCTCGCACATCCGCAGGAAGATGATCCGGTCGATGGTTTTCTGAACAGCATAATTGAGCTCGTCAACAGAAATGGATTTATTTCTTAGGGCTATGCTGGTTGCCAGATACATGCGCCATTGTTCGATGGATTTCAGAAATTCGTCATCAACCGTCGTCGTACCTTTTTTGCTGGTGTCGCTTTGCACATATTTGTCAAAACGGCCCTTCGGAAGGTTCTCTTTGGCAAAGATGTCCCAGAGAAAATCAAACTCGTCAAGGTATTGGTCGTAAGTAATATATTTAATGCGTGATACAGATACTTTGTCAGTCGGGTTGGGCTTTTTGGAACAGTCGTAGATGGCAAATTCCTCAAAATCGGTAATAACAGAAACAGGGACTTTCGCGCTCCAGCCATATCGCCTCACCTGGTAAGCAGGGCCAATGTCGCTTTTGATATTTACATTCGGCTTTTTAGCGTCGACAAAGAACTTCCGTTGTCCGTAAAGCGTGAAAGCATAATCCGGGGCTTTAGTCGCTCCGCCGATTTTGACTTTATCCTCATGAATAACCTCCCGGTAGGCTTCTGCAAGGCCTTGTTCATTATCCATATCCCACCCCAGCGCCTTAAAAAACGGGTTGATGTAATCCACCCTTGTCTGATGCTCGTTGTAGCTGATCCTTTTGTATTCGTCGATATGCTCACTGAACCTCTCAACGAGATGTTTTACTTTTTCAAAGGCTTCTTGTTTGGTAATATTCATGGTCAGGGAGAGATAATGATCATATCTTACTTGGTTAATTACCCACTTGTTCCAACGAAGTTATAAAAATCCGGGGAGAATATTTATTTTATCATTGATTTAGCAGATTAATCAAGGTAAATTACAGGTAATATAAGAGTGGGTTTGCGAGAAATTCAAAAACAATAAATCTTTATGGTTTCCTTCAATTGTAAAAAAGGTAAAACGCATCCGCCATCATTCTACCATACTGTCGTCCCGATGGGACTTTTAAATTGAATGTACCGTCCTTTTTACCCCGGATTCCATCCGGGGCTACTTTCTGTCGTCCGCCAGGGCGGACTAAATGTAAAATGAAATGCAAAATGCAATATGAAAAATGCAACATGGAACATGAATTCCCCGCTTCCATGCCTCCATGCCTCCATGCTACTCCCTCACCACTTTCCCCTGGTAATATTTACCGTTCACAGACAGCGAAACCAGATACAATCCCGAAGCTAACCCGGAAACATCGACCTCCTTGCTTGTAAATGGCGCAAACTTCAAAACCTGCTTGCCCATCATGTCAATCACTTCCAGGCTGTCACATCTATCCGGGAAATCAGCCGGCAACATCAGTTTATCGCCGGTTGGATTGGGGAACAGGCGGATGATATTTACTTTCACAGGCTCGAATACATCGTTAGTATAAGAAGCATACAGCCATTTGTAGGCCTCGCCGAAATCCTCGCTCCAGAGGCTCTCGTTATGCTGCCCGCCGGGAATGACCGTCAGGCTGATTTCATCTTCCATAAAACCAACCTGCAACAGTGAATCCTGCATGTCCATCATGTCATTAATCGTTCCCTGCCCTTCGCTGCCGCCGCACATCAGGTAAATCCGCATGGCATCCTGGCGGCCTACCTCACGGGTAAATGACCAGACGCTGTCGGAATACCAAAAGGACGGGGAGAAAATTCCGGCCTTGCTGAAAACATCCTGGTACTTCAACGCGCCATAATGAGAGATAAGTCCGCCCAAGGAACTGCCCATAATGCCGGTGTATTCCCGACCTGGAAGGGTACGGTAATTCAAATCAATATATGGTTTTAGGGTTTGTGCGATAAATTCCATATACAGGTCGCCATCGCCGCCACCATAAAGTGGGTGTGCCCAGGGGGTGTATTCGGCAATCCTTAAGTCTCCCCCGTTTTCAATGCCAACGACAATAGGGACATTATAGCCTTGCTGGTACAATGTATTCAGGGTTTCATCCACCTGCCATTCACCGGCAAAAGATGTGGAATCGTCGAACAAGTTTTGCCCGTCGTGCATGTAAAGAACCGGGTAGGTTTTCTCTGTTGTCTCATAATCCGGAGGTAGATAAAGCCATATTCTACGTGTCCGGCCCAATTGCGGCATGTTGAAGTTATCATCCATTATGATGACATTATCCGCAGCGGTACTCCCTACCCCACCGCCCTGCGCCCAGTTGTAAATGATAATATCAACGGTATCCCCATTTCCGTAAGTGAACAACCTGTTACTCAATTCTTCGCCCTGGGGTCCTTTTTCGACGGTTTCCCAGCTTCCCCGGGTGAACTTGAACTGGATCACCGTACCTTCCGTCGCTGCAGCCAATGTTATAAACCATTTCTGGTCTTCATTCTTTGCAAGAACATATGCGGCATCACCGGGGTCCCAGCCGTTAAAATTCCCGGCAATGTAGAGATAGTCCTCCGGCGGAGTATAAGCAGGAAGGGAATCAATTACGAAAGTCACCTGGGAATGCACCAAGCCAGGGAGTGATAGTAAAAATAACAATAGGAGCTTTTTCATACTGGTCATTATATTGTCGTTGTAGGGGTCACCGGCCGGTGACCCGTACAGTTGTCATTAGGTGGTCATTATGTCGTTGTAGGGGTCACCGGCCGGTGACCCCTACAGATTACCTGTCCATTTATCAACTCACCGCCCTGCGATCTTCTCCAAAAACCCCTCCGGAATCCGCACCGGACGCCGCAGATCGTAATCGAAAGCCACCAACCCGGTGCTGCCGATAAAAACGACCGCATCATCACTGAGCCTTCTGACAGTATAGAGCATTTCAAAAGAAGAACTGCCTACATTTTCTATACCCACATCCACGGTCAATACGTCATGAAGGTAAACCTCTTTTCTGAATAAAACATGCGCATCACGCATAATAATCCCCGGCCCACCGATATTTTTTTCGGAAAACCCGAGAGATTCAAAAAACCGTATCCGGGCATCCTGAAAAACGAGCAGTGCTTTATCATTGCCCATATGACCGCCATAATTGATATCCCCTACCCTGATTTCGAGCATGGTCATATTTTCTTTGGTAATCCAATCTGAATGTTGTCCCATATTCTAAGAGAATTCAATATGCAATAATAATAACAATATCGCAAAATTGTTAATTTATTGTTAAATATTGATATCCAATATTTTAGTCGAATATATTTATGAACTTCGCATGAGATCTCATAATTTATTTATAATTAATTTATTGTATTGAGTTCACTCTAAAAAGAAGAATAATTAAAAATGCCACTAAATCACTAAAACACCAAATTTCACCAAACAATGATTATCAAGCAAATAACTTTGGTGGGTTTTGGTGTTTTAGTGCTTTGGTGGTAAAATTTTCACTTTTCGAACCTGACATATATAGAACAGAAAATATCATTAATCAATTTAATAAATTGAATTATGCCGAATCTTCAAATCAATGATTTTATTAAGCAACCCGGGATGCCTGAGATCATCGCAAGGGCTGAAAAAATTGCAGCATCAGGAATTGTATTGGAAAGACCCGGATAACGTGCCTCCAGCCAGATATTTAAGGGCATCGATGTCCATACCTTTGTTTTTTTACCCGGTGATGGTCGCTGAAGACTTACCAACCGGCCCTGAAGCAAAGGCAAGGTGGGAAGAATGTGCTTCATACGAGGGAGAAATCCCGCCAAAAAATTTAAATCTGATAGAATCTGACAACCCACTTAAACTGCTTAACTTAAAAACTTTAACTTTGCCCTTTGAACTTTGAACTTTGAACTAAACAGGTTATGCGTGTTTCGATCCTTCTCATAGCAATCCTTTCCCACGGGCTGCTACTGGCCCAGTATAATGCTTTACCCGATTGGATTTCCACGCCGAATGGGCATTATGCCACAGGGCTCGGCCTTGCAGATATCAACGGGGACGGCTGGAAAGACATAGTTGTCGCCAACGGCAATGATATGCTGAGGCAAGGATTGGTGGTGTACTATAACCAGGGTGATGGCACTTTCCCATTGAACCCTGACTGGCAGTCGGGCGATATCGATTACCACGGGCACCTGGCATACGGTGACCTCGACCATGACGGGGATATTGACGTGGCCGTTTCCGTCTATATCGGAGAAACGGGCTTTTCAAGTCCCGGTAAACTGAAAATCTATTACAACCAGGGAAATGAGCTGGAAAGCATTCCATCCTTCCAGTCTGATCCATTTTACACTTTCAGCTGCGCCATGGGTGATGCGGATAGCGACGGCGACCTTGATATCGCTGCTGTCGCTGGTGAACCTTATGGCGGCCTGCTGGACTATGGAAAGATTTTCATTAACAACAACGGTACTTTCCAGCCAATGGCAGACTGGGAATCGTCAATTGAAATGGGCGCCCTGGATGTTGAATTCGGTGACCTGGACCGCGATGGTTCGATGGACCTGATCTTTGTCTGTGAAGGCACACCAAATTACATCTATCTTGCCAATGACCTTGGCGTGGTTGATGAAGTGCCTGACTGGGAATCGGCAGAAAGCCTGAATTATATCAATTCGGTGGATATAGGTTATTCCGGGACCAGCTCCATCGTGGTTATGACTGAAAACGACCAGCTGGGGGGTAATGGCCAGGTAAGGCGGTACGATTTCAGTGATCCGCTCCCCGTTTCCAGTCCGGCTTCATGGTATTCACTGCCATTCGGCTATGGTTCAGGCATTTTTTTAAATGATGTAGACTTTGATGCTAACCTTGATCTGATATATGGCGGGTGGTGGCTGCCTGTCAAGATTGCCATGGGCGATGGGTCAGGATTTGAATTGAATTCCTCCTACACTTCTTCCACCGCTTCGGTTGTCGAAGCTATCCAGTTGGCTGATTTATCAAGGGAAGACGAGCAGGTCATCAATGAATCATTCACCATCGCTTCAAATCTTAATAACACCCATACCATCGTATTGGGAAAACAGATTGTGGAAGGAATTGAATATGTACAACTCAATGGCATCGTGGTTCCTCCTGAAGATTACTGCCAAATTCCCGGCAAATGCTGGGTATCATTCTCTTTCCCTTTGAATACAGGAGATATTCTGACAATATGGTATAGATACAGCGGCTATCCCGACATGGTGGTTACTAACTGGGATTCAAATGAAGGAAATTATATCTTTTATAATCAATGGTGGGGTCCGGGTATTCTTGAAAAAACAACAAAAAATGTAAACAGTTTGCAGATATATCCAAACCCGGCAAGTGAATTTATAACAATAGACAGGCCAGGGATTTCAGGCAATAACAATTTATCACAGACCAGTGATTTAATATTGCAAATATATAATAGCCAGGGAATGGCAGTATATTCAACCAAAACCTTTATCGAATCGGATTATATCCGGGTTGATGTTTCAGCTCTCCTGTCCGGGCTTTACCTGGTAGTGACAAATCAAAGTGGTCTTCTTTCAAGTGGGGTACTAATTAAGTACTAATTTTTCCCGATCTTTGATTGCTAATTGCAAATTCTTATGACCAATCGCCAGGCCGTAATCGTTGGGGCTACATCAATCAGTTTGGCTGCCACGATGTGGGGACTGGATGGTGTGGTACTTACACCAAGGTTGTATAACCTGGATGTTGGTTTGGTAGTCTTCATCCTGCATGCATTGCCGTTTCTCCTGATGCATTCCTTTCTTTATCAGCAGTATAAATACCTTAAAAAATTTTCCCGCCAGGATTACCTGGTCATCCTGCTCATTGCATTGTTTGGTGGGGCAATCGGCACTTTGTCAATTGTTAAAGCCTTGTTCCTGATAAATTTCAAAGAACTGAGTATTGTCGTCCTCCTTCAAAAACTTCAACCGGTCTTTGCCATCAGCCTGGCCGCATTGATACTGAAAGAAAGACTCAATAAATATTTCATTATCTGGGCATCTGTAGCTCTTCTGAGTGGTTACTTTCTGACATTCGGGCTGGAAATCCCTGAATTAAAAACCGGTTCGAATACGGCAATTTCTGCCATGTATGCCCTGCTGGCAGCTTTTTCATTCGGCAGCTCTACGGTATTCAGTAAAATGATCCTGCGGCGTTACAACTTTAAAACGGCGACTTTTTACAGGTACGGATTCACAAGCCTCATCATGCTCGTGTATATAACCGTGTTTGGAAAAACCGTACAATTTGATCAGGTCACCACAACAAACTGGATTATTTTTCTTGTAATTGCTTTCACGACCGGGAGCGGCGCTATTTTTCTTTATTATTTCGGGCTAAACCACATCAAAGCCTCGCTAGCGGTGATGTGTGAGCTATTCTTCCCTATTTCAACCATCGTCTTTGATTATATTTTCAATGATTCCAGGCTATCCCTTGTGCAATGGATCAGTGCCGGTTTGATGGTTTTTGCGATCATCAACATTAATAAAACCCAGCAAACTGAAAAAACTTCACCCTGACCTTTCTATTGATTCTCATTTTCACTATATTTGTTTACAGATAAATTTAAATCTTATGCAATGAATGAGCATGATGACTTAAAAAATGTTTTTACAGGATCCGTTCTGGAAGCTGAATTTATTAAAAGCCTGCTTGAGGAAAACGGCATTGGTGCGATGGTTCGCAATACCATGGGCGAAAGCCTTGTTGCAGGGTGGGTTTCGGGTGGACCAGAAGACGCCGGCCTGGTGTATGTTATTGAAAGCCATGAACCGGAGGCGAAAAGACTTATCGAAGAGTATATTAAAAACAAATAATGGCTGGCCATGGTCCAAGCTCTGAGATAATAGTCTCGGAAAGTTTGATATTGAAAATTCTCAGGCAGGAGTCAGCCGATATTATTTTTCAAACTATCGACCTTAATCGTCATTATCTCCGCAAATGGCTCCCCTTTATCGACAACACATGGAAAGCCGAAGATACGGTGAAATATGTAAAATCTATTATCCAGTACTCAGGGCCAAAGCGTGACGTCGTTTATGAGATCTGGCATCAGAACGTATTTGCAGGGTTAATTGCCCTTAAAGAAATAGATTATTGGAATAAAAAAGCCGAATTAGGTTATTGGCTTGACCCCCGCTTTGAAGGGCAAGGAATCATGACCTCCTGCTGCATAGCCATTTTGAATTACGCTTTTATAAAATTAGGAATGAACCGTATTCAGATCAAAGCCGGAATTGGAAATGCCCGTAGCAGCAGAATCCCGGAAAGGCTTGGGTTTAAATTTGAAGGTATTGAAAGATCAGGAGAGAAATGCACAAACCGTTACATCGACCTGGAGGTTTACAGTATGCTTAAAAAAGAATGGTCATTATAAATCGCACCCATGCTATTGTTTTATTCATGGCACATATCAATTAAACATGATTAAATATCTGAACATCCTTTTCGTCATTCTACTCTGTTCCTGCTATATTAAAGACTTACCGGCACAAACTTACCAGGTTTCAGATGAGTACCTGGTAATTAACGCCAGAGCAAATGACCCGTTGTACACGACCTATACGGCCTCAATGGATCGTTCCAGGCTTTATGGAGATAAAGGATATAAAATGGTTTATGATGACAGCAACAGTCCTTTAACTTATGGAAGCGAGTATGGCGGCCGGTTCTTTGCCCTCTGGGAAATCAATAGTGTTGTTGTTGATCATACCGGGGATTTTTACTGGAAACCAAAAGTCAAGGCATCGTTTCCGGATATGGCTATTCTTGAATATCAGCCATGGCCGGGATTGAAGGTTGAAGAAGCCTTTTTTGTTTACAGTTCGCAAGTGGCTTTAGTTGATTGCTTCCTGACAAATACTTCAGAAGAAAAATTGAAGATCAACCTGTACCCGGTTTTTATGGATGCGGATTCCCTACAAATATTTTCTTACCATCTTGAAAACAATTCATATTACTTATTGCATTACGAAACTAAGAAACGATTGATCAGCAATCTACCTGATAAGTATCCTTACCCTACAAATCTCAGGGATATTTTCATGGGAGGATTTACTGCCTATTCACATGGTGGTTACAAGGGTGATATGAAAGATTTCTATAATAAAATCAAAACCGACTTCTATTCGGAAGAAAGATCAGATTCCCTGAATCTGCTTGATTCAGGTTATATCGATTTCGTTTCTCTGCATGGCCGGTTTGACCTGGAACCCGGGGAAAGTATTAACATTCGCTACTGCCGGGGCATACAAGACCGGGATGAAGACCCGGCAATTCTGGAAGATGAGATCCAAACGGCGTTAAAATCGGATATTCAGTCATTTATTGATATAAATACTAATTTATTTGCACATATTCCCCGCATCATATTCGACAGGCCTGAAAAGAAGATCATTTATCTTTCTGCCTTTAATTTGGCCAGGGGCTGCATGCTTCCGCCTTCAGGTGTAACAAGCAATAATTTTTATGCGTTTTCCCGGGAGCCGCTCTGGGGTTGGGGTCATGGCCACCAGGTTCTCCATGAATCGTTAAGCATGTTGTCTTATGTTTATCTTGACCCTGTTTCAGCCCAGAATTCCCAGCGCGTTTACATGGAACAACAGGGCAAGGATGGTCTGATCGCATACCGTCATGGCCCGCGCGGTGCTCAAACTTATCCGCACAAAGGGTTTCCGACCACTTCAGCGCCATTTTACAACTGGATCAACTGGGAAATTTACAAGGTAAGCCAGGACAAGGAATTTCTGCATGATGCTTACATTAGTGGCGTGAAATACGTGGAGTGGCTTGATAAAAACAGGGACACTGACAAAGATGGCACATATGAGTGGGGGCCCTACGGAATCATAGAAAATGTAAGGGATTGGTACAATGCCGTTTTCCAGGTTTCCGCAGAACGTTATCTTGATGTAGATAAGGAAGACATCTCAGATGAATTGGAATGCCTTGACTTAAGCCTGATGATGGTGAAAGAAATGCGGTGTCTTTCTGAGATGGCCTCTGAACTAAATAAGAAAATGGAAAGTGGAAATTGGGCGACAAGGGCTGATAAACTTTCGGAACTTATCAATGAAAGGATGTGGGATGAGTCAACCGGTTTCTTTTATTCTGTCAACAAGGTTGATCATAGCTTCTTTTTTATGTCGAGGGATTTAAAACGCCAGGAGATCATTGGTTTTTTGCCACTTTGGGCCCAGGCAGTTTCAGATGAAAGGGCCGAAAAATTAGTCAGGCAACTGACGGACCCGGATAAGTTCTGGAGGAAATATGGCGTCCCTACGCTGGCGGCGGATGATGAATGGTACAGCCCTTATGTCGATTATTGCTGTAAGTGGAACGGACCGGTCTGGCTGCTATGGGACTACATGGTCTTTGAAGGGCTGATAAATTACGGTTATAATGTCCTGGCAGAAGAACTGGCAGGTAAAATGCTTGATGCCGTTGAATTGCAGCTTTCTAAGAACCATAATTTCTGGGAATCTTACAGCCCTGATAATGAAGTGTTAAATTGCCCCTCTAACTATATATGGGATACGATCATCGCCAGATTGATGATCGACCTGGAAAAAATTTCACCCTAATTCTTACGCATCATGAGAAGCCACGCTGTAATTGCTTTAACTGTATTAACTCTAGCTTTATTTTCCTGCCAGCCAAAAGTTAAAGAAGTACCCCTTATCGGGAAAAAAGAACTCAAACTGGCAACAGACCGTTTAACTCCTGAAGTTTTATGGTCACTCGGGAGAGTGGGGGAATTTGAGGTTTCACCTGACCGCAAGCAAGTGCTTTTCAGCATCACTTATTATGATATTCAGCAAAATAAGAGCAACAGGGAACTCTACCTAATGTCTGTTGAAGGCTCAGATTTAAAGCAACTCACTAAAACGCCTGAAAATGAGTTTAATTATCTCTGGCGCCCGGACGGAAAAAAGATTGGATTTCTTTCAACTGCAAGCGGGAGTGCCCAGATATGGGAAATGAATCCCGATGGTTCCGGTAAAAAGCAGATCAGCGATTTCGAAGGAGGTATTAACGGGTTTAAATATTCCCCGGATATTAAAAAAATAGCCTTTTCTGCTGAAGTTAATCTCAAAGAAAAGGACTTACAAGATTTATATGAAGGTTTACCCCTTACAAGCGGAAAGGTCATTAATAAAATGATGTTCCGTCATTGGGATGAATGGCGTGAGACATACAGCCATTTGTTCATTGCTGACCTGGCTGGTGAAAAGATGATCAATCCGGTCGATATTTTAGAAGGTGAACCGTTCGATTTCCCGAATAAACCCTTTGGCGGAATGGAACAGCTTTCATGGCACCCTGAAGGAAAATTGCTCGCATATTCCTGTGTAAAGAAAGAAGGCAAGGCATACGCCATATCAACCAACTCCGACATTTATATCTATGACCTGGAAACAAAGCAAACCGTTAATTTCACTAATGGAATGATGGGTTATGATATGGCGCCGTTGTACTCACCTGACGGGAAATATATTGCGTGGTCGAGCATGGAACGCGATGGTTATGAAGCCGATAAGAACAGGATCATGGTTTACAGCCTGGAAACGAATTCACGTGTGGATTACACGGGTTATTTCGACCAGGATGCAGAACACCTGGTATGGGCAGATGACAGTAAATCCATCTATTTCCTGGCTTATTGGTATGGATCCAAAGAAATTTTCAATCTTAACCTGAGTGGAACATTCACCCAACTCACCAGCGGAATTCACGATTTTACCGCTGCTCAACCTGCCGGTGACCGGTTGATGGCCACGATGATGACGATGGCCTTACCGACCGAGATATTTTCCGTCCCTGTTGCCGGTGGACAGGAAACACAGCTCACTTTCACGAATAAAGATATCCTCAGCCAACTCACGTTGGGCAAAATTGAAAAACGGTTTATACCTACTACAGACGGGCAAAAAATGCTGACCTGGGTCATTTTTCCACCACACTTTGATGAGCGGAACCAATACCCGGCACTGCTTTACTGCCAGGGAGGTCCGCAAAGCGCCGTCAGCCAGTTCTGGTCGTACCGGTGGAATTTCCAGATGATGGTAGCCAACGATTATATTGTTGTAGCCCCTAACCGGCGTGGCGTTCCCGGGTTTGGCCAGGCGTGGAAAGAACAGATCAGTGGTGATTATGGCGGGCAGAACATGCAGGATCTGCTGACTGCCATTGATGTAGTATCCAAAGATCCTTATATCGATGGCCAGAACCTTGGAGCTGTAGGAGCCAGTTATGGCGGATTTACGGTTTACTGGCTGGCCGGGCATCACGAAAAAAGGTTCCGTGCTTTCATAGCACACGATGGCATGTTTAATATGGAAAGTGCTTATTTGGAAACCGAAGAGCAGTGGTTTCCAAACTGGGATATGGGAGGAGCCTCCTGGGATAAAGATAAGCCTGTTGTGCAGAAAAGCTATGCAAATTCTCCACACCTATTTGTAAAGAACTGGGACACACCTATTTTAATCAGTCATAGTGAAAAAGATTATCGTGTTGTCTCAACCCAGGGGATGATGGCATTTAATGCAGCGCAGTTAATGGATATCCCTTCTGAAATGATCTATTTCCCCGATGAAAACCATTGGGTGCTCAAACCCCAGAATGGGATCCTCTGGCAAAGGACATTCTTCAAATGGCTCGATAAGTGGCTCAAACCGCAAAAAAACCAGAATGAAACCATGAAAAAGAGTGCGGACATTATTGAACTTATTTCAGTCGCCGGCCATGACATCTCTAAGAAATGGGCATTTAGATGATAAGATCTTAGCAGCTCTCAGATCAAAATCCCGTGAAATCCGGGCCGATATCCTGCGCAGTATAACCGAGGCCGGTAGCGGCCATACGGGAGGATCCCTGGGCCTGGCGGATCTTTTCACGACATTATACTTTCACATTTTGAAGCATAAGCCGGAACATCCATCCTGGGAGGATCGCGACCGGCTTATTCTTTCTATCGGTCATGTTGCGCCGGTGTTATATACGACCCTGGCACATGCCGGATATTTCCCCTGTGAGGAACTATTGACCCTGAGGAAGTTCGGATCAAGACTGCAGGGGCATCCGGGTCGGGATCATGGTCTTCCCGGTCTCGAGCTGTCAGCCGGCTCACTGGGACAAGGCCTTTCAGTAGCAGTCGGAATGGCTATTTCTGCTAAAATGGATATAGCAGCATGGCGGGTTTACAGCGTTCATGGCGATGGTGAAATGCAGGAAGGCTCAATTTGGGAAGCTGCCATGAGTGCGGCTCATTATAAATTGGATAACCTGGTTGCCTTCATCGACCGTAACGGTGTCCAGATCGATGGAAAGACATCCGATGTGATGGAAATAGAACCATTGGAACAGAAATGGAAAGCATTTGGATGGGAGGTTTTTATGTGCGACGGGCACGATCACCGTCAAATTTCTGATGCTGTCGATAAAGCAAAAGAGACAAAAGGCCGGCCTTCGGTAATCATCTTAAAAACCATCATGGGTAAAGGAGTGAAAAGTATTGAAGGGGATTACCGCTGGCATGGGAAAGCACCGACAAAGGTGGAATTGAAGCGGTTCCTGGAGGAACTATTATAATTTCAAATTCCAAGTTTCATTTTTCTGTCTTCTGACTTCATTTTTCTGTCTTCTGTCTTCTGTCTTCTGTCTTCTGACTTCTGTCTTCTGTCTTCTGTCTTCTGCCTTCTGCCTTCTGTCTTCTGTTTTCTAATTTCGTATCATTTAAACCACTAATTTTGCAAATTCTTTTTAAAAACGGGGATGTTCAAGGAAAAAGAAAATATCGCATCGGGAGGTGCTGTTATCGGGACTGAGTTTCTTGAAGTCTTCGGTGCGAGGGTACATAATCTCCAGAATATCGATGTAAAGATACCGCGGAATGCACTGGTGGTGATCACAGGCCTCAGCGGCAGCGGCAAATCCTCCCTGGCTTTCGATACGATATATGCAGAAGGGCAGCGGCGGTATATGGAAACTTTTTCTATTTATGCCAGGCAATTTATAGGAAACCTTGAAAGGCCTGATGTCGATAAGATCAGCGGGCTTTCCCCGGTAGTTTCCATAGAACAAAAATCAGTCAATAAAAACCCAAGATCAACCGTCGGAACGATCACTGAGGTTTATGATTTCCTCCGCCTGCTCTACGCCAGGATTGGAGAAGCATACTCATACGTCACCGGCGAAAAGATGGTGCGTTATTCGGAAGACCAGATCATCCGTCTGATCAATGAAAAATACCACAACCAACCACTGATCATCCTGGCCCCCGTCGTCCGCGGCCGCAAAGGCCATTACCGGGAGCTGTTCGAGAATATCCGCAAGATGGGATATCTGAAAGTAAGGATCGACGGGGAAGTCAGGGACCTGACCTTCGGTATGCAAGCTGACCGGTTTAAAGTACATGACATTGAAATTGTGATCGACAGGATAAGGCTTGATGGAGCTATAGGGACCGAATTACGGCTACGGCAGTCGATCCAGACAGCTCTGAAGCATGGCAGGGAAGCGCTGATGGTCCTGCACGCTGAAACCGGCGAGATCCGGCCTTTCAGCCGCAAGCTGATGTGTCCCGTTTCAGGCATTTCTTATGATGAACCTGAGCCCAACACTTTTTCTTTCAATTCCCCTTACGGCGCCTGTCCGCATTGCAACGGCCTCGGGAACATTACTGAAGTTGATATTAAGAAAATCATCCCCGATCCCAATAAAAGCATAAGGAAAGGTGGGATCTCCCCTCTCGGAGAATATAAGAACAACTGGATCTTCAGCCAGATGGAGGCGATAGGTTACAAATACGGATTCAATCTTGACACCCCCGTCAAAGATATCCCGGAAGATGCCATCACTACTATTCTTTATGGTTCGGAAGAAACGGTGCATGTAAAAAAAGAATACCTCGGGGTGACATCATCCTATTCACTGAATTTTGAAGGGGTGATCAACTTTATCAGCAACCAGTTCACTGAATCGTCTTCCGAAGGTATCCGCCGATGGGCGACATCTTTCATGAATAAGGTCCCTTGCCCTGTTTGTGAAGGCGCCAGGTTAAAAAAGGAATCACTGCATTTTAAGATCGACGGGCAGAGTATTGCCGATGTTTCCCGGCTCGATCTGCTGACCATGAGCGAATGGGTCAATGTGTTAGAAAATAAGCTGGAAGAGCGCCAGCAGGTGATTGCCCATGATATTATCCGGGAGATACGCAACCGCTTGCAATTCCTTCTCAATGTAGGGTTGGATTACCTTTCACTGGAGCGTTCTGCCAGGAGCCTCTCAGGCGGTGAATCCCAGCGTATCCGCCTGGCAACCCAGATCGGCTCGCAACTGGTTGATGTGCTTTACATCCTTGATGAGCCGAGCATCGGGCTGCACCAGCGCGACAATATCCGTCTTATCAATGCTTTGAAGGAGTTGAGAGATATCGGAAATTCGGTGATTGTGGTCGAGCATGACCGGGAGATGATCCTGTCTGCCGACTGGGTTGTCGATATTGGTCCCGGTGCTGGCCGGCATGGCGGGAAGATCGTGGGTACGGGCGTACCCGGACAAATGATGGATTGTCATACCATCACCTGCGATTATCTTTCAGGCCGGAAAAGGATACCGGTGCCTGCACAGCGGCGTGAAGGCAACGGTAGCTGGCTTATCCTGCAGGGTGCCCTTGGTAATAACCTGAAAAACGTCACACTTAACCTGCCATTGGGAAAGTTTATCTGTGTGACGGGAGTTTCCGGCAGCGGGAAGTCATCATTGATCAACGAAACATTATATCCTATCCTCAGCAACCATTTCTACCGTTCCAACCAGAAACCACTGACATACAACTCCATAGCAGGCCTCCAAAATATCGACAAGGTTATTGAGATCGATCAGTCGCCGATAGGAAGGACACCACGATCCAACCCGGCCACTTACACCAAGGTTTTCGATGAGATCCGCAAGCTTTACATCCAGATCCCGGAATCTAAAATACGGGGTTACACGCCAGGTCGCTTTTCTTTCAATGTAAAGGGTGGAAGATGTGAAACCTGCAAGGGCGCGGGCCTGCGTGTGATTGAAATGAATTTTCTGCCCGATGTTTATGTCGTTTGTGAGTCTTGCAATGGCAAGCGTTACAACCGGGAAACCCTCGAAGTGCGTTACAAGGGCAAGTCGATCAACGATGTCCTTGACATGACCATCCACCAGGCGGTTGAATTTTTCGAAAATATCCCTTCCATCATCCAAAAGATCAGGACATTGCAAGATGTAGGGTTAGGCTACATCACCCTGGGCCAGCAATCGACTACTTTATCAGGTGGCGAAGCACAACGTGTTAAACTAGCATCGGAGCTGGCCAAGCGAGATACCGGTAAAACGCTGTATATTCTCGATGAGCCCACCACCGGACTGCACTTTGAAGATGTCAAAGTCTTGCTGGAAGTACTTAACCGGCTAATCGAACGGGGCAACACGGTTTTAGTCATTGAGCATAACATGGATGTGATCAAAGTGGCTGACCATATCATCGATTTAGGTCCGGAAGGCGGCGAGCGAGGCGGTCAGATCGTCTGCGAAGGGATGCCGGAAGAGATTATTCTTCACCAGGACAGTTACACGGCAAAGTTTCTTAAACAGGAACTCCGGCGTTTTTAATCAAGCCCGGATTCTATTAAACACCTATCTTTGCGACAGATGATTACTAAAAAACCCGAATACGGCATCGTACTAAGCGGAGGAGGAGCCCGAGGGCTTGCTCACAAAGGAGAGACCAGTCATTATACGAACATTAAACACAACAAAAAGAAAATAAAATGATCCCTGACCTGAGCGAAGATGAAAAAAGACAGCAGGCGTTCCAGCAGAAAAGCTGGCACGAGATCAAGACCTATGATTCCTGGAAGATTTTCAAGATTATCTCTGAATTTGTTGAAGGTTTTGAAAAACTGGGACGGATCGGGCCGTGTGTTTCCATTTTCGGCTCTGCCCGCTCAAAACCCGGCAGCAAGGATTACAAAGTAGCTGAAGAGATAGCTTATCTTCTCACCAAGAAGGGTTTCGGCATCATCACCGGCGGTGGTCCAGGTATCATGGAAGCCGCCAACAAGGGTGCCCATTTTGCCGGTGGAAAATCGGTCGGGTTAAACATTAACCTGCCTTTCGAACAAATGCCCAATCCTTTTATCGACCCCGATAAGCTGATTGACTTTGATCATTTCTTTGTCAGAAAAGTGATGTTCATGAAGTACGCGCAAGGTTATATTGTTTTACCCGGCGGTTTTGGGACACTCGACGAGATGTTTGAAGCCATAACCCTTGTGCAAACCCATAAGCTGGTAAGTTTCCCTATTGTACTGGTTGATAAGGGTTACTGGGGAGGCCTGGTGAAATGGATCCAGGAAAAACTGGTTGCTGAAAATAAAATCGGTGCGGAAGATTTGAACATCTTCCAACTGGTTGGCACAGCTGAGGAAGCCGTTAGCATTATCGATGAGTTTTACCAGAAATATGCCCTCAAGCCTAACTTCTGAGTTTTGATGAACTTTGTCCAAATAGAGCTGCTACCAATCGAAGAAGATGGTTATCACATTTTTTTAGATGCGGTAATCAATGGTGAAGTTGCGAGACTGCTTATAGACACGGGTGCATCGCGAACCGTTTTCGATGAGGAAAGGATCAAAGCATTTCTTAGTCAGGAAAATCATAGCTTCGAAAAGATAGATAAGCTTTCTGCGGGTTTGGGAACCAATACGATGGAAAGCCATTCCGTTATACTTGAAGAATTCAGGCTGGGAGAAACCATTTTTAAGGATTACCAGGCCGTGGTATTGAATATGGAACACGTGAACCAGTCATACCGGATGCTTGGGCAGAAGCCGATTGACGGCGTTTTGGGGGGAGACCTTCTGCAAAAGCTCAAGGTTGTAGTGGATTACAGGAAGAAAGAGGTTCGATGGAGGATGAAACCAGTGAAAAGTGAAGAGTGAAACTTGAAATTAGAAACTTGAAACTTGAACTTTGAACTATTAATTAATATCTGGGATAAAATTCGGAAGATTCCTTGCGGGTATCGGCATAATTACTAATTTTGCAGTCCTTTTTAAATAAGGCATATTATTGGAGAGATGGGAGAGTGGCTTAATCCAACAGTTTGCTAAACTGTCGTACCCGATTAGGGTACCGGGGGTTCGAATCCCCCTCTCTCCGCGAGGAGAGTGTGGGTTTGGGTGTGCAAGTGAAGTGTGGGTGTGGGAGTATGGAATTTGAAATTTGGAATTGACAATGTTTGATTTTGAAAAATTAGAAGTTTACCAGGTGGTAAAGGGTCAAAATCTCAAGGCCCTTGCTGAAATTTCACAATCAACATTAATTGATATTTACATCAAGGATCAGTGGAAGAGAGCATCGCTTAGCGCACTGCTGAATCTTGCGGAAGGAACGGGAAGGATGTCAGTACAGGATAAAAAGCATTTTTATACGATTGCCAGGGGTTCGGTTTTTGAATGTGCTGCCATATTAGATCTGCTTCATGAGATGAAAATAGTTGAAGAAGAATTTTATAATGAGTTATATGCCGGTTACGAGCAGTGTTCTAAAATGCTCCTGGCCATGTACCGATCAATGGATCGACAAATATAATAAGTCACACTCACACTTCACTTGCACACTCAAACTCACACCCTCTTCGGGGTATAGCGCAGTCCGGTTAGCGCACCTGCTTTGGGAGCAGGGGGTCGTAGGTTCGAATCCTACTACCCCGACAAATTGAAAACCAGCAAGTTAGATCATCAATTTGCTGGTTCTTTTTTTGCCCTGGTAAAGGTTTAGGTAAAGGCCTCCCCCCTCGATGATTCCCGATTGTTAATAACTTCAGAATTGTACATCATAAAAATGTCATCTGATATGATGTACTATCCCTCATCATTTTATTATGAAAGTACACCCCCTTAAGTACTTGACAATCTTTTAGTTATAACTAACTTTACGCCCTTGTAACTAATAATTGTTATTATGAGCGATAAACCAATTTTAAACATCGAAGAGATAGCCTCCCTGACCGGGTTGTCCAAAAACACGATTTACAATCTGAAGGCCAGGAATGAAATCCCTTGTTTCAAATTTGGACCTCGTCTCCTGCGATTCAAAAGGGATGAAATCCTGTCCTGGATGGAAAACCGGCAATATATCCCATTAAAACAAGCCCTTGCAGATCGTAAAGCGGCCAAAGTTGAGGTTCAATAATGAAAGCCTTACAGATGGAGAAATCAATAAAATATTATCAAATGGCAGCGGGCGGTCGAGTAATTGCGAACTCCATCCGTAATGAAAGGCCGTCCGGTCTGCTTATTTGGAGGGATGGAGATGAATCCAGTTGAACAAGCAGCAAGGAAATTACATGAAGCCGGTTATTTAATCGTACCATGTAGTAATAAAGTGCCAGCGGTGCCAAAAAATTCAAAGGTCAACAACGGCTGGCCTATTGAAAAATTTAACGGCGCACCCCAGGTGGGTTTAATCATGAAGCCGGACAAAGAATGTTTAGACTTTGATAATAAATTTAGCGATGCTGATGAAATCTTTGATAAGTACACCACTGATCCGCGGGTTGCTCCGATTGTCGCAGATATGTTTTGTGAATCCACTCCGAGCGGTGGTTATCACCTGATTTATAAATGTAGTGTGACCGCCGAAAGCCATGAACTTGCAAGCCGTTTAAAGATACAAGAAGATGGCACAAAGAAAAAGGAGGCATTAATAGAAACACGCGGCGGGAGTAATTACGCCGTAGTTTATCCTTCTCCTGATTACATTCAAATATCAACAAGTGACCTTATCAATTTAAAGGAGATTACACCCCAGGAGCGGGAAATACTTTTGACCGTGGCGCGGGAATATGATGAAATGCAATCCACACCACAGGGCGACCCGCAAGAGGAAACCAAAGGTTATGACCATACCGATCCGGTAAGCTGGTTTAACTGGAATAAATCCGGGTATGCAAAGAATCTATTAAAAGAGAAAGGCTGGACACTGATAAGCACCGATGAGAACCAAGGTATTGAGAACTGGAGAAGGCCCGGGAAGATCGATGGCATGAGCGCAACATGGGGAAGAAAACATAATGCTTTATATTGCTTCAGCACTTCAGTTGAATATTTCAAGACGAATTGTTATTACACCCCGTTTCAGATTATTGTAAAACTGCGCTATAATGGAAACCACGGCGCCGCCCTTAAATGGATTATTTCAAAATACTTTCCTGATGAAAAACAATCTAAAAATAAAACAGCCAACAAATCAAATATTATCAGTGCTATGGAACGAAATCAATTAGCTTCAGCAACACCAGACCCCAGGCCATTATATTACAATATATGGAATGAGAATGAAATCGCAATAGGTGCGGGCGATACCGGCGTGGGTAAATCACTTTTGGCAGTCAGCATCTTAAATGATCTTTGTAGGGAGCGCAAAGTGCTTTATTATGACTTTGAACTTTCACCAAAACAATTTGAGGCGCGATACAAAGGTTATCAATTTCCTGAAAACTTCCTGATCGCGGAATGGGAACCCGACCCCGATGACACTGAAGCGACATTTAACATTGATACGATCCTGGCAGACATTGACGGAACCGGCGCGGATATAGTCTGCGTTGACAATATCACAGCCTTAAGCCTTAAAAATACCGTTGATTCTGATGCTGCCATGGGAGTTATGAGAGGATTAAAGAAGCTGCAAAAGGAAAGCGGGATCAGTGTACTGGTATTAGCACACACCCCAAAAAGACCACAATCGGCGCCCATCACCATCAATGACCTGGCCGGATCAAAACACCTGGCCAATTTCGCCGATAGTGTATTTTTTATAAACTTCAGTATGTTAGGCCATGACATACGATATATAAAGCATGTAAAAACCCGAACCCCTAAGTTATGCGATACGTTTGGAGTTGTTATCGAGAAAGGTCAGGATGGCATGATAAGACTTGTATTTGACGGCTACCTGGGAGAGCATGAACACCTGACAGGAGAATCAATAGACGACAGGGCATCCACGGCGGGCAGCCTGAGGGATCGGGAACATAAGAGCCAGACACAGATAGCACAACTAATGAAGATCAGCCAGGCGACAGTTAACCGTCTACTGAAAAAATATGATGACCAGAAAATGATAACAAATGAGGCACCATTCTAATATACGTGAATAAATGAATAATTGCCCTTATCATATTATAGCACAGTTAATTACCCTATTCATAAGCCATGAATAACCATGAATAATATGAATAATTTATATGGAACCATGAATAATAATTATTCACTTATTCATCATTATTCATCTAAAATGAATAAGATAATAATATATATATCAGTATGTTATGGTACATTATTCACTTATTCATGGCGCTTCGTGCGCGCGAGGCAAAATTTAGATTTATGAATGATTTAAAAAAGTTATTGGACATGAAGACGGCGGAATTGCGGGCAAAGTGTGAAGCCTTTCCGGCTGCATACATACCGAGGGTAAAGTACACGGATAAGACAGCGAACCAGCTCACTCAGGCAGTTATCGCATACATTCGATTAAGTGGTGGTTATGCTGAACGTATCAATACTATGGGCAGGATCATTAAGACTAAGGCAAACAAACAGGTTTATATTCCTACAACCGGCACCCGTGGATCGGCTGATATTAGTGCGGTCGTTAATGGGCGGGCAATCCGTATTGAGGTAAAGATCGGTGCTGATCGGCAATCGGATAAGCAGAAGCAATATCAAATGAAGGTCGAACAAAGCGGAGGGATTTATATGATAGTTAAGACATATGAAGATTTTTTAATACAATGGAATAACATCTAAAGATTATGGAAGCAATACTGATGACATTGATAGTGATTTTTTTAATAGCAGATTTATTGATTAAGAATTTTGAAAGGAAAAAGAGAAATGAAAGTCAAAGTAAATGACCTGGCAACCCAGGATAAAGAAAAGATTTGCCCGCTGGTAAATGGCCCATGTATTAACATGAAGTGTCTTATGTATAGCAATCAACTATCAGCATGCAGCCTGTTATGGCAAGGCATACAACTGGAAGAGATACAGCTTCGGCTTGGTGCAATCGAAAGCGAATTAGTTACATTACAAGACTAATGGAAAGGCACGGGAGAGTAGGGCGGCAACGATACCCCCGCTTGAATGCTGCTCCATCACGAACCCTGTTGCGCGGTTACATTCCTCAAAAAAATTCAATAGGGGTTCAATTTAACAAATTAACAATTTAACATATGAGAAAACATTCAATTTCAAAGAAAAAAGCAACGGCACAATTGCCCGATCAGGCATTAACTGACTTCAGTAATCCACCGTTTGAGATACAAGATAACCCGGCGGCCTGCAGGGTTTGGGACAGATACCAAGAGCATTTTCAAAAGCTGGGATTAAGACGAGTTGACGAGGGCGTTTTATCGCTGTTTTGCTCTGAATTTTCAAGATATTGGATTTTAACCAAGGTTTTACTTGAAAACGGGCAAACGTACCAGGCTCCGAATGGTTTTATCTGCGTTCGTCCCGAGGTCAAAATGGCTAAAGATTCTTTTGCTAATTCGGTTCGTCTGGCTTCAAAAATAGGGTTAACATTGATCGACCGGCAAAAGCTTGAAACCGTGCAACCGGACGAAGAAAAGACACCGGCGCAATTGGTAGTCGAGCGATTAAGAGCGATGAAATGAAAGATTTTACACCTGGAGAAATCTATGCTATTTCACAATATTACAACGAGAAGCTGAGCCGGCAATTTACGGATCATCATAATGTTGTCGGTACGATTCGTACCGACAACATTCAACCACGCGATATAGTGGCCGAAGTTACCGGAGTTGGAACAGAAAAAATAAGCAAAATAAATCAAATCTTTGAGGATAACGGAAATGAAAAAATTTAACATTCGAATTGCCCTATATATTAAGCATGATGCTGCAGCAACCAGGGCAACTATTGACCAGGTTATGCAGGTCCATGAATTGAAGGGGACCTGGGATCGATGGACACCTGCCATATTGTTTAGGCAAGTCGATCCGGTTACAATCCTGCCAGTTTTGGAGGCGGTTTTGAAGATGAATTGCGGACTGTCAATATCGGTTTATCATGAAGCCTAACTTCGATCCTAATTTGTTAGTATGGGTTCCTGAGTATGTTTTGAGCCTTATAAACCCTGAAAAGTTCTGGCTTTGTGTGCTATGGATCAGCAAGCACGAAAATTTAACGCTTCAGCAGAGTTATGAAGAACTGGAAGAAACCTTCGAGAGTTACTATGGCCGAAGGCGGTACAGCGACGTAACTGCGTCCAGACGGGCTTATACTGATTTTCGCAGAAAGGCCGGTAAAAAGATACATTATAACACAAAATTTTCTATAAACAGGACTTAAATTTGTACCCATGACACCACAAGAATTTGAACGGCTTTATTTCAATAAAAATGCAGGCCCTTTGACTGAGGAAGACTTTAAAAGGTTGGGGATTAGAGAACTTTGGAGAAAATGGGATGAATTACCTGAAAGGGTGCCAGATTTAGACTTTAAAAATATAATCAGTGAGAATAAGCAAATTTTTCAGAAAAAAAACAAAAACAATGGGAAATCTCAGTAACCTTCGCTTTCTTTGGAAAACCATAACAGGCGGCGCACCCATGCCAAAACAATGGCTTGAAATTTATCAAAAGCTGGACAAGTTGGGCCTTGCAACGGGAGAACCGGAGATTTATCAAAAACCAAACCGTTTCACCCCCGATCCGACAAAGGAATTAATATTACGCTCTTTGTCCGAAAATCAGGTTTATGAACTGTTCAATTTTTTGCAGTCAGAGGAAATTGGATTTTTCCAGATTTGGTGCTTTAATGCTAATTTGCCTCTGAGAAATATTAATTCCGGGTCAGTGATTTATGCGGCCTCCGCCTCCGGCAAGGATTCGAGCGATCTGGCTCCGCTGGTTTACGATGTCACCCGCGATCCTTCGCAGGCGGAATTTGTAGCGGATATTTCGCTTTTCAATGTGAAACGGGAACCATTAGAAACCTGGATTTTACGGGACTTTTTTATTAGCTGCCAGAAATCGGATATCCTTACGCAATATGAACCTGAGTACATCACCGGGCAGCCCTTCCAAGCCTTACGCATCCGCCGGGTGCAAGAGAATGAAATGCGGAAAATGCTTGAAATTATTTTCAAAAATTCAGAAATCGGGGGGTTCCGGCTGCAGCTTACCAGCAATCGACTTTCGAGGCCAAAGCATGACGGAGTTTTAAAACAAAAAGATCAGCAAATAATTCTCCATGAATTCAACGCCTCCCGGCTTCGGGATGCACTCTATGAACAAAACAAAAGCCTATACGAAGAGCCGGTAAGATTGCCATTTTCAGAAAATTTAGAAACCACAGATAAAAATGATTGACATGGAAAAACATGATTATATAATAAAAATAAAAGGATCGGAAAAGGCCAAGCAAGGATTATGTTCATTTACGCGGATGCTGGGCGGGTTTGCCATAGCTGACGAAATGATGCCTTTTGTTTATTGCCTGGGAATTGAGGACAGGAATAAGCCCCGGATTATTCAATTCCTGCGGGATCAGGCCAGGGATTACAACCTAGCGGAACCTTGCATGAATGAATTTCCGCATTATGCAAGTACTTCGCCAGCGTCTAGAGTGCTACAATTGCAAGTGAAAGGTTTTGGCCTACTACCAGCATCGGAATTGCATCCGGCGGCTAAGATCGAGCCTAAGATGGTTAAGTCTGCCAGCCGTCAAAACATTGAGGGGCCTAAATACCCTTTCAAATCAAATTCTTCAAAAATAGAACATCGTTAAAAATCGATAGTTTCTGCTTAAATGCAGGTTTTTAATTCTTCTGTTTGCCCCGGTCGTTTCACTTTTCCAGAGCGGCCGGTTTTTCTTCAGATCGATAAGGCTCCAGCTTGTGGCGTGGAGCTTTTTTATTGCCAAAAATAGTTGACGAAACGGTCAGGGTTGCTAAAAAGTTTCTGGAAGATCATCCTGAAGAAGCTGAAAAACTTGGTGATATGAGCAAAATAAAACATGATACTTCCATGGGAGTATCATTTATATCTCGTTTTCTGAATTGGCCTGAATATAGAGTTTCAAATTCACTCGAACGCTTGCACATGATCGCAGACAATAAGATCGACCGGGAAGCAATAAACAATTTACCTACTGAAAGGGCTGCCAGAGATTTTGTAAAGGCTGTAAAAGAATTTAATCTTCCTATTGAAAAGCAAAAAAAAGCAGTTGAACAAATACTTGAAACTTCCAGAGGGGAAAGAGAACTGGTTTGCCACGGCAGAGCAGACCATCCTGAAGAAATGCCTGTTTCCATGGAAACATCCTGAAGAACTTGCAAAGGTCTCTTTTGTCAAAGAGACCGGAAATGAGTTACAAAATCATGGTAGCTGTGGCCCCCATGGGCGCTGACTTTATTTCAAGATTCTTAAATGAACATCCTGAAGAAATCAAAACAAAGAAACCGTTGGGTCATTCCGTCTCTACCGGTAGAGACGTTTATTATCATTCCCCCGAAGCCTTCCAGATAGCAAACAATAAGATCGACCGGGTTTTTATTGTGCAACCATTCTGAAAACGTGCCATCGTCATTACGTCATGATGATTTGAGGGTTAATAATTGCCCCGGGTCTGTTTCCCAACTCCCCGGGGTTTTGTTTTATAATTTTAAGTGAATTTACTGCATTTTTTTATGATTGATATTTTTTTTATTCTCTTCAAATAGTATTCGAATCTTACTTTTATAATATGACCGTTCACTTCTTTTCTTCCATTTTCTGTCACCATCCTTATCATAAGGCGACCAATCGGTATCGACAAATGCAATGATCGCTGCAGACAGATGTTCACAGTCATTTTCTTCCATGTCGATCTCCTCTTTCAAGTATTTCATGAACCCCTTGATTGATGACCGGAGATATGAATTTCGCTGTTTTAAAGGTTTCTTCGATGGTCCAGGGTTTATCGATTCTTCTCCGAGCAGACCAAATGAATTGATTAATTCCTGCCTAATCGACTTTGACCAGTAATTGCTGCGAAATTTATAATCTTGTTGATTAAAACTGATCAAAATAGGTAAATCATGCTCCTTAATCTCAACGATCAGATCATGCATTGTTCCAAATTCCCTATCCTGGTTATTGAGATCATCTCCCCTCTGCCAATTCCTTGAAAAGATATATTTTACAACCTTGAGAAATACTGAAAGTTCCTCCAGGTCAAGGTTGTATTTGGTGAAATGATGATCATCCATCAATTTCCGGAGATTATCCGTTTCAATGTCGGTAATCGTCACATCCGACTGGATGATTTGTTTGAATCCTGATAAATATTCCTCCGCCTTCATGATATTTTCTTTATAGCTGACTGTTTATCTTTCATTGATGGACCTGCATTGTAAAGCATGGTCGTATTGATATCCATATGCCCTGCCAGGACTCGCACGATGTCCAGGTGGACTCCCTTTCGGATCAGTTCCGAGATGATCGTATGCCGGATGACATAAGATGTCAGAGGGATGCTTAAATTTGCCAGTTCTGTGAACCGCTTCAGCTCCTCATTCATGCTTCTCAACACTTTGCGTCTCCTGTCATCCTGCTGTTGAGGAGTGACATGGACATACTTATCGATGATTGGGAAAATGAAATTTGTCTTATCGATGCCAGTCATCGGGCGGTAATGATTTAGAATATTCAATGCTTCCTCATTCAATGGTATCTCAACTATTCCGACATCGTTTCCATGATGAACTAATTTTGTCCGGGTATAGGTCAATATACCATCATGAATGTTTGACCATTTCAGATTGGCAAGGTCAACGAAATTCAGTCCGATGCAATGATATGAGAAAACCATGTATCGGTAATAATCGGAATCGATATTCAGTTTCAACAGACGATTAGTCTCTGCCTGGCTCAATGCACGTTTGTTATTATTGCCTCCGGGGACTTTGTATCGCTTTGTATCGGTAGCGGACTTCCTGAAAGGATATTCCTCCTCTTTTGCTATCTCTTCGGATATTGCCCGGTTATATAATGCCCTCAATGTTCGCAGATAGACGCTGATAGTTCCCTGACGCCTCTTCTGATCGTCATGTCCTTTACGCAGGTATCTGTCAAACTCATTGAGAAATCGTACATCGATCTCAGAGAAGGTGATGTCATGGTCATCGCTGTGATCTTTCTTTTTCCCTGGTTTATATATCTTCTTACCTTTACCATGCTTTTCATTGAGGTAGTCAGACAGAGCATTGTAGGTCTGTAGATATACCCGGTAGTTACCGATCTTCCCCTGCGACCTGAAAGCCTCGTACAACTCCTTAAAATAGGCCAGGACGGTGATATCACGCTTCAATGGTTTCGGATTGCGGACCATGTCCACAAATGTATCGAGAGAGACATCCTTTTTCGATCGCCTCAATTCTTCAATCTTATCGGAATACTTCTTCCTTTCTTCATTTATCTTTTGCAGCACTTCCGAGAATGATTCCTCATCCCCTTTGAACCTGTTTTTATCATCATCCCAATTAATGCCAGGGAGTGACACACCGAGACTGACATACTTGATCTTATCTTTCTTTGCCAATCGAATCCAAACAGGATGCTCACCGTTTGCATTTGTTTTCTTCCGGTTTAAAAATACTGTTGTCTTCATATGCTCAGATTTATTTTTTTAGATGTTAGGTAAAGGTTTAGGTAAAGGTTAGGTAAAGGTTTTTGAAGTGAACAGAGTTAAATTGAAGTGACAAAGATAATCCTTTATCGTTAAATATCAACGACTTAAATTAACTATTTATCAACAGAAGTGAATAACCCTGTATGCTTTGGGAGCAGGGGGTCCTCAGTTCGAATCTGAGTACCCCGACAAGCTGAAAGTCAGCAAGTTAGATCAATAATTTGCTGACTTCTTTATTGTAATATGTAACATATTCTGTAACATAGAGGTGCTTTTTTGTTCGAATACTAATAATTTTCCTCCTGCCTACAGAGTGCAAATTATCTCATTTCAATTCCACTATGGTGCGATTGGAGGTATTGTTCATAACCATTCTAGCATCAGTTTTAAGTTATTTCAATTCCACTATGGTGCGATTGGAGGCCGGAAATTTTGAAGCACTGATCGATCAGGAAGTCATTTCAATTCCACTATGGTGCGATTGGAGGTGCCTGCTCAATAGTCATTAAAAACCGGGTAGCGTTATTTCAATTCCACTATGGTACGATTGGAGGATTTCTTTTTACTTTTCGCCTTTGCAGGCTTTGGGGTATTTCAATTCCACTATGGTACGATTGGAGGCCGGCATAGATGAAAGTATTTGCACCACTCACATCATTTCAATTCCACTATGGTACGATTGGAGGACCCTTATGGGTTAACGAAGCCCCATTTGGTATGGAATTTCAATTCCACTATGGTACGATTGGAGGCCTTATATTGAGCCAGGTGAGAGACTTGTTTTTGAATTTCAATTCCACTATGGTAAGATTGGAGGTTGATGTTTTGCCCATGATTACGGATTTGGATTAACATATTTCAATTCCACTATGGTACGATTGGAGGAAGTCTTATCCATTCTTTTAACATTTCTCGATAGTAATTTCAATTCCACTATGGTACGATTGGAGGATAGAGCCTTCCATTCACTCCATAACCAACAATGTAATTTCAATTCCACTATGGTACGATTGGAGGATTTGTGACCAGTTCCCGTTCCAGGATCTGTTATATTATTTCAATTTCACTATGGTACGATTGGAGGGATTATGCGCCTTATGGTCAACAGGATTGTTCCTTATTTCAATTCCACTATGGTACGATTGGAGGTAGATAATCCCGTTGTGGGTGCTTATTATACGCTGATATTTCAATTCCACTTTGGTACGATTGGAGGCGTATATTGTATCAATAATCAAGATTTCAAAGAACAAAGTGTTTTAAAACCGGCCTGGGATTGCATGATTGTTATGCTATGTCTAATTGATGTTCGTAATTGAAAGCAATCATCAGATCGATGAGCTTATGTTCCGCTTTTTCAATGGCATCGACACTGCCAACAGAGCCAACTACATAACTTGAAGCTATGGGTGTAATGAATAAATCAGTTTTTGTAGTTTCATCAATTCTCGGAACAGCTTGCGAACGCTCTGAATCATCGCGTAAATCGCCACGTATGGCATAAGCAATTTGATTCGCATTATCACTGATGGCTATAGCAACCGTTTCCATTAAGCTGAATGTGCGCGCCTGGTTGGAAGTAATTCGCCAGTTGACGATTGCTTTTGCCAGAGCCGGAATGATCACATCTCTCTTTTCTTTCGGACATATTAAGCAGTTACCAAAAATATTTTTGCCATCCATCCATCCTTCGGCTCGAATTTTAGCTTCCTTCTCTGGGAAAAGCTCCGGTTCAAGTTTGTTTGTCGAAACACAAAACAATGTACGAAGGTCGATTGCTATATCATAGACGAATAATCCAGCCGCACGGGTTTGATCCTGAATGAAAGCTCTGTTGGGAAGGCTTCTGCGATTGGTTGTCAGCCATTCGTCCAATTCTTCTTTTGTTAATTCAGCGCCCCGTTTTTTATTATCGAGCCAGTAAACTCTTACCAAATGATGATCCGGGTGCGAAGTACGGTCAAATGTCAGGTTTTCGGTTGGATTCTCAATTCCTCCAAGTAAAGGATGTAATGGACGCATAGCAGAAACGGAAAGTGGGCTTCTTCTTTTTACAATCATATTTCCGCTTTCAGCTTTCATATAACCCCCGATTAACTGATCGGAGAATGAAGGGTCGCAAGGAGAATGTGGCTCTTTTTGACTTGCTTTGTTTTCTTTTTTATCGATTTCCCAATTGAAAGTTATTGCAGCAAATGGCATGTCAAGTGCTTCAATAATCGAACGTTTTACTTGTTGGCCGCTCGAATAAGCCATTCTGCGTCCAAACTGCGGATCATAATAGAATTTCTGTCCGTCATTTACAGCAAAAACGGTATGTTCAACATGACGTAACCCGCGCAAATAAATAAAAGGTGAATTTTTCATAATCAGTAATATTTAATTGTTTTTTGATTTTTTAAAAGCATATTCAAATCGGATAAGTGTCACAAACAGAGGGAAGTTATCGGAGGGCATTTTTAATACCTGTTCAACAACTTCTTTAAACACATCTGCATTTTTTGGAAGATGATCCAACACTTCTGTGAGCTTGTCAATGAAATTTTTCAAGTTACCGGATTCACGTACTTCTCTTGATATTGATGAATATGCTGTTCTGCCCCTTTTGTCGGACTTTTCAAAATCCAACAGAGCTCCGGCTACATTGGAGGCCAGATTTAGTAATTCTGTTTTGTTTAGCATGGCGATTATCCAGATTTTAAATAGTTGATAATTAATGAATGATTCTTCGTTGGAAAATATATATTCTTTGCCTTGTGCATAAAGAAAGGAACCTTTGGGCATATACTCGCGGAGTTTAGCAGGTTCAATGGCCTTTAGTCCAATTGTTCCGAGTTTACAAGCCTCTTTAAAGTTGTAAAAAGTAGATAATGTCTCAATTTCTTCTTCTCCTAAAATTGATTCATTGTCAATAAAAAGTTTATCCCGCAAATCAAATATTTTATGCACTTCTGGTAGATAGAGATTAATAAATCCGAGTGTTGTATTGGTTTGTGATAAATTATATGAGTAAGCTATAACTTTCTTATTGGGGTACTTTTTAGCTAAAATAAATATGACCCTTGACCACTGTTGGGTCGGAATTGCAATATTACCCTGTACTTCAGATGTTTCAATATGCAAATTATCATCAGGATAATCAGGATTATAATAGGGGCGTGCCCAATGCCAAAGCCATTGCCCGTTCCATGTTTCAATCTGTTTATCTTTTACATTTGGAGTTTGTGTCAGGTATTTACGATAATATTTCCAGCCCTGGAACAAAGTCCACATAACCTCAGCTTCGTCTATAAGCATTACATAACCTCCGCTGACACCAATACCTAATGCTTCACCAAACCAAGACGCATACATATCATCCTGATTGGTATTTACAGCCATTTCGGTTACTTGCCCGGAAGTTGTTCCTCCTACATCTTTCGCCTGAGAACCAACGAAAATAGACATATTAGGCACATCGTTTTCGATTGCCAATTTCAGATTATTGTATTGTGCAAGGGACTTACTTCCATGTTTTTTCACATCTTCTTCCCTTGGTTTTTGGAAGAAGGGCGAATTGCCAACGTGCATAAGATGTTTTTCATCGTTGAAAAACAGATTGAAGAATATTTCATCAAAAAACTCTTTTGCCGAAAGGTTAGTCCCCTCGCGTTCATTGTAAAGCTTTAAAAACTTTTTACCAATATAACTTGTGTACATTATAATAATTTGTCGTGTTCAACTAATTGTAATCCATATGTTTGGTAATCATTGAGGTTCTGTGGCACCACAAAAGGATTAGAACCAACAGCTAATTGTTCGTATACTGATAAGTAACGGGAAATGGTTTTCCAGTTTATTGGAATTTCCAATAGTATCCGCTCCTCCCAGTTTGCCATAAGGTATTTATCGCGATCAACGGATAGAACACAGGAAGCACTTTCAATTTCAAGAGCATCAACCAATACGGCACTCTTCCGGTTCGTGAGTTCCAGTAACGAGAAACGATTGTTTTTGAAAATAAGGTGAATGTCTATCTCCTTTTTATCCAAGGTTGGATAAACATGATCTATTTTTTCCTGCAAACTACGTTCTTCCAGTACCGCTCCGTTATCTGGGAGTTGCTCAAAACTCATTTTCAGAATATCCATTTGATAAGGAAGGACATTTCCGGAAGGAGCAATAACGTGGACGGATTTGTATTTCCCTATCGTTTCCAGTGTCCGTTTTCTGTTGACACGGCCAAATCTCTGGATAAGACTATCGAGCGGGGCACATTGGGTAATCATCCTGTCGAAACTAATGTCTAAGCTGACTTCAACTACCTGAGTGGAAATAACCAGGCACGGTTTTAACCCATCGCCAAATTCAGCACTTCCATCGCCATTGAATTCCTTTTTTAACCTTGACTCTATAGCTACACGGTCACCACGTTTATATCTGCTGTGAATCAATAAAATGGGTATATTCTGGAATAAATCAGAAAGATTTTTGTACGCTTTTTGTGCTTTACTTATTGTATTGTAAATGACTAACACTTTTTCTTTGTTTTCGAAAGCACCTTTCAGAATTTCTGTAATTCCGCTTTCGTCCTCCATCTTATAAATTTGATGTCGGTTAAACGAATCCAAGATAGTGTCTGAAAGTTTTACCTGATAAACCATTCCTGGTCCACCAAGTACTTGAAGTAACTCTTTGTATAATACCAATGGCATGGTTGCTGTACCAATGTGAATGCGGCAATTAAGAAAAAGCAACATTTTAACGATTTCCAAAACCATCGATTTTGAATAATCCGAATAGGTGTGTATTTCATCCAGAATAATGTCGCACCCTCTTAAATCGAGCATGACACTCTCAAAACCTGGAGTTCCGAAAATAATAGCAGCCATCTGATGAGGGGTAAGGACTTTTACCGATGAACCTACTAATGGTTGAAGCAATTGTTCTTCCAGATTATTACCCACTACAATTTTTGAAGAGGCATGTTGCAGTCGAATATCTTTATTGGGAATTGTGTTCTTCAAACGTTCCCACATCGCATTAATCGAAGCCTGGAAAGGTAGTGTGTAAAAAATACGTCCTTTGCATCTTTTCAGCAGGAAATCGGTCTTCCCTGCCCCTGTTGGTGCCACAACAAGTGTATGCGGTCTGTCGTCAGACACACTGATCTGTGATAGAGGATAAATTTCACTTTGTCGGGATGAATCGAAATAATAGGAAAGGTCTGGTACTTCAAACAGGTGTTCAAGTTGTCTTTCTGTTTCAAATGAAAATGCAGATGCAAAATGGTCTGAAGCCATCAATAATCCACGCCAGGGAGACCAACCAGATTGCTTCATCTCACAATACGAAACAGCATATTCAAGAGCCTTGCGCGCTGTTTCTTTAGAAATCTTTGCTTCGAAGCCCCATTGCTTTAAGATTTGAAAACCGTAAACACTCCAATTTTCCCAATCATTCAGATGATTGTCAATCCAATTTCTGAATCTGCTGTCTAAATCGAGAATTCCTCTTTCTTTGGTATCATTGGTCATGGATTTGTGATGGGCGACAACCATGTCAATCAATATATTCCATTCAGATACGGGAAAAGCAGGTAAAAATGCAAGTGATGAAAGTTCGTGCCGATGAACATAATTGAATTCTCTTTCTTCGGCCAAGGAATTCGCATTGATATTTTGTATTTTTCTCTGAAAATAGGGATGAGCTTTTCCTAAATCATGCAGGATTGCACCTTTGCGCGCTAAATCAGGGGAGAATGCAAAATCAAAATTTAGTGCAAAACGCTCAATGGCTGAAGTGACTTGTTTGGTATGATCCGACAAATTAAGTCCACCGTAATTGATGCTTTTAGCCAATATGGTTTCAACTGACGGCACTTTCGGTTCTTATAGGATTTCCAACAACAATAAGTTCACCGAACATTTCACTGGCATTGTCAAATCGGTTATATCCAACTTTAAATCCGTTTTCTGCTGAAGAAAATAGCAACTCAAACCCATTGATCTGATCGAATTCCTTTATGGTCATTTCCTGGATCAATTCAGGTAAAAGCAAGTCTTCATTTCTGCAAAGACAGATAGATTGTATAAATGCACACTGTGCATCAGCTTCATTGGCAAAGGCCAAATAAAGATTTGGATTTAGCATCACACCTCTATCAATTATTCCCATGTTGGTTTTATAGATACCTTTTTCGATTTTTGCTTCAAAGCCGCCTTTTGACCAGGTTCTTTCTTGCTGGACATCAATTCCGCAATAGTTTATCCGATGTCTAATGATTTTTTGAATGATCCCTGATTGTTCAAGTAATTCCGGAAATAATTTTTTTTCAATTCCTTCTATAATCGAAGGTGTCAAAAACTGCTGACTATATGTTTCGCTATCTCTCACTGCGGTCCAGGGTTTGATAAACCCGAACGGACCTGAATATTTTACAACATATATCATAATTGCTTGTGTCTTTAATTATCAAGATTTATAAAACCTTGTACTTATAATAATTTATTTAATTGCGCCAAATCCTGTTCCTGTTGAATTACCCAGGCCCACATTCCAGGCAAATAATTTTGTTGCGGGTTTCCCTTCAATGATAACCGGGCACCAGTTGGCCCGGTTTTGAATCCCATTATAATTAATCATTTTAGTCCCGGCTTTGGAATATGTTTTATCAAACCTGATTTCCAAAGATTCATCGCTAATTCCAGCCACAACCATTTTAGTTTGGAGAGTTTCTTTAAGACATGAATTAGCGCGGGGATCATCAAACAAGATATGATCAACGGTTTCACCGACTCTTCTTTTAATGAATATTGGGCTTGCATTAAAAAACAAATCACGACCTGATAAGTCAGGATCTTCTTCAATGATAATTTCCTTAACTTCTAATCCATAAAACATAGTTGGATCATCCTTTATCCCTCTGACCATCTTTTTAATTAAAGCAGGATCATAGGAGCTGAAGAAAAGGAACGTTTCCTGTTTGAATTTTAATCCTTCATTAGTAGCTACACCTCCCTCGAGTTGGGAAAAGGAGTATAGCGAAACTTTCCCATGCTCTTTATTCCATCCCAACCATTTATGTATTGTTCCAACTAATAATGGTTGGTGGTCAAATGGAATTGTGTTTTCTTTTGAATCAATTTTCAAATGTATTCTCATAAATTTCTTTTATTCTCTATACAATTTTGACAGAAAATGAATATTAACGCTTTTAAAAATACGAATAATATTTGTGGTGATCATTATAAACTTCCTTTCTGGCTAAAATATATAGGCAAAATGCATTGTATTTGCATTCTCTCTGTCGGATTTACTCCTGGCCTTAACATGACATCCTCTTAGTGAATTGACCTTGGTCACGTAAACCTGCTGGTCAACCTGACTTGTCTCTGCCGATTTAAAATGACCACCCTATCTCCCCGCCTATCAATGTAATAAGGTGCTTAATATACTCTGGTTTAAACTAATAAAATCAAAAGCTCTACCCACAACAATGTAATAAAACACTTGCTTTTACGTGATATGCGTTACATATATGCATTTATAATACATATATAAAATTTTAAAAAAATTGCTTGCGTAACCAGTCCAACGAAGAATAAGATTTGGATTGGATATTTTTATATAAAGCATACGCCTATAAAACCCTTAACTTTACGAGGACTACGGAATGGTCGAAAATAACATGAAATGTTTAACACTCATTCTGATTTTTGTTTGCGCACAAGGCTTCTCACAGAGAATGTACAAGGCAGACTCGTTTTATGAAGCCGAATATACTCGTCTATGTAACTGATGCTCCCTACGAGGCTGATTTGTGGGTCTATGAGACTTCCTATTACAGTGCTAAGGGAACCAATTGTGGGTTATGGTGTTTTATTGACACGGAAACAGATGCTGATTTTAAAGTTGGGTTTGTTTCGAAATCTATGGCACAGATAACCATATACTATGTATATAGTAGAGCAGAAGCGGGTTGGAAAAAAGATGAAAAAAGAAGTTTACTGGATTGAAAGAGCCTGTTATACTGATTTCTATGGAAAATAATTTTCCAGAAGGAGTCAATTTAGTCATGTTAGACACAAGGTTCAAGTGATGGGGAGATTCGAACTCACGACCTCCACGTCCCGAACGTGGCTTCATTCCGCACTTTACTAAATCTTTGGTATACGAATTGGTAACTCTCGATTAATTATTATTATTTCCTGAGACCTGCCCGTAATGGCCGGACGGGGTCTGCTTGAGCAGAACTTTTGGGGGGTTGGGTATGGGGGTGGGTAGGTCAAACACTGTCCCGAAGACGATAGAGATTCACACTTATAATACTCTTTAAGTAATAAAGAGCCTTCTTGGTAATTTAAGTATTTAATTTTCTTATATTTGAAGAATTCAAACCACCCCCCATTAGAAATACTGCATTTAGCTAATAGCAATTGCATGTTTCTGTTAGTTCACAAAAAGTCTTGATAAACCGGATAAGTATAATATAAAAGCCGAACTGTTTTGGCATTATAAATTCAATCTTTGATTAGTTAAATTGAATATAATCTCAATACATTTAGCCAGATGTTACCTGCCATTTTGGAGGACATCGACAATATAACAAACAGACAAATATTTGACATCAATGAACATATCAAGAAAATTAGCAGAAGGAGTTGCTGGTTGGCTTATGTATGAATTCCATAGCTATCGAGGACAACTATTCAGTGAAAAATATTTAACAACACCAATTGGCAATATTTTAAGTGGTGTATATAAAGAGCGAGTTAAGGCTGAAGTAAATCACCCTTTACTTAATGAGTATAAAACTTGGCAAGGTCGACCTCCGCAAATTGACTTTGGAATTTTCAAAGAGGACAAAACAATTGAGATTGCGCTAGAATCGAAGTGGCTGGGAAACACTCAAGTTGGTGTAGGTGATATAATTTGGGATATGATTAGACTGGAATTACTAGCACATCATTATAATGTAAAATGTTTTTTTGTTCTAGCTGGTCAACGAAAAAGATTGCAAACATTATTTGAAAGCGATAGGTTTCTTGAACGTAGAACTAATAATAGGACAAGACCCGTTTTACGACTAATTAGAGCACGAAAGGCTGCCATTAGAATTGATAATCCACCTATTGAAAGAATGAAACTTATCAAAGCAAGAATTCTTCAATACCCAGAAGTATCATTGCCAAGCAGCATCGCAAGTGGTTATCCGGAAATTTATCCTCTAACCGGAAGAAATGCGGACTTTCAAGTTTATGTATGGGAAATAGCTGCTTTTAAAAACAAACCTAGATTTAAATCTAAAGAAAACAGACTTTATAACTCTTGACAAATCAGAGTATGCTTGTGCAGATTTAAAATAATAATAGATATCTGTCCGAAAGCACACAAATCATAAATGACGATATAAAACAAGTAATAAACAAAAATCAAAATGGATAAGGGAGCACATTTTTATAGATGCGATTTTCAAGTTCACACACCAAGAGATAGAGGTTGGACTGGAAACACGTTTGGAGTCAGTGTTGAAGCTCTTACTGCATTGACAGCAGTTGATAAACAGAAAATAACTGATGATCGGATACAGTTTGCAAAAGAATATTTAGACAAAGCAAGAAAGGCTGGTCTTAATGCTATTGCAATTACTGATCATCACGATGTTGTTTCAGTTAAGATAATTAGGAAAGTAGCTGAGGAAAAAAATCGGGTATTTATAAATAGCTCTCAATTTGAAAAAATAATAATTGTATTCCCTGGAATAGAACTCACATTAGCAAATCCGGCGAGTCAATGTCTCTTAATTTTTGATGCTGATTTTTCTGATTCTAACTTAGATTCTGTACTTCATTTTTTAGGAATTGCTCCGACAAATGAATTTGAAAAATTCACTATTGAAACGCATAGAATATCTCAAACAATTATTAATGACTTAGGCCATTTACATAAAAAGCTAAATGAGCTAGGATATTGTCGGGGTAGATATATTATTTTACCTCATTGTGGTAATGAGGGAGAACACACCATTTTAAGACAGGGGTTTCATGAACATTACAGAAAGATGCCATGTGTTGGTGGTTATGTTGACAAATTGATATCAGATGAAGCTGGTTATCAAAATAAAATAAATGGAGGTGATATTAATTATGGGAATAAATCAATAGCTTTACTTTCAACATCGGATAACCGCTATGAGGACGGAAGAGAATTCGGATTATATAGTACATGGATAAAATGGGCTGAACCAACAGCAGAAGCAATACGTCAAGCTTGCTTAGCGAAAGAATCAAGAATATCACAAGTAGAGCCCGAATTACCACAGATTTTCATCAATTCAATTGATGTTACTACTTCAAAGTTTTTAGGAACATTTAATGTAAATTTAAACAGGCAATACAATGCTTTCATTGGAGGAAGAGGAACTGGAAAATCAACCATATTAGAATATTTACGATGGGGATTGTGTGACCAAACTATCCAAAATATTGACTATGATGAAATGTCAATAATTGAAAAGAGAAGGAATGCCTTAATTCAAAAAACTTTAGTGGACGTAAGTGGAGAAGTCAGAGTAACAATGGAGAAGAATGGAATTCTTCATATAGTTAAACGAAATTCAACCAGCAGAGAAATTCTTTTAAAGATTGGTGAAAGTGAATTTCAACAGGTCAAAGAAGAAGATATTAGAAAACTGCTTCCAATTCAATCATACAGTCAAAAGCAATTAAGTGATGTTGGAGTAAAAATTGAAGAATTAAAGAGATTTATTGAGCAACCAATTGTAGGTCATTTAGATACTATTAAATTTCAACTTAGTGAAACTGGCTTGAAGTTAAAAAGTTCATACAACCAACTTATAAGAAAGAAGGAGGTTGAACAAGAAATTGAAAACTTCAATCTTGAATCACAATCACTCAATACTCAAGTAAATAATATCAGAAAATCTTTAAAAGGAATTTCTGACTCAGATCAAGAAACAATTAATAAAAAAGCAAAATTTGAAGTTGAGCAAACTATTATAAGTAATTCAAATAACGAATTATCAATTTTCGAAGGTAAGGCGAACGAATTGCTTAAACTTCTAGAGTCATATCCAGAACCGTTGGGAGATATTGATGAAATTGAAAATAAACAGTTAGTTCAAAATATTTCTGCAGAGATAAATGCAAAATTTATAGAAATCAAAGCAGTAGCCCTTACAATGAAAAATATTTTCGGTGAGGATAGTTTAAAAAAACTGAATCTATACTTAAATGAATGGAGAATTAAGAAAGAAGAATTTGAAATAGCTTACGAGATTGCAAAAGGGAATTCGATATCAAGTCAGCAACAGCTTCAAGAAATTCAGAGAATAGAAAAACGCATCAGCGAAATTAACAAAGTCATTTCCGACAGAAAATTACTTCTAAAAGAAATTGGTAATCCGGAAAGTGAATTCATAACTCAAAAGCTGAATTGGGAAAAATATCACACTGAAAAAATTCAATTACTTAATGAACAAGCCTTAAAGTTTACGGTCCTCTCAAAAAATCTAATTAAAGCAGAAGTGACAAAGAGCATTAATCTTCAACCACTCAAATCGCAACTCAAAAACATCTTTGAAGGAACTAGAATACGTGAAGATAGAATTGATGCAGTTATAGATCAAATTAAACAATCTGATAACCCTATTAAAGAATATACTGCAATTATTGAGGAGTTCAGGTTATTGGCAGAGTTAAAAGTATCTGAAGATAAAACATCAAAAATTCCTGAAACACCACTTCTTACTTCTTGTGGATATACTGAAGAACATAAAACAAAACTTTCCGGTAAAATCAATTCAGATAATTGGCTTTCATTAGCAGCAATCGAATTAGAATTTAATCCTGAATTCTATTATACAACTAATAATCAACTGGGAGATGTTATTCCATTTTCAGCAGCGTCAGCAGGCCAACAAGCAACAGCATTATTAACTGTCTTATTAAATCAGCCTGGTATGCCTTTGCTTATTGACCAACCAGAAGATGATATTGATAATAGAGCTATTGGCCAAATTATAAAAAACATATGGGAAGCAAAAAAGAAAAGGCAATTAGTTTTTACAAGCCACAATGCAAACCTTGTTGTTAATGGCGATTCAGAGTTAGTTATATGCTGCGATTACAAAGATTCAAATAGTCAAACACGAGGTATAATAAAAGTTGAAGGTGCAATTGATACTAAAGAAGTGAAGAACGAAATTACATCTGTTATGGAAGGTGGCGAAAAAGCTTTCATACTTAGAAAGGATAAGTATGGATTTTAAACGATACAGTTTAATTGATAGAAGTAAAAAGGTATGTAACAAAGGCAAATAGCAAGTGGGAGGAAAGTTGTAAACGGTAAATAACAATGCAAGATTTCGGCAATTCCGTTTCATAAACCTTCCATCCGAAAAAAGCGGCGGAATTTCGTTCATTTATTCTTTTTCAAAATAGCTAATAGTATCATCCGTATGAATGTCCTTATGAAGCTTAAAATAATGTTTACGGAATATTATTAATGGTTCTTCAAGCTCACTTTCTGGTTGAACTTCCAATTCTTTTTGAGCAAAGTACTGAGCGATCACAACAAGAACAAAATTTGATACTGTTTCGAGAAAAACAACAGTATTTTTGTTTTCCTGTTGGCTTTAATAATGGGGTGTAATGAGTTTACTACCCGATCATATGCGGTGATTTTGGAATTTCAGATCAAGAAAAGGGGAGCCAAAAGATTTCTGGAAGATTTAAATAAGTCCGGTTAGCGCATCCCGACTCAGTCGGGAGGGTCCTCAGTTCGAATCTGAGTACCCCGACAAAAGAAGTCGACAGTCAGAAGTAGGCAGTCAACAGTGTGGTTGACTGCCTTTTTTTATCGTATTCCAACTCCAACTCCCTCATCGAGCCAATCCCTGAATTCCATTAAAAAAAACAATGGCAATATTCTGCCATGTTTGCCGCCTTCTGCCATTCTACCTTTGTTTTATCAACGATAAGAAAAAAGAAAAGTTCTTTTTATCATTTAATTCAAACAAACAATTTAAAAAACGGAGGTTGTTATGAAAACTTTAAAATTTGCTTTGATCGCAGCATTAGTTGCTTGCACGATGGTGAGTCTCGCTTCAGCAGACGGATTTAAGAACAAGCCGAAACCAATGAAGGTCGTAAATCTGACCCTGGAAAAGGCTGTGCACATCCCCGGGCTGGTTGTGGCCATGTATCAACAGATCGACAAGGATGATTTCCTGAACAATACCCAGCTCATTTTAGTGGCTGAGGTTGTTTACCAGGGAACCCTCTACCGGATCAGTGGCTCTTATGAACAGTGGGTATTGTTTTTTAGACTGCACGGAGATTTGCCTGTCAACACAAAATATCCTGTTATAGGTGTAAATTAGGTTCCCTTCTGTCAAAACGCAGGAAGAGGATGTCTCAAAAACGAGACGTCCTCTTTTATATTGGAGCCCTCAGGGTATATTGGAAAAATATATCTTTGGAGTCCAAGCCCCATTATGCCATGCTGAGTGATATCCTCAAAGGCCGGGATCTTTCCCCGGAATTCACCTTCACTGCTTCCCGAAGCAGCGGGCCAGGCGGCCAGCATGTCAATAAGGTCAGCACCAAGGTCGAACTGAGGTTTAATGTAATTGAATCTGCCCTTCTTACTGCAGAAGAAAAGGAAATTATTCTCACAAAGCTGGCCAATAAGATCAATTCAGTGGGTGAACTGATCCTGGTGGCTCAAAGCGATCGTTCCCAACTAAAGAACAAGGAAAAGGTGATTGAAAAATTATATACTCTTCTATCTAAAGCGCTTACCCCGGTTAAGAAGCGAAAACCCACTAAACCATCCCGGGCAGCTAAAGAGAAAAGGTTGGAAGATAAACGGATCAGGGCTGAAAAAAAAGAACGCAGAAAGAAGTAATAAAAACTCTTCCTACCTTTATGCTTTCACTCCAAATACCTATCGCCATGGCAAACCTACTGAACCAATCCGCTGCCCACAAAGTGGCAAAAGCGCTGGAAATCCGCCTTGGAACCAGCGGAATCAAAGCACTGAACAGCAGAATAGAGGAAATTATTAAGGAAGCTACACTCAAAGCCCGGAAAGCCCGGAGAAAAACTATCCTGGAACGTGATGTCGCACACGAAAAGGATCTTTTTTCCTGATAAATGATAAATCGTCCATCGTCCATCTTATATCGAACATGATACATCAGCTCAAATATATTTAGATTAACAAATGCCTAATCTCACCCATAACCATTAATAATATAAGCAAGAAAATTAATAAACAAGAAAAATAAAAATTATATTTGTATCCAACGTAGGAGAGTTTATTTACATCCGTTGAATTCTTTTTTTTACGTACAAAGTAGAAGAAAAATAAAAGATAACCAAAAAAAAATCAATACATCCAAATTAAGAATCAAAACCATGGACTCTCCAAAATGGTGTAATTTGTGTAAACGTAATGTTGGTCGCAGAAACCTTATCCCCTGTAATGGTGATTCCCGGGATATTGGCCAACAGATTTTTCAGAAATTCGTTTTTAACGGTGGCCGAACCGCTGAATGAAGACACTCCGCTTTTCAGGGTAATAACCGTTGCAGAAGCATCACTGACCCCTGCAATTTCCACTGAGCTTGATTCAACCGTAACTCCGACCTCACCCATGGCGGACTGATCACCGCTCAATACAGAGGGATCATCTTTTTCACATGACAAGCATAACACAACCACGGTTATGCTTAAAAGAAAAACAAACAGCTTTTTCATGACTACAGATTTAGGTTAAAATTTATTTTTGATAATGGTTTGGTAACTACATACCCATCAATGTTACAAAATATTTTTGAACCAAATAACTAAAGACATAATTTGGGAATAATAGTTATCAACAATCCAATGTAGTAAATTAGTATATATAAATGCTGAATATTTCCTGCTCATGTCGAATTAAAAAGGCTAAATTAGTTAAGCAGCCGCTCTTTTGCGCCGCAGCTCCCTGAGTCCTACCGCACATTGATTGGCCTCATCCCAAAACCTGATGCCTAGTGCTTTAAAACTTTCGAAAAAAGTTATAGGCTTGACATCCTGAAACAAGGAATTCTCTTTATGGCATTTGGGCAAGTTGTAATTCGGTATTGTCGGTCCCAGATGATGAATATGGTGAAAGCCAATATTCCCTGTAAACCAGCGCAATATACCGGGCAGTTTGAAGAAAGAACTTCCCTGCATGGCCATCTTCAGGTAATCCCAATCTTTGTCCCTGCACCAATACACTTCGTCGTACTGATGCTGCAGATAGAACAGGTAAATCCCTCCAATGGAGGCAAAGTACATAACCGGCAACTGGATCAATAAAAACGCCTGCCATCCAATAAACCAACTTGCAATCGCCGCGGCAATAAACATGATAATATTCGTGGCATAAACATTCAGGCGCTGCTTTTCAGTCATGCGCCGGTTGGTGAACCTGTGGCCTATAATAAAGATGGCTATTCCGCCGATGCCCAGCAAAATCGCCGGGTGCCGGAAAAAACGGTATGAAAAACGTTTAAACGGGCTTAGCGCCAGATATTCATCAACGGTTAGTGTCCATACGTCGCCAAGACCACGTTTATCCAGATTACCGACTGTCTGGTGGTGGGCTCTGTGGCTGTCGGTCCACTTGTGGTATGGAGTAAAAGCAAGCATACCGCATGCACTGCCAATATAGAAGTTTAGTTTTTTAGAACGGAAAAAGGATCCATGGCCGCAATCATGGAAAATGATAAATATCCTGATCAGGAAACCGGCAGCAAGTAACATGAGAGGTAACGTTAGCCAGAACGACACTTTCATGGTTTGCACCATCAGTATCCATATCAGAAAATAAGGGCCCAGCGAGTTGATCATTTGCCAGACGCTGTGTGATATCCGGGGCTTGTTATACTTTGAAATAATCGACTGCCAGGATTGTATTGATGTTGTTGATGTATGTTGAGTCATGATTCTTACAACTTATTATCAGAAGTTATTGCTACCAATTTTTGTACGGCGATCTTTTCCTGTTCTTACCACCGTATGATTCTTTCGACTTATTGAATGACCTGTCATTCGATTTGCCTTTAGGCTTATCTTTCGACCAATCATTCGCCTTGCCTCTCGTCTTGTTTTGAGACCAGTCATTAGACAAGTCATTCGACCAGGCTTTGGACTTTTCATTCGGCTTGTCGTCAGACTTGTAATTCGGCCTGTCGTTTGATCTGTATTTAGATCTGGCTTTAGGCTCAGTACCGGAGATTTCCACCCTCACTTTAACTCCTTCAAATTTAGCATCATGGAAAGCCTTTAATACTTCTTCCCATGACTTTTTTTCAATCTCAAAAAAGGAAGACCGCTGGCCAATCTCAATTCGTCCGACCGCGATATTCCTGTTTCGGGTCTGCTCATTGATAAGCCCGATCAGTCGCGGAGGATTGAGTCCATCCTGAAATCCGGCATTAATCTGTAAAGTCATAAACTGCCCTTTGGGGGTGCGTTTTCTGTCTCTGTCTGCTTCCGGGTGGGCCACGTTCAAATCGGGGGTATTCTTGTAATAGGAAAGAATCCTGTTGAATTCAACTGAAACAAAATGTTTGATCAGATCTTCACGGCTGAGCCAGTCAAGTTTTTTTAAGATGACGGGCAGAAACTGTTCAATCTGGGCTTCGTCCACTTCGACGTTTTCAACCCTGTCGACCAGGTTAAAAAGCTGCTTTTCACAGATTTCCACACCAGTTGGTACCTTTTTCTGATCAAATCGTTTACCCAGCATATGTTCAATAGCCCGTATCTTCCCGGTTTCGCGGGTATGGATGATGGAAATCGCTATACCGCTCTTCCCTGCGCGGGCTGTCCGGCCGGTACGATGGATGTAGACTTCGTTATCATCCGGGAGGTCATAGTTGATGATATGAGTCAGGTCGTTTACATCCAGGCCGCGTGCAGCAACATCAGTAGCGACAAGCAACTGGAGCTGTTTGATCCTGAAACGGTTCATGACAAAATCGCGCTGGGCCTGTGAAAGGTCACCATGAAGAGCATCAGCATTATAACCGTCATTCATCAGTTTATCGGCTACTTCTTTTGTGATGGCCCTGGTACGGCAAAATACGATACCGTATATGTTCGGGTAAATATCCGCAATTCTTTTCAGTGCGGAATAACGGTCTCTCGCCTGAACCATATAAAATTCATGACGGACATTATCGGCGCCCTGATTACGGTTTCCTACCGAAATTTCATCCGGTTTGTTCATGTATTTCCGTGCAATGGCTGCAATTTCCCCCGGCATAGTTGCCGAGAACAGGAAGGTACGTTTTTCTTTAGGCGTTTCAGCCAGTATGACATCAAGGTCATCTTTGAAACCCATATTCAGCATCTCGTCAGCTTCATCAAGGACCAGCCATTTAATAAAAGCTAATTGCAATACCTTGCGGTTGATGAGGTCCATCACGCGCCCGGGCGTACCAACGACTACCTGGCAACCTGATTTAAGGGCCTTTATCTGGTTCCTGATATCGGCGCCGCCATAAACGGCAACGGTCTTAAAATCCCTGGCGTATTTTGAATATTTTTCCATATCGCTGGTGATCTGCATACAGAGCTCACGGGTCGGGCAAAGCACAATTGTCTGCACTTTATTGAAATCCATATCGGTCAGGTGGATCAACGGAAGGCCAAAAGCCGCCGTTTTACCGGTGCCGGTCTGGGCAAGGGCAATTAAATCTTTCTCGCTGTTGAGGATTAGGGGGATGATCCGTTCCTGGATCGGGGTCGGCTGTTCAAAGCCGAGTTCATCGGTTGCACGGATAATATCCTCGCGCAACCCGGTTTCTTGAAATGTCATGCTTAATTTTTCTGGGGATTTGCGGCTGCAAAGATACGCCTATTTTATTGATAATCAGAAAAAATTGCTTTAGTCATCATTATCAGTCAGATAAAGATGCAAAATCTTCAACGATGATTTAAGATCTGATTGAACATCACTTTTCGAGATGTTGACTAAAACCTCCTGGCCGGGAAGGATATCAAAATAATTATCAGAAAACCGGCCGGTAATCCCATCACCATATAAAAAAACATTTTTAGCCAGGTTTGCGGCAGTGAGCGATATTTCAATCAAATCTCCCTTCTCTTTGATTTCAGCCTTAATATTGGGGTTTGTCAAATCAAGATTTTTAGGTTTGACGAAATAATGAAAATCTGTATCAAGCAATATATCACCCTGTCGTAATTCTGATACCATAACGACAGAGGAAAGGTCAATTTTTCCAAGAATTTCAGTTAACGGGCTGTTCAAAAAAAGGATTGATTGAGCCGTCATCTCGAACTCCTGAACAGCTTCCCATTCAACCTTTCCGGTGAAACTGACCAACTTCATCAAGACTTGCATTTTTTGTCCCGGCTGATTATCTGAAACGACATATCCATTTAAAAAGCCATCAGATTCAGTTAATACAAGAACTGTTGGTTTAAAGGCTTCCCTGGCGAAATAATGCAAAGCTTTCCATCTCCCATAATAATCAATACCTGACCAGGAGGCTACCGGCCAGCAATCATTGATCTGCCAGTAAAGGGAGCCCATACAGTAAGGCATATCGGATCTGTGAGATTCAATTGCCATTTTGATGGCTTCGGCCTGGAGCAATTGTCCGACATATAAAAACTGCTCAAAATCACCGGGGATATTATAATCTTCTTCCATATACTGCCGGATCCTGAGATTCCCTATGCCGCTCCGCTGGTGCGACATCATCACTTCGGATTCAATATTGTAGTCTTCCGGTACAGTATATTTCTTTACTGAATTAAATTCCGGAAAAGATTGGAAGCCATATTCACTCATAAACCTTGCCCGGTATTTGCAGAAATCGCTGAAGGGATGGAGTCCGTGCCAAACGCCCCAGTAGTGCATATCGCCTGATGTAGTCTCATAACTGGCCAGTTGTCCCATACCTGCTGACGGGGAGGAATGCCAGTAAGAACGGCCGGGATCTTCCTGTTTAATTACGCCTGGCAGAATATGATGAAATAAAGTATCATAAGCTTTCCAGATCACCTGGCGCTGCTCCGGGTTGTAACGCTGCTTCCAGCCCCAGCCCCTGTTTTCCTCGTATTCTCCCCAGGCGTTTTCGATCTCATTATTGCCGCACCAGAGCACGATAGACGGGTGATTGCGCAAGCGTCGCACATTGTCAATAGCCTCCTGCCTGACATTTTCAAGGAAAGCCTCGTTTCCTGGGTACATCGCGCAAGCAAACATAAAATCCTGCCACACCATGATGCCATATTGATCGCACAAATCATAGAAAAGATCATTCTTATAAATTCCGCCTCCCCAAACGCGCAACATATTCATGTTGGCTTCATAAGCAGATTTTACGATAAACTCATACTTCTCAGGACTGACCCGGTTCAGGAAAATATCATCGGGGATATAATTGGCCCCTTTTGCAAAAACGGGGTTACCGTTCACCTTAAAATAAAAGCTTTCCCCCTTCCCGTCCGGATCGGGCTGCCGAACAAGCTTTACAATACGGAGACCGGTTTTAGTCTCCATAACATCGATCACCTGTTCCTTGTCGGCTAATTCAATCCTGATCGTGTAAAGCTTCTGACTTCCAAGGCCGTTGGGTTGCCAAAGCACCGGGTTGTCTATCGTCAAAGGCATTTCGAGCAAATTATTCCCAATTTCCAATTCCCAATTTCTGGTTGATAATAATATGTCATCTACAAAAAGATTAAGGGTGATTTCGTGCTTCTCTGCTGCAACTAATTCAATTTTAGCAGTTAATTCAGCTCTTTCTGTGGAAAGATCGTCAGTTATTATTTGAATATTTTCCAAACATGCTTCATCCCATGCTCTCAATATAACCGGGCGCCAGATGCCGGAGGTGACCAGGCGCGGACCCCAGTCCCAGCCAAAATGATACGGTGCTTTACGGACATAAGGGCTTACTTTGTCTTGTCCCATTTCTCCGGCTTCCGACTGGTCATTATCCGCAGCAAGCTGAAAACCATAAGTTTTCAATTCTTCCAATCCTCTCTGTGTTGGCGATGCCAGTACGACTGATAGCTTGTTTTCTCCTTTCCTGATCTTTTTTGTGACGTCTATTTTCCATGTCCTAAACATATTATCTGTCTGCTGCAAAAGGTCTCCATTTAAATAGATCTTCGCATAAGTATCCAGCCCTTTAAAAATCAATTCTATCCTGTTGCGTTCAAGAACCCGGTCATCTGCTATAAAAACGGTCCTGTATTCCCAGTCAACCTTGTCGATCCACTGAATCTGCTTTTCATTCAGCCGGTAATAAGGATCTTCAATAATTTTATTTGCCAGAAGGTCGGTATGAACTGTTCCGGGAACAGTTGCAGGCAGCCAGACTTCTTTACCGGCCTGGCTGAATTTCCAGTCATGGTTTATTTCCATATGAATCATGCTATTTGTTTTGTGGTCATCACTGCAGGCAGCCAGCACGAAAACAAACATGCAAAAAACCAGCATCCGGTTAATCATCATCACTGCATTAAATAGTCTTTGCAAGAGGATCCACCTTTTTCCAGAGTTCGACAGAGCGGTCCCATAATTTAGCGCCCTCTTCGGGGATATAAATTTTAGGATCCATCTTTTTATGGCGGAACATATGCAGGTACTCATTCGTTTTACCCTCATAATCAGGCGATACGGCCATATAAACTACCGGCTTGGCTGCTTTTTCCGGGGATTTAAAAATAATACTGAAGATACTTTTAAGGATAATCCGCAAAAATAGCGGAGCTTCCTTGACGATATTGGAATGAACAGGTCCCGGGCAAATGGCATGAATGCCGGCAAAATAGCCCTCTTTATTTACCCTCCTGGACAACTCGGTGGCATAGGTATTTAAAACGAGTTTAAAATAACTGTAATTGGATATACCCTTGGAGGTGCCATAGTCAAAGTATTTCCCGAATTCTTCATAATCGATGAGTGAAGAGCCCTGGTGTGAGTCAGATGAGATAAAAATCACCCTGGGTTTGAAAGATTTTTGTTTTCCGTTGACATCAATCACTCCGGAAGTAATTAACAGGTTAGTCAGCATAACATTCGACAAATAATTAACTAGAAACATTTCTTCGAGGCCCGATTCGGTCTTCCTTGCTTTTGGCAATGCCACGCCTGCATTCAGGATTGTCACGTCCAGGTGAATCCCATCCCTTTTCAAGCCTTCGCAAAAATCGTGAATGCTGCCGATTTTGCTCAGGTCAAGGAATCTCATCTCTATGTTATCCGAGCCGCTTTTTGCTTTGGCTTTCTCGCCCGCTTCCGGGATTTGCCTCCGGCATGCCATGATCACCTTCCCGCCCCTTCTGGCTATTTCCACTGCCAGGGCAAATCCAAGGCCGGAGTTAGACCCGGTAACCAGGCAGGTTTTAGCTTCAAAACTGTCACTATCAGAAAGTCTATCCGCCAGTTCCTGTCTGGAAAAAAAATCTTTCAGCCCTGCCATTGCAGCAACTACCGGGTTATCGAAGCGTCCATGTGCCATATCTCATATCGTCCACGCCGTCATCCCCGCCGTCGTAAATTCGTACCGGTGGCTGGTGCCGCCAAATTTCCGAAGTGATTCAATAACCTCATAACGTGTATTATTCGGGCAATAAAAGAACATGAAGCCGCCACCGCCTGCACCGGAGATCTTACCGCCGGTGGCCCCGCTCCCGATCGCTGCCTCGTAAATACTGTCGATCAAATGGTTGGTAATACCCGAAGCAATTTGTTTTTTATATTTCCAGCCAAAATCAAGCACTTCTCCGATCTGATCAATTTCTCCTTTCAGGATGGCTTCTTTCATCATGGTCGCCTGTTTTTTCAGCTGGTGTGTGGCTTCGATGTATTTCGTTTTATTTTCCAGGATATTCCTGGCCTGGCGCTCGATAATAGCTGATGATACCCGGCTTGTTTTAGTATTGTACAATACCAGGTTATGTGAAAGTTCATTCAGGTAAATGCTTCTGACTTTAAGTGGGTTAACGATGACTTTATCATCTTTGAAGAATTCCATGAAATTGATACCGCCAAATGTCGCTGCATATTGATCCTGCTTGCCACCCGCCATTTGCAGGTCAACCCGCTCAATCTGGTAAGCCAGTCGCGCCAGGTCATACTCACCAAGGGGCAAATTAAGCCATTCGGCGAAAGCCCCTAATACAGCCACTACCAAAGTCGATGAAGTACCCAACCCTGAGCCCGGCGGGGCATCAACATAAGTGGATAGCTCGAATGATAAAGCTGTATGGGTATAATCCTTAACAATACGGTTATATATCCCCTTGAGCAAGTCCAGTTTTCCATCAAGAGTAAGTACTTCGCAACTCCTTGTTTCATATCTTTCATCCTTATCCAATGACCTGATAACGATATTGCCATCGCTTGCCGGGAGGATGGTCGCATAGGCGTACATGTTGATGGTGGCATTCAGGGTAGCGCCACCATAAAGATCAGAATATGGTGTAACATCAGTACCACCACCAGCCAGGCCAAGTCTGAGGGGGGCTTTACTCCGGATGATCATCTTTCGTTCAGGATTGCATTGGCATAATTCTTCCAGCTCATTTCCTGTGAAGTTTCTGCAACGTGTTCACGTGGAATAGGTTTTTCAATGGCTTTTATCATTGTTGCAGCCATAGAATCAATATTACCCGGTTCTGCCAGGTAACCATTATAACCATCTTTGACTGTTTCAGGGAAATGCCCCACGCGGGTAGCCAGTATCGGCATCCTGAAGTTATACCCGATTGATTCAACCCCGGAAGGCGTTGCAGTAAGATAAAACAGCATGATGGCGTCGCTTACCTGGAAATATTTATGGACTTCCTCATTCGGGACAAAAGAATTGACGACGGTGACCGCCTGTTTGATCCCCAGCTCATCGATCAGATCCAGGGGACGGTATTGCCGTTCATCATCCTGCTTCCTGAGAAAGACAGATTTCGCTGCAGAGAATACGGCATTTTTGACCCGGGTCGACATCTTTTTCGTATCGAGGGTCTGCCAGAAGGATTCTCCGACGATAAGCAGGGAGACATCATCCCGTTGAGCAGCCACTATTGCAAAAGCCCGGATGACATCATGCAATCCTTTATATTTTCTTATAAACCCAAAGAATAGGAAAACGTGTTTTTTCAGGTTTAAATCCTTCTTCACCTCTTCAACCTTAAAATCAGGATCGGGTTTAAACATATCATAGACCGGGTGGAAAAGCTTCACGACTCTTTTTCCCTTGCCAACCGGTTGTTTCCCCGGGTCCAGGAGTTTAAAATCATTTCCGGGAAACAGCTTCTTTAATTCATCGTAAGTTTTGTACGCATGAACTACGTAAGAATGGGCGTGTTTTATCCCCATCCTGGTGAAAGCCTTGTCAATTTTGCTTCCTTCTTTCTGAATAACAAAATGAAGGTCGAAAATTACTTCCAAACCCTTGACCTTACTGAGTTTTTGCGCAATATATCCAAGAGGGAGGCCCTGGATGGCAATGGCCCATTGGAAAATGACCATCTTTGGGCCGATATCTTTGATCAGACTGACAGTTTTCTTCCAGCTGAGCGGGCTGTTATAATTAGTGATATAATGTACTTTGATATTCGTCCCTTCAAGCAGGTCAGTTTTGCTGCTGCGATCGATAAAATCACGAGGAATGATGGCCGGATACTGCTGGGTCCAGGAGACTATGTGAATCTCGGCAACATGAAGTTTGTCAAAGGTTTTGGCAAGGGAAGTATTATAATTTGCGATACCTCCTTTGAATTTTGGCCCCGGGCCAAAAACGACAATTTTATCCATCAGGTGGCGATATTCAGAGTTTTCCTTCTTTTTTCAACTTTTCGACAGCAGCATTATAAACACGCGTCATCCCTTCCCGAAGGGATATTTTGGGCTGCCATCCGAATTTCTCCTGTATCAGGTCCATGTTGCAATACCGTGAATATACCCCAACCGGCTTATCCAGCAAGGGTTTAATCTCAGTCTTATACCCGGCGATGTCACAAAACAGGTCGATCAGTTCGAGAAATGAAGTCAGCTTACCGGAGCCAATATTCCAACCGGAGCCATCTTTGACTTTTTCCATCAGGATGAAGATCAGGTCGATGATATCGTCGATATGGACGAAGTCCCTTCCCTGTTTGCCTGAGCCCCAGACTTCGAAGGGGCTTTCATGCCTGGCTGCCCGGGCAGCAATCGCCGGGACAGGGTACGACAGGTCCTGATCCTCTCCATAGCCAGAAAACGGCCGGATGCAAACCACTGAAACGCCATAGTATTTTGCCGCGATCTGGGCCAGGAACTCGCCGGTAAGTTTCGACCAGCCGTAAGTCATATCAGGGGTTCCCAGGTTGTTTTTAAAGTCGATATCGCCTTCTTTCAATGCCACCGCGAAACTTTCCGACTGCATATTGGTCGGATAAGCGGCACTGGAGCTGGGATAAAGCACCCGTTCGGGCTTATGGCGGCAAATCCAATAGAAAAATTCAGCATCGATAGATAGATCAAGCGCAACAGCCATCGGGTCACCCTCGATCTTAAGCCGGCCGCCGACAATCGCCGCAAAATGAAACACATAAGAAAACCTTTCAAAATCCAGGTTATAAGTCTCCTGCACAAAACGAGGATTTTCACGGAATTTAAAGAGGAAATTCCGGAAATCACCTTTCCAGAAATACAGTCTTTCATCCTGCCCGATGATCTCGACGTCTTTAAATTTCCTGGAAGTAAAATTATCAAGCCAGGTTGAAGGATGAGTGCCGATGGAAAGGTCATCGATGATAAAAACTTTATCCTTCGTTGTTTTCAGCAGCCTTCTGGTCATATTTCTTCCTACAAAGCCGCAGCCGCCTGATACTAAATGGATTTTCATAGCTTATTTATCAATATATTTTAGAGATAACGATAATTCAAAATTTCAAATTTCAAATTCCAAATTCCAAGTTTCTAGTTTCTAGTTTCAATCTCATCAATATTCAATGTTTTGGATACCAGGAATTGGTTCCGGTCAGAAGAAATCCTCGAAAGCATTTCAGCCACGAAACCTGTCAGGAACAGCAGGCTGCCAATGATCATTAGCGTGAGCGAAATATAGAAATACGGGCTGCTGGTGACCAGGATCGCTTTGATTCCATGATGCAGGTTATACAGTTTCTGGGCGCCAAGCCAGGCTGCAGCAAGGAAGCCCAGTACAAACATCAGCGTGCCGATCATCCCGAAAAAATGCATGGGCCTCCTTCCGAATTTAGAGACAAAAGTGATCGAAAGCAGATCCAGATAGCCTTTGATAAAGCGGTCGATCCCATATTTGGTGCTGCCGTATTTCCGGCTTTGGTGTGTGACCACTTTTTCGCCAATCCGTGTAAAACCTGCATAATTTGCAATGACCGGGATATACCGGTGCATTTCACCATAAACTTCAATGCTTTTGATAACTTCCAGCCGGTATGCTTTCAGTCCGCAGTTAAAATCATGCAATTTTATTCCTGACGTCTTGCGGGTTACCCAATTGAATAAACGGGAAGGGACTGTTTTGGAAACCGGATCGTGACGCTTTTTCTTCCATCCCGAAACCAGGTCGAAGCCGTCCTGTGTTATCATTCTATATAGTTCCGGGATTTCTTCCGGGGAATCCTGAAGGTCAGCGTCCATGGTAATGACCACTTCACCTTGGCTTGCGCGGAAACCACTGTTCAGGGCGGCCGATTTGCCATAATTCCTCCGGAATTTGATACCCCTGACATTGGGATCCTGGCGGCTCAACTCCTCGATCACCTGCCATGAATGGTCATTGCTTCCATCATCAACAAAAATAATTTCAAATGATAAATTATTTGGTGTGAGCGTATTTACAATCCACTTGTGAAGCTCACGCAGTGACTCATCTTCGTTTAAAAGGGGTATGACAACGGAAATGTCCATCTGATCTTTATTAAGCTGCCGGCTGTCCGAGATCTGTATTTTCCTTCTTTACAAAAATAGCAGTGATCAGGCTGATAATTATCCCAACGATAAAATTACCAACGATGGCAAAAAAAGTGTACATCCCCACACTTTGAAACTTACGGGCTATTGCCATTCCCTGCTCTATATCCATATCCGACATACCTCTATCCATCATCTTTTGTTCAGTCATGGTCATGGCTTCTTCCATAGCACCCGGATCGATATATTGAAAGAAAATATACGTGTATATGCCCATGATTACAGATAAGAAAAGGCTTGTCAGCAATCCTACCGTGAAGGCTTTTCCGTATTCAATGAATCCTCCCTGGTATTTATTACGGAAATTGGTCTGGGCAAGAAAGAGCCCCGCAAGGAGGATAAGATATGACAGGTATTCCAGCCCGTTGCCCTTTGAGAGGTTCAGCAGGAAAAGGATCAGGCTGAATACAATGATAGCCAATGCGATGATAACACCGTATCCGAGGCTCAGAATTGTGGTTGATGGTTTATTTTCCATAGGAATTGGTTTTAAGTATATGCAAATTTAGGAAAATTTAGTTCAAAGTTCAAAGTTCAAAGTTCAAAGTTGTCTAAATTGATACATATTAATCTGACGGGTCTGGCGATGCCGTCAGGTTTTTCATTTAAACGACCTGTCAGCGTCCGAATTCTAGAGAACCTGACAGGTCGAAAGAACATTCAGAACTTTGAACTTTGAACTATTTTTTGTACTTTTGCACCGGGTAAGTCTTATGCGACCAGCTCCCGCTGAACTCCCCCAGGTCCGGAAGGAAGCAAGGGTAAGTGGTTGAGCGGTGCGACATAAGGGGCTTACCCTTTTTCGACTCCAACAATTTCATCTATATATATTTGTCCTCATGTTGTTAAAGATCTACACCAAGAACCCCAGTGAGAATAACATCAGACAGGTGGTTCATGTTCTTTCCAACGATGGTGTAGTCATTTTCCCGACCGATACGATTTATGCCATTGGCTGCAATATTTACAGCCCGAAAGCGCTCGACCGTATTGCCCGGATCAAAGGACTGACCCCGAAAAACGCAAATTTTTCCTTCCTATGTTATGACCTGAGCCAACTGGCGGATTACACCCGTCCTATCAGCAATGACGTTTACAAACTAATGCGACGGACACTTCCGGGGCCCTATACTTTCATCCTCAACGCCAGCAGCAATGTACCCAAAATTTTCGGGCACAAAAAGAAAACCGTAGGTATCCGTATCCCGGAGAATAATATCCTTTCCGGGATCCTGCGCGAACTCGGAAATCCCATCACATCGACATCAATCCATGATGCCGACGAAATCCTGGAATACAGCACCGATCCGGAACTGATCCATGAGCGCTACAAAGACCTTGTTGACCTGGTAATTGATGGCGGGCACGGCGATAATACCCCCAGCACCATTATCGATTGCACAGGCGAAGAGATCCTGATGATCAGGGAAGGGAAAGGAGAGATCGAGTGAAATGTTGAATGTTGAATGTTAAATGTTGAATTTGGGTTATTAGTTGATTATTAAATTCTTACAATACTTCAATTCAAAATTTAATATTTAATAAGTCCAGCATTCAACATTCAACATTTAAAATTTAAAATTACTATCTTTGCGCCCTCATTTTGATTCTGTAGCTCAGCTGGTAGAGCAACGGCCTTTTAAGTCGTGGGTCCCGGGTTCGAATCCCGGCAGGATCACAAGTTAACTTATTGATTATCAGATATTTAAAATGTATTTTTGAGAATTTCTAATTACTAATCCCAAATTGAATTCTCAAAATTCTGAACCCTGAACTCACTACCTCACCAGCATCATCGTCCCCGCTCTTTCCTGCTTTCCTTGCACTCCATCTACCGTGAAAATGATTTTGTAAACATAGACTCCTCCAGGACAAGGATTATCGTTCTTATTCCCATCCCAGCCGTTCGAGATGTCATCCGTCGTAAAAACCGTCCCTCCCCACCTATCGAAAATCGACAATCGACAATCGACAATCGATAATCCAGTATAAATGGGCTTAAACACATCATTAATTCCATCTCCGTCCGGGGTAAAAGCATTCGGAATGTATAAGTTTGTTTCAGGTATTTCTTCAGAAGTCAGCTTGACATAAACGGAACCTGATCCGGTACATCCTACCTGGGACTCCATCTCCACCAAATACATCCCTTCGGCATTGATCACGATACTTTCCGTGGTATCGCCAGTATTCCAGAGGTAGGAAGTTAATCCTGTCCCGGCATCCAGGACATCGCCAGGATGTAATTCCAGGGTATCCATGCCATGAAAGGCTGCAACGGGGTTTTCACTCACGACCAAGTGTATGGTCTTTTGATCGGTACATCCGACTTGATCTGTTGCCTGCAGGATGTAATCACCGGCATTGGCCAAGGTTACATTGAAAATGAAGGGATCGTTTTCAGTGATCGTTCCGTCAGGATAAGTCCATTGGAAAGTGAAGGGCGGCTGGTTGCCCGAAGCAATGCTCATGAAGCTCACTGATTGGCCTTCACAGACCGTTTTCGAAGCTGATAATATGACGGATGGAGGATCATAGATGGTCACTTCCCCGGTGCTGAACTCAGCGGGGATCGGATTGCCGTTGGCATTGGTGAAATAGCTTTCCGTGGTTCCGGTGTACCAGGCCAGCTCACCCTGCCCGGGATTTTTCGTGGTGAACACAAGTTCTGCTACGGTTTCCGGTTGGGTGAAAGTTATCGGTGAGGGTGAATTCCAGGCCAGGTTGATCACACCTGCCGCCTGGTCTACCCAGCCTGTAAGACTGTCAATGAGCTGCGGGTGGACATTGGTAAATCCTTCGCATTGCAGATTGTCCGCATTGTATCTTAATTTCAGGTGGAAAGTTGCAACGGAACTGAAGTTATCGACATTTACTGGTATCATGGCGGTGTTGCCCAGGCAATGCCCTCCTTCACCCGTAACAGCATGTAAATAAGTCAGGATAATATTCTGAATTTCAACAGTAAAAGTTGTATCACACCCATTCTCATCCTTAACTTGTAAATTGTAAATCCCAGACTGTAAATTGTAAAAATTTCCGTCATTAACTTGCCACGTCTCGCCGCCATCAATCGAATAATAAATGATTGGTGTCGAGCCGCTGGCAATGATCTCAATCGCTCCATTGTCCAAAAAATCTGTTTCGTCTGTTACAACTGGCGGCTGAACCTGCGGGCCAGGAATATCTTGCAAAAGTATCGGGTTATCGATATAAAATCCTTCGCAGCCATTATTGTCCCGGATGCGGACAACATAACTACCGGCAAGCAAGCCTGTAAATATGCTGTCAGTGGTATAATTACTCCCATTGTCGATGGAATATTCCAGGATTGAGCCGGGAGGTGCAAAGGCTGTAATGATCAGTTGTCCGTCAGGACGAAAGCAATGAGGCGCACTGGATTGAACCTGCGTAACCTGCAGGTTGCCTGCATCTTCGATAGTATAGACCGGAGATTCCGTTTCGCAGCCGTTGACATCGGTAATTGTAAGGACATACTGCCCTGCCGGCAGGTTAAAGACATCAACGCCTGTTCCGTAATCGTTGCCTGATAGATCTTCCCAGAGATACTGCAGAGGATCGGCTCCCTGGATGGTCAGGCCAGCGACAGAGCCGGTGGCTCCACCGCAGGAAGTAGAAGTTACAACCAGAGAAGTTTCATCAATCAGGATAGGTGGGTAAAAGCCTACATGGATCGTATCGCTGCCTGTGCATCCGGTATCAAAGAATGAAGCTCTGACCCAGTAGGTGCCGCTATCCGAAACAGTAATTTCAGGACTGCCGAACTGGTTGGTACTCCAGGAATACATATCCGCAAGGCAATTTGCATTCAGTGTAACCGATGTTCCCTCGCAAATAACAATATCGGTCCCCAAATCAGGTTTAGGAGTGGGAAAGATCTCTATTTCCCTGGAAGTATGCTCGAATCTTCCGGTAGGATACCATATATCGACTTCCACCTCGTGGATGCCAGCGAATTGAAAAGTATAGGTTGGCGAAAGCTCATGGGAAATATTTCCGGGGGCAAACTCATCGAAATTCCATTCAATGCTATCAGGTGTAGGAATAAAATGCGGGAGGAAATGTACCGGTGTGCCCTGGCAGTAATTTTCGGCTTCCCATTCGAAGCGGTAGAGGTAGTCAAGGAGGATGTTTATTGTTCTCCAACTTGCATCTCGTCCTCCCAAAAAAATGCTGTTTGTGTCGAAATCACAGGCAGGCCCCGATTCCCAGGGTTTATTAATTACGCTGATAGATTTAGACCAGGGAGGGTCACAATTAGATTCTAAACAAGATGTATAGATCCTTCCATCATTAGAAAGCTGCAAACTTGAGCTGGCTTTATCACGAACTTTAGTACAGGAATTATAAAAAGCTGCCGAATCTTCGATGAGATTCATATTGTACTGACATAACGCCCAACCTGACGGGGAAGAAATGATAATATTGTAAGACACATATAAAAATTTTGAATCCGGCGAAATTTCACAATCCCATGGCCTGCAATAACCTCCCAGCGAGTCTGGCCGGCATATTAAATATTGAAAGTCAATGAAACCCGTTGATTTATTGAAAGTGCATACTTCCAATCCCACCAAAGGGAATGTCCAATCATTAGGATCATAAGAAGCAATCAGATATTTTTTATCAGGAGATACTCTTATTCTCCCATCTGCAGAACCCATTTCTCTGTAGATTCCGGGAGAACTGTACACAGGATCAGGATGAACCCCGGTTTCATCAACTTTAAAACAGACATATCGGTCATCATCATATAATCTTGAAATGACCCAATAGCCATCGCCTGTATCATTTTTAAGTGCAAAGAGTTGGGAAGCAGCCATAGCGGCAGCTTCCAGTTTAATGTTTTTCACAGATGTAACTCCCCCCAAACCTCCGTCAAGAGTCATATCAATGACTGAATAATACAGGCCATCAGGCCAATACTGATGTGTGACGCTAAAGAGATAATACTGGTTTGCTGAGCCAGGCTTCGGGAAAGTGACCGTATTTTGGTGTGCATTATTATGTTCAGGAAGGAGACCGCTACCATTCATCATGATATTGTCATCGCGATTCCAAACGGTATTTCCATCAGAATAAAACAATAGATTACCTGTGCTGTCACTCATGACTGTACCAAAGAATCCAGCAGATGTGTTTTGAGGAAAGATCGGTACCGGATCACCTGATGTAAAATTTAATCCGGCCCATTCGCCAAAAATCCAGTTGTCGGCTTCACGCTGGGCGAAGAGAATTTGGGAATTCAGAAGTGAAAGGAAGATTAGAAACCAGAAGGTTTTCAGGGTTTTCATCTTACATCATTATGAAGATCGTTGAGGATGAAATGGATGGGATAAAAGTAGGCAATAATTAGATAGAATGCAAGTTTCAACAGATTCCTGCTTTCGCAGGAATGACGCCGGGAATAGAGATATAGGGGCGGCGCGGCACGCCATTGTCGACTTTTCAAGGTGTGCCGCGCCGCTTTTTCTCTCCCCTGGGGTTAAACCGTCATTCCCACGAAAGTGGGAATCTCATAACATGCCCAGTCGCCTTCTTTTTTACACATTTGATGTCATTTCGATCCGCTAAAGGCTGAGTAGATTCTTTTTAATGAAATAGCAAATCATTAATAATCAAATATTTAACTTTCCACCTTGTTGTACCGTGCGTTGTACTGCTTTTTGCAAACAGTTAACATTTAGCCCTATACACTTTGAACTTTGAACTTTGCCCTTACCTTCTGATATTCACCTTCCTCTGCATACTCCCTTTTTCAGTTTTAATACGGAGGATGTAAGTACCATCCGGAAAACCGTTCAGGTTTAAGGAACAATTATAGCCACAGTTATCTGTCCTCATTTTCTGCTGTCCGTTTATATCGATAAGGGCAACAGATTCGATACGGGTACCCGAATTTATATGTAACTGATTCTTAGCCGGATTGGGGTATATGCTGATATCCTTTTCCCATGCTGCTTCATCCACACCCGTCGGGGCAACTGTGATATAAGCATTTTTAGTTTCTGTCTTGTTGTTCACCCCGTCCGATACGGTCAGGCTGACGGTATAGGAACCATTGGCCATATAGGTGTAAGAAGGATTTTGCACTGTGCTGGTTCCGTCATCCCCGAAATTCCAGTTCCAGGAAACAATATTCCTGCCGGCCGGGATAGGCTTTTTCTTTAATTGATCAGGCGTTAATTTTGGAAGACCGCCGGGTTCCGATTCAGTGACCTGATTGATGATGTTGATATTCCCGTTTGAGCCGTTCAAGGTGCAGATATCCCAATATAGTCCGGTTCCTGATGTCGGGACCTGCAGGGTATGCAACAGGCCGTTCTCATTAAATATCTGGACCACCGCATTGGATGTTGTTATTTCAGGACTTTCGGAATAATTGTGAATATAATAGTGGTACTCCCCGGGTTGGAGGTCATAGATTGTCGTGGTTTCAGGACCATAACTCGTCACATCATCAATATCAAGGATAGCATAAGGCGGACTGTCGGCAGAGCCCTGGTCACCATAATAAATGTGATAAGTAGATCCTTCAATGGATGGTGTTTTCAAATGTGAATCAAGGTCCTCGGGTGTTTCACCCCAGGTTAGCACAAAACGGATCTGACCGGTATCGAGAGTGGGTGAAAGTGCAATTTGTAAATCCAGAGTACCGCCTTCCGGGATGACCACTTGGCTGTTCGTGTAATTAGTGTAGCCTGTAGCAGAAGCTGTTACCGTGTGCGTTCCTTCTAATGACAAATCTGTGAACTGTACTGCAAGAGGAGCGTTTCCATTCGTAGGTGTAGCGGTGAAATTGGCATTTAGGATACCTGCCGGGATATTGGCGATGGCATAATTCCCGTTTTCATCCGTATAATCACTTAATCCGGCGACTGAAACAAGTGCATTAGGAACTGAATTGCCGTTAACGGCATCCGAAACCTTACCGGTCAAAGATGAGTTTGCAGCACTTTCAGAGGTAATCTTAATGTCATCCAGCATAAAAATAAATGCATCATTGGATACACATTGAATCCCGATAAAGATATCCATCCCACTTTAGGCAGACAGATCGAAATCCTTCAGCTCCCAAGCTTCGGCAGGTGCTTCGAGATATGAACCCACACTGATGATGGTAAAACTACCGGGGTCAGTATTGGTCGTCGACACCCCGACTTTATATCTTTCCAGCCCATAATTGGCTGTATAAGATTTGACCCAGAATTTAAGATGGCCGTTTGAGCCGAGTTCGATCAGCGGTGAAATGATCCAGTCATTATTCGGATGAGTGGTCGAGGCAAAACATGCAGCATATTTATATCCTCCATGAGGCAACAAGGCCGGATCATCTAAAAGCGGCGGGGTCGTTGACGACGGATTGAATACGATGAATGACATCGCTTCACCCGAATGAAGAAATGTATAGCCCGTTATACCATAGGTAGTCGAGCCGTCAACATCTATTGTCGTCCAGGGGATGAAGGTGAGGCTAAAGTCGGTATAAGTTTCAAAATCCTGGGTGACAGTCCCCTTCACTGCTGTCAGGATTTCCTGTTGCTGGGGATCCGGTCGCGGGGGTGTCTGAATATTAACAGGTAGTGTCCGCTGCAATTGGGCCATAAGAGAAATTGACATACCAATGGCCAGGATAAGTAAATACGCTTTTTTCATAGTATTGTTAGTTTAGTGAGTTAATAATCTTCAATAATATTTTCATCACACAAAAATAAGTGTATATTGATTATTATTTATCTCGGATTAAATACGTGTGCAAGTTATTCAAAATACTTCACCAACATTACGTCAGCCTCATTTTCTTTCCTTACCTGATAATTTTTACCTTTGCCAGGTATAAATATCTTATAAAATCTTTATGAAGATTACCGTAGTTGGCACCGGTTATGTCGGACTTGTTTCCGGGGCTTGTTTTGCTGAAGTCGGAATTGATGTAACCTGCGTGGACATTGATAAAACCAAGATTGATAACTTGAAGAAAGGAATTATTCCGATCTATGAACCAGGCCTGGAAGAAATTGTGGAAAGAAATATGGCAAAAGGCCGTCTGCATTTTACCACGAACCTTGCTGAATCGCTTAATAAATGCGAAGTAGTCTTCAGTGCTGTCGGGACACCACCCGATGAAGACGGAAGCGCCGACCTTTCCTATGTAATCGGGGTAGCCAGGGAAGTCGGTCAACATATGAAAGATTACCTGCTAATGGTCACTAAAAGCACCGTCCCGGTCGGAACAGCTAAGCTGGTGAAGCAGGCAATCCAGAAAGAACTTGATAAAAGAGGAGTCAAAATACCTTTTGATGTGGCTTCAAATCCGGAATTTCTCAAAGAAGGTGCCGCAGTCGACGATTTCCTGAAACCCGATCGTATTGTTGTCGGAATAGAATCGGCCAGGGCTGAAGAGCTTATGAGCAAACTCTATAAGCCATTCACCCTCAACGGTCACCCTGTCATCTTTATGGATATTCCGTCGGCAGAAATGACAAAATATGCTGCTAATGCCATGCTGGCCACAAGGATCAGTTTTATGAACGACATCGCCAACCTTTGTGAGATCATGGGAGCTGACGTAAATATGGTACGTAAAGGCATCGGCAGCGACCCGCGTATCGGCTCCAGGTTTATTTACCCCGGTATCGGCTATGGAGGATCCTGCTTCCCGAAAGATGTGAAAGCGCTGATCCACACTGCCGGAGATAACGGTTATTCCATGCGTGTTTTAAAAGCTGTGGAAGAAGTAAATGACGATCAGAAATCAGTACTATACAATAAAGTCCGGAAATATTTCAACGGCAACCTTAAAGGGAAAACTATTGCCCTGTGGGGACTTTCTTTTAAACCTGAAACAGATGATATGCGCGAAGCGCCAGCCCTTATGCTGATCGATAAATTTCTGAAAGCTGGTTGCAAAGTTAAAGCCTATGATCCCGAGGCAATGAAAGAAACCCGGCGACGCATTGGCGACATCATCGAATATGCTAAAGACGAATATGAAGCCCTGATCGATGCTGATTGCCTGCTGTTGGTCACCGAATGGAAAGAATTCCGGGTACCTGACCTGGCTATGATGAAAAAACTTCTGAAAGATCATGTTATCTTCGATGGCAGAAACATATATGACTCAAAAGAAATGACAGCAGCAGGTTTTGAGTACTTTGGAATTGGATTGTAAACTAAAGAGTCATAAAGTAGCCATTAGGTGGTCATAAGGTTGTTTTGGAATTAGAAATTTGAAATTTGAAATTTGGAATTAGTTTACAGGAAATGAGAAAAAGGATTTTAGTAACCGGCGGCGCGGGCTTTTTAGGATCGCACCTGGTCGAAAAGCTGCTGGCGGAAGGCCACGATGTTACGTGTGTCGATAATTACTTTACCGGTGATAAATGCAACATTGCCCATCTGATCGGAAACCCTTATTTTGAAGTCATCCGCCACGATATTACTATGCCGTTCTATATTGAGGCCGATGAGATATACAATCTCGCCTGCCCGGCTTCTCCTATCCACTATCAGTTCAACCCGATCAAGACCATTAAGACCTCCGTCATGGGCGCTATCAACATGCTCGGGCTGGCTAAACGCATTCATGCAAAGATTCTCCAGGCCTCAACATCAGAAGTTTACGGAGATCCTGAAGTGCATCCGCAAAAGGAATCTTATTGGGGGCACGTCAACCCGATAGGTTCACGGGCTTGCTATGACGAGGGAAAACGTTGCGCCGAAGCTCTCTTTATGAACTACCATTTTCAGAATAATGTCCGCATCAAGATCATGCGTATTTTTAATACTTACGGACCGCGGATGCACCCGCATGATGGCAGGGTTGTATCGAATTTCATCGTTCAGGCACTTAAAAATGAGGATATTACAATTTATGGCGATGGGTCCCAGACCCGAAGCTTTTGCTATGTCGATGATCTGCTCGAAGGCATGGTCAGGCTGATGCATACCGGTGACGAATTCATCGGGCCGGTCAATGTGGGCAATCCGGGCGAATTCACTATTCTTGAACTTGCGGAAAAGGTTCTAAGGCTTACTGGTTCGCACTCAAAGCTAATTTTTCTGCCTTTGCCGGAAGATGACCCGATGCAACGCCAACCGGATATTTCACTGGCTAAAAAAGAACTCGGTTGGGAACCAAAAATCCCGCTTGAAGAAGGACTTAGAAAAACAATTGATTATTTCAAGTCAGTGGTTTAATTATTTCTTTAGATGTTAAATATCCTTATCACCGGCAGTAACGGCCAGTTAGGCAGTGAGTTCAGGGAAGCGTCTGCTTTGTATCCTTACTATAATTTCATTTTTACCGATATCGCAGAACTCGATATAACAGATGCCGAGCAGGTTGAGCAATTTTTATCTCAGCAAAATATTGATGTAGTGATAAACTGCGCCGGGTATACTGCTGTCGACAGGGCCGAAGAGGAGCCCGATTTAGCTATACTGATCAACCGGGATGCTGTGGTAAACCTGGTCCAGGCTTGTAAAAAATATGATATTTACCTGGTCCATATTTCCACGGATTATGTGTTTGATGGAAAGAATCAAAGGCCATACCGTGAAGATGATAAACCTCATCCCACATCCTCTTATGGTAAATCAAAACTTGCCGGTGAAGAAGCTGTCATGGCGTGCCTGGAAAAAGGGATGATAATCCGGACGGCCTGGCTTTATTCTTCTTTCGGGAGCAATTTTGTGAAAACTATCCTGAAAAAGGGCTCTGAAAAAGGAAAGCTGGATGTGGTCAATGACCAGGTCGGGTGCCCTACTTATGCCAGGGACCTCGCAGTTATTATCCTTAAAATACTGCCAAAAGCTTTATCAATTCACCAGTTTGAGATTTATCATTACTCCAATGAAGGCGAATGCAGTTGGTACGACCTTGCTAAAGCCGCGGTTGAGCTGGCAAATATCCCATGCCAGGTTAACCCGGTAACATCGGAAGAATACCCGCAGCAGGCACCCAGGCCGTTTTACAGCGTTCTGGATAAAACGAAGATAAAAGAGCAGTTTGGGATAACAATCCCGGATTGGAGGGAGAGCCTGAGGGAGTGCATTGCTTTGATGGCGTAAGGCATGGAAGTATGGAGGCATGGAATCGTAGAGTTATGTTTTCAACTTTGAATTTTAAAACTTAAACTTTGAACTTTGAACTTTGAACTAATGAATATGCTTGATCCTAAAATACTTAGCAGAGCCCAGGATTGGCTTACAGGAGATTTTGATGAAGAAACTAACAGACAGGTCAATGATCTTATAATAAATAATCCCCAGGAAATCGTTGATGCTTTTTACCAGGATCTTGAGTTTGGAACCGGCGGGTTGCGCGGCATCATGGGGGTCGGGACAAACCGGATGAATAAGTATACTGTCGGTATGGCCACCCAGGGACTTGCGAATTACCTGAAAAAGATATTCCCCGGTCAGAAGCAGATTAAGGTGGCTATTGCTTATGACTGCAGGAACAACAGTCCTTATTTTGCGCAGATCACAGCAGATGTTTTCTCTGCCAACGGTATTTTCGTTTACCTTTTTAAAGCCCTGAGACCCACGCCGGAGTTGTCGTTTGCGATCCGCCACCTGGGCTGCCAGAGCGGGATAGTCATCACCGCCTCCCATAATCCAAAGGAATATAACGGTTATAAGGCTTATTGGGAAGATGGAAGCCAGCTGATCCCCCCGCATGATAAAAATGTTATCGCCGAAGTGCAAAAGATCAAATCACCCAATGAGGTGAAATTTGATGGAAACAAAGATTTAATTGAGATGATCGGCGAAGACTTTGACCGGGTTTACCTGGACCGGATACTTCAGTTGAGCTTGTCGCCGGAAGAGATCAGGAAGCACTCAGACCTGAAGATCGTTTATACATCCATCCACGGAACTGGCGGGCAGCTTGTCCCGGTCTGCCTGGAGAAATTCGGATTCAAAAATATTCATGTAGTTGCTGAGCAAAATATTCCTGACGGGAATTTCCCTACGGTCAAATCACCTAATCCGGAAGAACCGGCTGCACTGGACATGGCTATTAAGCAAGCCGAAAAAATAGGCGCCGACCTGGTCATGGCCACTGATCCCGATGCAGATCGAATCGGGATTGCAGTCCGTGATCTTAACAAAAACTTTATCCTGCTAAACGGCAACCAGACGGCAGCTTTACTGACCTATTATCTCCTGACAAAATGGGATGAAAAGAAGAAACTGACCGGTAAAGAGTATATTGTAAAAACAATTGTTACTTCGGAGATACTCAAAGATATAGCTGACCGGTTCAAAGTAGAATGCTATGATGTACTCACCGGTTTCAAGTGGATTGCAGAAGTCATCCGGCTTAATGAAGGAAAGAAGATATTCATCGGCGGTGGAGAAGAGAGCTATGGCTATATGACAGGTGACTTTGTCCGCGACAAGGATGCTATAAGCTCCTGTGCCCTGGTTGCAGAAACAACCGCCTGGGCTGCTTCTAAAGGGAAAACCCTCTACGAGTTGTTGCTCGATATTTATGTCGAATTTGGCCTTTACAAGGAAAAACTGATCTCAGTCGTGAGAAAAGGCCAATCCGGCAGTAAGGAAATCAAAAAGATGATGGACGATTTCCGCAGCACCCCTCCTTCCCAGATCAACGAATCCAGGGTAGTCACGATCAAGGACTACCAGTTGTCGGTATCCAAAGATATGATTACAGGGAACACTGCACCCATAGGTCTTTCCAAATCCAATGTCCTCCAATTCTTCCTGGAAGACGGCAGCAAGATCAGCGTGCGGCCAAGCGGCACAGAGCCAAAGATCAAGTTTTACTTTAGTGTTAAGGAAGATCTTCCGACTAAGTTTGATTTCGAAAAAGTGGATACTAAACTTAACGACCGGATAAAGGGTATCATTCACGATTTGAAGCTGGAAGCATAGGGAGGGGAAGCTCCTGTTCTACCATTCCACTGTTTCACCGTTTCACCGTTTCACCGATTCACCATTCCACCGTTTCACTTCTTTTCATATTTCATCCCTCTCTCCATCCGCATGAATTCTTATTTTTGGGAGGAAAAATTCCATAAGTTTGTACCTAATGTTAATTGCAATTGAAAGATATGGCAGAAAATAGATACAGAAAATTGATGAGTATATTTCTGCTATTAGTAATTTGCTCGCTTCTGGTTTACATTGTCTTAAGGGCTTATTATTTATCATTTACTCATGATGAGTCTCTTTCCTTTAAAATAATTACAGGAGATAAAGGAGTAGCGAGAACCGCTAATGATCATTATTTGAATACATGGCTTATGTTCATATTTTATCGCCTTTTCGGCGGACAGGAAATCTTTCTCAGGCTGCCAAATATTTTAGGCTTTATTATATACTCATTTTTTTCTTATAAGATTCTCATAAAAACAAAAAATATATTTTTAATGCTGTTAGGGGCATCGCTTTTATTATTAAATCCTTATTTATTGGATTTTTTCAGTCTGGCCAGGGGCTACGGGCTTTCTCTCGGGTTTGGATTAGGAGCGTTATACTATTTATTTAGACAAGAAAGCTTTATCACTTATAAACAATACATCCTGAGTTTGTCATTTTCGTTTCTATTTAGTTTATTTTCAGCATATTCAAATCTTTTTTATATCAATTTGAATATATCATTAATGATCGTTTTTTTAATTGAATTATACCTTTTAAGAAAAAATAAAGCAATTCAACTCAATATTAAAAGAAAAGTAACGGTTGCATTGGTCTTCATATTTAATTTGTTTTTTCTTTTTATTCTTATTAATCAAATTTTTAAACTTAAAAATACCAGTGAATTAAACTTTGGAGGCCAGAATAATTTCATTGATAATATTTTGACCATTCTGATTCACCGATCTATTTATTTTAGTTATTATGGAGAACAATTTTGGATAAGCATAAGGCAAATGGTTATTGCTGTTTTTGCCATCACTATAGTATATCAGATTTGTAGTAATAAATATTCATCCTTATCAAAAATAACCATAATGATATTTTTAATGATTTTTGCTACAATTATGCAACATTATATGTTTGATGCTACTTACCCCCCTGCAAGGTCTTCTCTCATATATATCACATTATTTGCCCTTTTGATTATTTATTTGCTGTCGGAAATTTATTTAAAAATATTCCCGAAACAATATGTGAAAATTGCGTTTAACCTATTGGTTTTATTTCTGTTATGTATGCCTTTAGATTGGCATTTTATAAAAAATATAAATTTAAAATATACCAAAGAATGGAAACTTGATTCAAACACAAAAAGTGTAATGAAAAAAATCATTGAACTTCATGAGAATGATATATATAAAGGCAGGAAGATAACAATATCAAACCATTGGCATTTTGAACCTTCAATTAATTACTATCGCATTATATATTCTATGGATTATTTAACGCCAGCTAATAGAAACGCTATTGATAAAAATGCGGATTTTATATACTGCACTCAGGAAGAAAAGGAAAAGTTAATAACAGGTGATAGCTATTTCATTTTGAGTGATTATAAAGATACAAAAACAATATTATTAGAGAAATTCACCTATGATTAATACGCATTTGAAGTCAGCAAAGCTTAGGGTAAAGATTCCAAATATTTGATAAACAAACGCTATTTAAAACGAAAACTTAATTATAGAACAATGAAAACCGTGATAATAATGACAATGCAATGAGTCTAATTCAAACAATAATTATTGCCATTATAGAAGGGTTGACGGAATTCCTTCCGGTATCTTCAACAGGACACATGATTTTAGCTTCAAGTCTCATGAAAATACATGATGATGCCTTTGTTAAAACCTTTGAAATTTCGATACAGCTTGGAGCAATTATGGCTATTGTAATGCTTTATGCTAAACGATTCTGGCAAGGAATTTCTATTTACCTGAAGCTTGGCATAGCTTTTATTCCAACTGCAATTATTGGTTTTTTTGCCTATAATTTCATCAAAGCCTATCTGTTCAATCCAATAATTGTTGCTGTTTCACTAATAATTGGCGGAATTATTCTTATTTTGATTGATAAAAAAGTAGTAGGCCAGAAGAGTAAAACTGATGTTCTTGAAAACATTACCTATAAAAATGCTTTCTTCATAGGTCTTATTCAATGTTTTTCTATGATACCCGGCGTGTCAAGAGCGGCTGCAACTATCATAGGCGGTGTTTTTAACGGACTTGACAAGAAACAGGCAACTGAGTTTTCCTTTTTACTAGCCGTTCCGACTATGTTTGCCGCAACCGGATACGATTTGTTAAAAACACCCGTGGAATTTACAAATCATGAAATATTATTATTGGCAATAGGATTTATTGTTGCCCTGTTTACTGCATGGATAGCTGTTAAGATATTCTTAAAAATTGTGGAAAATTATGGTTTTAAATATTTTGGTTATTACAGAATTATCATTGGAATAATCTTTTTGATAATATTAAATTAGATTCGGCAAATGTAAATGGTTCGGTATTGGTTTATGACCCGCAAACAAAAACATCCTGATCGAACGATTTTACAAGATGTGGTAAGGGTTTCATGCCTGCTTCGACTTTTAAAATTGTAAATTCAATCATTGCCCTCGAGACCGGTGTCGTTGAAAATGACAGCACCATGTTTAAATGGAATGGCGAAAAACGAAGGCTGCCGATATGGGAACAGGATTTAACTTTCAGAGATGCTTTTCACTTTTCCTGCGTTCCCTGATACCAGGAAATTGCCAGAAAAATCGGTGAAAAAAGGATGAATGACCAAACAGGTGCTTAAAAAACTTCCAGGATTTTCTCTTTTTTCCCTCTGAATTCGTAAGTATCACCGGCCTTTTTGCCGTCTATGGCGCTATAAAAAGGCACCATCGCTGAAATGACAAAAAAATCTTCGCCTTCAACTTTGATCTTGCCAATGCCGGCAGCAACAAACAAACGCTGTGATTCGGTTATCACAACTGCGCCAAACCGGATCTGACTGTAAGTGCGTGTCATATCCACCCTTCGCAGGATATCAACCTGTTCGTTGATCTTCAGAATCTGCTGGGCAAACATGTCCCTTTTGCTCATCATCTGGTTACGGTACGAATCGTATAAATCCTTAGGAAGACCATATTCCTCCGCACTATCAGCCACTTCTTCCATCACCACTTTCAGGTTCTGCTTCACCTTGGTCTGCTGTTCAAAACATGCATCCAGGATCTTTTGTTTCAATTTCAAACGATCCATATCAATTAATTCTTAATTTTAAAAAACAAAAATCTTAACGTGCTGCTTCACGAAAAGATTACCTGAGAATAATAAATGTTCAAAATCTGTTACGAAGATACAACAAATTATTTAAAATGATACCTGAATCAGAATCATTTCTTGAGCCGGAAAATTCAATCAATGTTTTGGAATTTCTTCGCGTTGCCCATGAATATTGCCTTTTTACTGAAAAGGCTGCAAAAAAAAACAGAACGGAAATCTTTGATTTTTTCCTGAAAATTGGTCCTCTCCTATATTTAAAAGGAAAACTATTGCCTGAAATTAACCCGGAATACCCTGAAACCAGTGAGCGTTTTGTGACTGAAGAAGAATGGCAGGATATTTTTAATGTCCACCGGGCCACTTTTAAAGAAGATGATGAATACTACCACGTTAATTACGAGGAATTTAATGAATATGAGGCAGTTAAAGCCAGTCTTTCTGAAAATTTCACCGATATTTTCCAGGACCTGAAAGATTTCATCCTGCTTTACCAGAAAAACTCTCAAGCTGCCAGGCAGAATGCAGTACACGATTGCAAAGCGCTTTTCGAATCCCGCTGGGGACATAAGATACTCTCCAACATGCGGTATATCCATTTTCTGCTGAATAAGAGCCTCCTTGTTAATAGCGAGACTGATTTGTTCTGACTTCCCTCCCCTATTTAGACAACATTTAGAATAGAAATCCACAAAACCCACGCTGATTTTAAATACATTTGCCTTCTTATCTGGATTTAATCTAAATAATGAGAAGCCTAAGGGAGCTTAATAATGGCGATAAAGGGATCATCACCAGGATCAGGGGACGGGGGGAATTCCGTAAACGGATCATCGAGATGGGGTTCGTCAAGGGCAAATGGGTGACTGTTATCAAGGCCGCTCCGTTGCAGGACCCGGTGGAATATCGTATCCTCGATTCGAACGTTTCACTCAGGCTCGAAGAAGCAGGTTTCATCGATGTCATAACGGCGGAAGAAGCCAGCCACCTGATTGACAACCGGCATTTCGACGGCGTCACAGAAACAGAACAGCTTAAGTCACCTGCGCGGGGAAAAAACCGCATGATCGAGGTTGCGCTGGTCGGAAATCCAAACTCAGGCAAAACCAGCCTGTTCAATTACGCCTCGCATTCACGCGAGCATGTCGGCAATTACGCGGGCGTTACGGTTGATTCCAAGACCGCTAAAGTCAAGATTAAAGGTTATGCCATCCGGGTTACTGATTTACCAGGTACTTATTCCCTTTCCTATTACAGCCCGGAAGAGCTTTTCGTCAGGCAGCATCTTTCAAAGTCGGCACCAGACGTTGTTATTAATGTTGTGGATGCATCAAACCTGGAGCGAAACCTTTACCTGACCACCCAACTGATCGATATGGGAGTCAGGGTTGTGGTGGCGCTTAATATGTACGACGAAATGAAGCTTAAAGGCGATGCCTTTGATTATAAAACCCTGGGCCAGATGACCGGTATTCCTTTCATCCCCACCATTGCATCCAAAGGGAAAGGAGTACGGAATTTATTTGAAAAGATCATAGAAATATATGAAGAGATAGAGCTTGATGCCAGGCAGGTCCATATCAATTATGGTTTTGAACTGGAACAATCCATCGAAAGGGTCATAAATAAAATCCAGACTATGGGTCAACCGGCCGGTTCGATTTCGTACCGCTATCTTGCAATCAAACTGTTGGAGAAAGACAAGCAGACTCACATTTTTTTTGATGGGCTGAAGAATTACGATGAAATCAAAGAAACAGCAGAAAAAGAAATTTCCAGGCTTGAAAATTTTTACAGAGAAGACACGGAAAGCCTTATCGCGGGCGCAAGGTACGGATTCATAGAAGGCGCTCTTAAGGAAACTTATAAGCCTGCTGATTCTTCAAAAAAAACCAATACTCAACGGATCGACCAGTATTTTACCGGGAAATACCTTGGCTACCCTATCTTCATCATCATGATGTGGCTGATGTTCCAGGCCACGTTCGTTTTCGGAGACTACCCGGTTATGCTGATTGAAAAACTGGTTGAATTGACAGGCAACTTATTTAATAAAATAATCCCGGAAGGCATCGTTAACGACATGATGATCGATGGCATTATTGGCGGTGTTGGAGGCGTGATCGTATTCCTGCCCAATATTCTCATCCTCTTCCTCTTCATATCCTTAATGGAAGATACCGGTTACATGGCCCGGGTTGCCTTCATCGTCGATAAGCTCATGCATAAGATAGGTCTGCACGGCAAATCGTTTATACCGCTGCTTATGGGATTCGGGTGCAATGTCCCTGCAATCATGGCAACACGTACCATAGAAAACAAGAACGACCGACTGGTGACCATGCTGATTATCCCGTTCATGTCTTGCAGTGCAAGATACCCTGTTTATGTCTTGCTTATCAGCGCTTTTTTTGTCAGTTATAAGGGCGCTGTCCTTTTCCTCCTTTACCTGATTGGTATCGCATTGGCTGCATTAGTGGCATTTCTGCTGAAGAAATCTTTGTTTAAAGCCAGGGAAATCCCTTTTGTGATGGAACTACCTCCTTATCGAATGCCCACCTTGAAGGCCATTCTCAGGCATACCTGGTTCAAAGGCGCCCAATACCTGAGAAAGATGGGCACCATTATACTTTTAGCTTCCATTATCATTTGGGCGCTTGGCTATTTCCCGAGGAATAATGTCAGGAACGATTATTACCAGGGCATGATCAGCCTGGCTGAAAATGATGACCAGGTCAAAATAATAAAAGCTGCCATGAGAGAGGAACAACAGGAACAGTCGTTTATCGGAAGGATCGGCAGGCTAATCGAACCAATTATCCGGCCTTTGGGTTTTGACTGGCGCATGGGCGTGAGCCTGGTTGCAGGTTCCGCAGCAAAAGAGGTAGTCGTAAGCACCATGGGCGTTCTTTACCAGACCGGTGATGACGAAGGGATTACGGGACTGATCGGCAAGTTGCAGACACAGGTTCATTCTTCAGGTCCCCTCATGGGCAAGCCTGTGTATACACCCCTTGTAGCCTTCGCTTTCATGATCTTTATCCTGATCTATTTCCCTTGTATCGCTGTAATTGCAGCAATAAGAAAAGAATCCGGCAGATGGAAATGGCCGGCTTTCCTGGCTGTTTACACGACAGCCCTTGCATGGATAGCAGCGTTTGCGGTTTATCAGATCGGCAGCCTTATTTAGTTTTGCAGACTGTCCAGACGATTCAGTCCAAGTATCGAACGATCATAGTTCGGGATAAGTTCGAGGGCTTTTTGATAATCTTTCCTCGCATTTACATAATCACCCAGCAATTCATAATTGTAACCCCTGTTGAAGTAAGCATCGGTGTATTTGGGATCCAGGGAAATCGCCCGCGTAAAACATTTGACTGCTTCTTCAAAATCATTGAGATAGACCAGGTTAATGTACCCAAGGTTATAATGTGCCTCCTTGAAATCCGGAGAAACTGTCAGCAGTTTTTCATAGGTCGCAATGGCCTTGGGAATATTCTCCTGTTCCTGGTAAGCCAGACCAAGCAGATAATAAGCTTCTCCCCTGCCAGGTTCAATACGGGTAGCAGCTTGCAAATAACCGGCAGCAAGTGAATTTTTCTGGGCTGAGTAGAGCGCACCTAACTCTAAGTATGCTTCATAGTAGTTTTGGTCCTGATCGGCTGCAGCCTGGAAGTTCTGGATAGCCAGGGACGAATCGCCCAGTTCCATGTATGCATAACCGCGGATAAAGTGCGCTTTGGGATTGATCTGGTCAAGGTCAAGTGCCCTCCTGGTATATTCAAAAGTATTAGCATAATCTTTAAGTATAAGATAAACTTCAGCCAGTTTCAATAATGCATTCTTATTTACCGGATCAAGTTCTTCCGCTTTCTTTAAAGCTTCCAGGCAGTTAGGTATGCGTCCCATTGACAGGTAGATTTCCGAAAGGGCCACGAAATAGTCCGACTTTTTCTCATCCAGTTGTATAGCCTTATTGATATCTGCCAGTGCCCTGTTTATATCTTTCCGCTCAAGATAATAACGTGAACGAAGGTAATAATGCTCCGGGTTAAGAGAATCAGAATGAATTTTCTCATTCAGGTCCTCTAATTCCAATGGCAGGGCAGCAGAATTTTGTGCAGAGGCCACTTTCTTCTCATTAACTGGCTGACATGCAGACAGTAAAAGGCTGAAAATAAGTAAACTCCAAACAGGGATAAAGTTTTTCATCCTCTGGTTTTAAAAAGATGTTAGAATAAAACAATCAGACCGGAAGAAGTTTTTCCCGGATTTTCGCTTCCAGTTCCTCTGCTAATTCAGGATTATCCACAAGGAGCTTTTTAACTCCATCTCTTCCCTGGCCCAATTTCGTTTCTCCGTAGCTGAACCAGGACCCGCTTTTCTTAATAATGCCTAAATCGGCACCCAGGTCAATGATTTCACCGACACGTGAAATGCCCTGCCCGTACATAATATCGAACTCCGCTTTTTTAAATGGTGGGGCGACTTTATTCTTGACTACTTTTACCTTCACGCGGTTACCGGTACTCTCCTCGCCTTCCTTGATCTGGTTAATTTTTCTTATGTCAAGGCGCACGGAAGCATAGAATTTCAGGGCATGTCCACCGGTTGTCGTTTCCGGGTTGCCGAACATGATACCGATCTTTTCCCTTAGCTGATTAATAAATATGCAACATGAGCCTGTCTTACCGATATTGGCAGTAAGTTTCCGAAGCGCCTGCGACATCAGCCTGGCCTGCAAACCCATTTTTGAGTCACCCATTTCGCCTTCGATTTCACTTTTGGGTGTGAGGGCTGCCACCGAGTCGATCACAATGATATCAATGGCACCCGACCTGATCAGGTTATCCACGATCTCAAGAGCCTGTTCCCCATTATCCGGTTGGGATATCAGCAGGTTGTCGATGTCGATGCCAAGTCTTTGCGCGTAGAAACGGTCGAATGCATGTTCCGCATCGATAAATGCTGCTATTCCGCCAAGTTTCTGTGCTTCGGCAATAGCATGAAGTGCGAGAGTAGTTTTACCGCTCGATTCAGGGCCATATATCTCAATTACCCTTCCCCTGGGAAGCCCGCCTACTCCTAATGCCGCGTCCAACCCGATGGATCCTGTCGGAATGAAAGGGATATTTTCCGCCGGGGTGTCCCCCAGTTTCATAATGGTTCCCTTGCCGTACTGCTTTTCGATATTGCCCAAGGTCATCTCCAGGGCTTTCATCTTCTCTTTCCTGATCTGGTCAATATTGTTCTCTCCACCCATAATAAAAGATTTAAAAGTTATTGTTTAATCAACCTCTGCCAGAATTTGGTCAGAATGGTCCTTTGTTTGCACTTTATCAAAGATCTTTAATATATTTCCATCTTCTGAAATAATGAAAGTCATCCGGTTTATCCCATCGTATTCCCTTCCCATAAACTTTTTCTTTCCCCACACACCGTATGCATTGATGATTTTTTTATCCATATCGGGTATAAGGGGAAAAGGAAGATTGTATTTACCGGCAAACTTCTGGTGTGATGCGGCATTATCAGCACTAACCCCTAGGATTTTAAAGCCTTTTACAAGCAAGGCATCATAGTTGTCACGAAGATTACAGGCTTCGGCCGTGCATCCTGGCGTATCATCCTTTGGATAAAAATAAAGGATGACTTTACTCCCTTTATAATCTTCCAGTGAAATCATTTTGCCATTTTGATCGACGGCTAATATGGCGGGGGCTTTATCACCTACTTTCAGTTTCATTATAAAAATATTAAAAGGTTAGGGATACACAAAAATATTCATTTTCAACATCGCGGGCATCCTATAATCTTTATAAATTATCATTGGTTACCAACAAACAGGGAAGCGTTTCAGATAATTTTTTTCTTTTCCTGCATCTCATAATACTTGCAAAATTGATTGATTCCGCAGGACTCACACTTTGGCCGCCTGGCCTGGCAGACATATCTCCCATGCAGAATCAGCCAGTGATGTGCCAAAGAAATCTTATCTTCAGGTATGTATCGTACCAACTGCAATTCCGTCTGTAGCGGGTTCTTAGCCCGGTATGTGAGGCCAATTCTTGCTGCAACCCTGAATACATGGGTATCTACTGCAAGTTTCGGCTGGTTAAATGCCACTGATGCCATCACGTGAGCAGTTTTTCTTCCTACACCCGGTAATTTCTGAAGATGATCCACATCCGATGGCACCGTTCCGTTATAGTCTTCTACGATCATCCTGGCTATCCCGACAAGATGCCTTGTTTTATTATTCGGATAGGAACAACTTTTTATCAACTCAAAAACCTCCTCTTCTTTGGCAGCTGCCAGCGTGTCAACGGATGGAAAGCGTTTAAAGAACACTGGAGTAATGATGTTGACCCGTTTATCCGTGCATTGAGCCGATAATATAACTGAAACCAGCAATTCATAAGGGGAAGAATATACCAGTTCAGTTTCCGCGACTGGTTGATTCAATGTAAAATACTCCAGGATTTTTTTATATCGCTCAGCTTTCTTCAAAGTTTTCTATAGGTTAATCGGGATTTTGCAAAAATATACCCGTTCTGTTGAAAAAAAATGAGGTTGCCTCAAAATCTCTTTTAAGACAACCCCGCATGTAATTAATTTCCTTTAATTAGCCAGTTGATAAATTGTACCGGCTGTCTTGGTCTTCAGTATGTTCAACGCGCTGGAATACCTGATCAGGTTCTGAAGGGTTAAGTAACTGGGGCCAATATCCCCTTGCTTTTTCCCTGGCGCTCTTTTTTCTATTTGGTTGATTTCCTGAAGATAATGTTGTAAGTCATAAAGAGTAATGGTTTTTTCCATAGGCTACGCGAATATTTTACAGTTCGTATGCGTAACTAACGGTAAAAAACCAGTTAATATTTTAACACCTGATAAATATTTTGAATAAATCAGGCCGAAAGGGTCAGGTTTTTCTCTTTGATGATTTTCCTCAGGTTGATAAGCGCATAGCGCATCCTGCCAAGGGCTGTGTTGATGCTGACTTCTGTAGCATCAGCAATCTCTTTAAAACTCATATTCGAATAATGGCGCATGACCAGGACCTCTTTTTGTTCATCGGGAAGCAGTTCGATCAGTGCCCGCACATCTTCATGGATCTGGTCGGTGATAATCTGTTCTTCGACCGAAGGGTCCGTGATCCTGACCATGTCGAAAATGTCATATTCATCATTGGAGTTGCTGATGACGGGGATTCTTTTTGCACGGCGAAAATGATCAATGATAAGGTTGTGTGCTATCCGCATCACCCATTGGATGAATTTTCCTTCTTCTTTGTAAGAACCGGAACGAATGGTATTGATCACTTTGATAAAAGTATCCTGAAAAATGTCGTCAGCAAGTTGATCGTCTTTCACGACCATCATAATGTAAGAATAAACTTTGCGTTTGTGACGATAGATTAGTTTTTCCAGGCACTTCTCATTACCGTTTAAATATTTACCAATTAGCTCTTTATCGCTAATTATGGCAGCTTTCATTGTGCCTCCTTTTTTAAGGTGAATAATGATAAAAAAGGGTAAATATTTATTCTATAATGTTCCTCCTCTTCTTTAGATATGAGACAAAAGTAAGAATTTTCTTTTGGTTTTCGTTGACGAAAGAAATGCAAATATAGGAATTAAAAAGAAAAATGCAAGTGAATATTCATAATTTTGCACTTTTCCTAAAAATCAGTTATATATCTTTTGCATGCCGGGCATTGATTTCAGCCAATTTGACACTAAGAAATTTATTCTTGTAAAAGGAGCTTCGGTCAACAACCTGAAGAACATTGATGTGGCTATTCCCCGTAACCGCCTGGTAGTGATTACGGGATTATCCGGATCGGGCAAGTCGTCCCTGGCATTTGACACCCTTTACGCCGATGGGCAGCGGCGTTACGTTGAAAGCCTGAGTGCTTATGCCCGTCAATTCATGGGCAGGATGAGCAAGCCAAAAGTAGAGTATATCAAAGGGATTTCTCCGGCAATTGCGATCGAACAAAAAGTGAACACCCGCAACCCTCGGTCCACTGTCGCCACATCCACCGAGATTTACGATTACATCAAGCTGCTTTTTGCAAGAACAGGCAAGACATATTCGCCTGAATCAAACCAGCTCGTTAAACGGCATACGGTCACTGATGTCACTGACTTTATCCTCTCCCAATCAGAAGGCGCCCGCATCACGATTTCATGCCCACTGATCAGGAAGGCAGGCAGGAATCTGACCACAGAGCTTTCTTTATTGCTGCAGCAAGGCTTTAGCCGGTTGATCTCAGGGAAAGATTTTTTCAGGATCGATGATGCGATAGAATCAGGTCAGGTCCCGGATGATAAAAGCCTTAAGATCCTGATCGACCGTTTTGTGATTAACGCGCAGGATGAGGATCTGCCCGGCCGCATATCCGATTCTGTTCAAACCGCATTTTACGAAGGGAATGGAAGCTGTCATCTTGAGATCGAAACTGAGGGAAAGATTACCACAAAAAAATTCTCGAACCGTTTTGAACTCGACGGGATTACATTCGAAGAACCTTCGGTCAACCTCTTCAGTTTCAACAATCCTTATGGTGCCTGCAAGAGATGTGAGGGTTTCGGGAGCATTATCGGCATTGATGAAGATCTTGTAGTACCGAACAAGGCGTTGTCGATCTTTGAGGAAGCCATTGCCTGCTGGAAAGGTGAAAAGATGGGGGAATGGAAAGAAGCGCTGGTGATGAACGCATATAAATTCGGTTTCCCTGTCCATAAGCCCTATTATGAGCTGACGGACGAACAACGGCGGTTGCTTTGGACCGGCAACAGTTATTTCAAAGGATTGAATGACTTTTTCCATTATGTGGAAGATCAAACTTATAAGATTCAATACCGGGTCATGCTGTCGCGGTACCGTGGAAAGACTATCTGTCCGGAATGCCATGGCACACGTCTCCGGAAAGACGCAAATTATGTCAAAGTGGGAGGAAAACCTGTAAGTGAAATACTGCTCATGCCGGTTACGGAAGCACTCGCCTTTTTTACCCATATCAGCCTGGATGAACATGAACAAAAGATCGCCCAGCGTTTATTAATAGAAATCGTTACAAGGCTGCAATTCCTTGAAGATGTCGGGCTGGGGTACCTGTCACTTAACCGGCAATCCTCCACCCTATCCGGGGGTGAATCGCAGCGGATCAACCTTGCGACATCGCTCGGCAGCAACCTGGTAGGCTCGATGTATATCCTGGATGAGCCAAGTATCGGGTTACACCCGCGTGACACGCATCGCCTGATCAATGTCCTGATGAACCTGCGTAACCTGGGCAATTCCGTGATCGTTGTCGAACATGATGAAGAGATCATACGATCATCGGATTATATTATTGATATAGGCCCGCTGGCAGGAAATCAGGGCGGTGAAGTGGTATTTGCAGGGACTTTTGAGGAAATGCTTGAGCAGAGAAACAGCCTGACCGCAAAATATATTTCAAAAGAGCTGAATATCCCTGTGCCTGCGAGGAGAAGGAGATGGAAAGAGTATGTCGAAATCATCGGTGCAAGGGAAAATAACCTGAAAGGTATCGATGTAAAGTTTCCGCTCAATATACTCACGGTCATTACCGGTGTAAGCGGGTCAGGCAAATCATCTCTGGTCAGAAACATCCTTTATCCGGCTTTACGAAAGATCCATGGGGGAAATAATGAAAAGACAGGAAGGTTCGGACGGTTATCCGGTGATTATAACAGGATCTCCCTGACAGAATTTGTCGATCAGAACCCTATCGGGAGGTCTTCCCGTTCCAATCCAGCCACCTATCTTAAGGCATTTGACGATATCCGCAATTTGTTCGCTGATTTGCAGCTTAGCAAGGTCAGGGGTTACAAACCGGGCTACTTTTCCTTTAATATTCCCGGTGGACGTTGCGAAGAATGTGAAGGCGAAGGCATTGTGAAAATCGAGATGCAGTTCATGGCCGATCTGAGCCTTACTTGCGAATCCTGCGGCGGGAAAAGATTCAAGGAAGAAGTCCTGGATGCTAAGTTCCAGGATAAAAGCATCGTCGACATCCTTGAAATGACCGTTGACCAGTCTATCGAATTTTTCTCACAGGCAACAACCCACCTTTCAACATGCCGGAGAATAGTCGAAAAGCTCAAGCCATTGAACGATGTTGGCCTTGGTTACCTTGAACTTGGCCAGTCGTCGAGCACTCTGAGCGGCGGAGAAGCACAACGCATCAAATTAGCTTACTTCCTGACCAAAGGCGGATCGCAGTCCCCTACCCTCTTTATTTTCGACGAGCCGACAACCGGCCTGCATTTTCATGATATCAGGAAACTGATGGATGCTTTTGATGCGCTTATTGAAAAAGGACATACCATCATTGTGATCGAGCACAACCAGGAAGTAATCAAATGCGCCGACTGGCTGATCGATTTAGGCCCGGAAGGCGGAGAAGCCGGCGGTTATGTAGTTTTTGAAGGGGTTCCTGAAGACTTGGTGAAAGTGGAGAATTCCTACACCGGGAAATACCTGAAAGAAAAACTAATTTGATTTTCGATTTACATTTTACGGTCTAAGATCTAAGATCGTAAATTGTAAAACGTAAATCTTTTCAAGATCCAATCCGCTGCCTGACGACCTCAAACAGCAATACACCTGCCGCTACAGAAACATTAAGGGAAGATATTTCGCCCTGCATCGGGATTTTCACGATCTGGTCGCAGCTTCTTAACAATTCCGGGGAGATACCTGTTTCTTCCGATCCCATGATGATGGCAAGGGGTTTGGAATAATCTTCATTGAAGCAGGTATTTTCGGCCCATTCACTGGCAGCTATCAGCATGACACCGCTTTCTTTCAAAAATCTTGCTGCAGCCTTAAGAGATTTTTCCCGGCATACCGGTATCCTGAGCAAGGCGCCGGCAGAAGTCCTCACCGCTTCTTCATTGATCTGGGCACTTCCCTGCATGGGGATAATAATGGCATGGACCCCTGCACACTCAGCCGAACGGCAGATGGCGCCAAAATTCCGCACATCCGTTATCCCGTCGAGAATCAGTAACAACGGATTTTTGCCTTCTTCAAAAACCATCTGTACAAGGTTTTCCAGCGTCTGGTAGCTGATTTCAGACACCAAGGCGATAACACCCTGATGGTTTTTCCGGGTGATCCGGTCGAGCTTTTCCTGGGGTACAAACTGAAACGGGATATCGTGTGTTCTCACCAGTTGGAGCAATTCAGCGGAAAAAGTACCTTGCAGCCCTTTTTTAAATAAGATCCTGTCGATCTCCTTGCCACTTTTAATTGCTTCCGTAACGGGATGAAGGCCGTAAATAAAGTTTTCTTTTTCCATCGTTAAATCTCCGTTAGTCCCAATAATTAATTACAAAGATCAGGAAAAAAGGTGATCAGGTGGTAAGATCATTATTCAATAATCCCGCAGGGATGCCAGATAGTAGCCCAGGACGCCAGTCCTGGGAAAGGAAAGGTACGATTCCAATTTAAGTTCCATAGGAACGGCAGAAGATCCGCTGGAATAGGGCCATTTCTGTCGTCCCGACGGGACTTAAATTTTGTTTGGATCGTCTTATAACCCAGGACTGGCGTCCCGGGCTACTTTCGGGTGTCCCTTCGGGACTTCATTTATCTAATCAGTGCCACAGTTCCCACTCTCTCTTGGTTTCCTTGTACTCCATCAATCGAGAAAATGATTTTGTACGCATAGACTCCACCCGGGCAAGGATTTCCATTCTTTTTCCCGTCCCAGCCGATGGAGATGTCATCTGAATTAAAAATTAATCCACCCCAGCGGTCGTAGATCTGCATGTTGAATTTCGTGATATAATCGCCGGTTGCAATGGCTTTGAAGGTGTCGTTCAACCCGTCGCCATCGGGGGTGAAGGCGTTGGGGAAGTAGATATGATATGAAGGGATCTCTTCGGTTTTGAGAAGGATATAAATTGAATCTGCTCCCTGGCAGCCTGCCGGGGATTCGAGCTGTACTTTGTACAAACCTTCGGTATTGATGATAATGCTTTCGGCGGTGTCGCCGGTATTCCATAAATAAGAAGCCAGTCCTGCTCCGGCTTCCAGGAGGTAGCCTGCTTGCACTGTTAAAGTATCTGTGCCGTGAAAAGCTGCAACCGGATTTTCGCTGACAACCAGGTTGATGGACTTTTGGTCGGTGCAGCCGACTTGATCAGTTGCCTGCAGGATATAATCGCCGGCCTGTGATTGATTAACATTGAAGAAGAAAGGATCGGAGGTAGTGATCGTTCCGTCGGGATAAGTCCACTGGAAAGTGAAGGGCGGTTGGTTGCCCGAAGCAATGCTCATGAAGCTAACCGCTTGGCCTTCACAGACCGTTTTCGATGCTGATAATATGACGGATGGAGGATCATAGATAGTCACTTCCCCTGTATGAAACTCGGCCGGGATAGGTGAGCCACCGGAATTGTTGAAATAGCTTTCCGTGGCGCCGGTGTACCAGGCCAGGTCGCCCTGCCCGGGATTCTTTGTCGTGAATACAAGTTCTGCAACGGTTTCCGGTTGGGCGAAAGTCACCGGAGAAGGTGAATTCCAGGCCAGGTTAATCACCCCTGCAGCCTGGTCAACCCAGCCGGTAAGGCTGTCGATCAGTTGGGGATGAACATTGGTAAAGCCCTCGCATTGCAGGTTATCCACATTGTAGCTTAATTTCAGATGGAAAATTGCGACTGCATTGAAATTTTCCACCACAACCGGAACCATGGCGGTGTTGCCCAGGCAATGATCTCCCGGGCCCGTTATAGCCTGCAGGTAAGTAAGAATTATATTCCGGATTTCAACGGTGAAGACTGTGTCGCAGTCGTTTTCGTCTTTAACGATACATGAATAAATCCCTGCAGGTAATCCCGTGAACAGGCTATCGTTAATTTGCCAGGTAGCGCCATTGTCGATAGAGTAAAAGATTTGCGGCGTGGTTCCGGTAGCGGTGATTTCTATAGAACCGTTCTGTAGCCCGTCTGTTTCATCAGTGACGATGACTTGCTGTACCTGCGGACCGGGAATATCTTCTAAAATAACAGGGTTCTCAACATAAAATCCTTCACAGCCATTTTCATCCCTTACCCGAACGATATAAGACCCTGCCGGAAGATTGGCAAATATGCTGTCTGCCGAGAAAGTGTTGCCATCGTCGATCGAATACTCCAGGATTGCACCTGCCGGCGAAGAAACCGAGACGTCGATCTGTCCATCCCACCGGCCGCAGTGCGGAGCGGTAGTCTGGACCTGCGTAACCTGAAGGTCCCCGGCATCATTAATTGTATAAGCAGAAGAAGCCGATTCGCAACCGTTGCCATCAGTAATGGTAAGGACGTATTGCCCGGCTGGCAGGTTATAGATATCGATATCAGTTCCAAAATCATTGCCTGACAGGTCTTTCCATTGATAGGCTAAGGGCGGAGAGCCCAGGGCATAGAGCCCGGTGATCGAACCGGTGGCTCCTCCGCAGGAAGTAGCCGTCACAACAAGAGAAGTTTCATCAATCAGGATAGGTGGATAAAAGCCGACATGGATCGTATCGCTGCCTGTGCATCCGGTCTCAAAGAATGAAGCCCTGACCCAGAAGGTGCCGCTATCCGTAACAGTAATTTCAGGACTGCCGAACTGGCTGGTACTCCAGGAATATAGGTCGGCAGTGCAATTTGCGTTCAGCGTAACAGATGTCCCTTGGCAGATTAAAGTATCGGAGCCCAGATCAGGGTGAGGAGTGGGATAAATCTCAATCTCCCTGGAAGTATGCTCGAATCTCCCGGTAGGATACCAGATATCGACTCCCACCTCATGGATACCGGCGTTTTGAAAAGTATAGGTAGGCGAGAGTTCATTTGAATAATTTCCCGGGGCGAACTCATCGAAAAACCATTCGACACTGTCTGGAGTTGGAAGAAAATGAGGAAGAAAATGAACGGCAGAGCCCTGGCAGTAATCATCGGCCTCCCATTCGAAACGGTACAGGAAGTCGAGGAGAAAGTTTGGCAAATCCCAGGAATGATGTCTTCCTCCCAGATAAACACTTAAAGTGTCAAAATCACAAGCTGCGCCCGATTCCCAGGGTTTGTTGATCACACTGAGATATCTGTCCCATGGATCGCCGCATGTATCAGTCAGGCAGGAAGCATATATCCTTCCATCATTTGAAAGCTGAAGGCTCCACCCGGTATTTTCCCTGACCATGATGCCTGAATTATGAAAAGCGGCTGAATCCCCTGCAAACTGCATGTCAAACTGGTATAAAGAACCTCCGGACCAGGGGTCCCAATCGTTAATATAGGAAATATAGAGATATTTCGAATCAGGTGAGAATTCGCAATCTAAAAGCTCTGCATATGATGAACCTCCATTGTGATGGGCAATATAATAAGAAAAATCGATCTTACCGGTTTCCGAATCGAATGAACAAACCTCAAAATCATCTAAAGGACCTAAAATATGGTTCCAATAACAGGAAACCAGATGTTTTTTATCAGGAGAAACTTTAACCGGTCCACCCCCTTCATTAAATTCCCTGTAAATCCCCGGGGAACTATAAACCGGCACCGGGTTTACCCCGGCTGCATCCACCCCGAAACAAGCATACCGGTCATCAGTGAAGAGGCGGGTAATGACCCAATAACCGTCTCCTTCTTCATTTTTCAGTACAAACAGTTGTTCAGCGGCCTTGTTAGCTGCAGTCAGTTTAACATTTTTTATCGAAGTAACCCCGCCTAATCCATCGTCAAGATCCATATCCACCAGGGAATAGAACAAGCCATCAGGAAAGTCATGGGCTGATACGGTAAAGATATAATATTGCGTCTCTGAATTAGGTTTAGGAAATGCAATGACCGCTTGAGCAGGGCCTCCATCACTTTGCGGAAGTAAACTATCGCCATTTAGCATGACCTTATTATCACGATTCCATACTGTTAGCCCATCGCAATAAAATAAAATATTTCCGAGCGTATCGCTCATTATCGCACCATCGTGAAGTCCATGTGCTTTCGTTGGATTTACAAAAATAGGGACAGGATCGCCTGTAGTGAAGTTCATGCCTGCCCAATCCGAAAATATCCAGTTATCGGCTTCACGCTGGGCAAAGAGAGAGGGAGATGAAAGGAAGGAAAGAAGGATCAGGGATAATATGTTTTTATAAAGTTTCATAATGCCCCATCAAGATAATTTGGTTTGAAATCGTGGCATAAAAGTAGGATATATTGAGGAGAAAAGCAAGGGATTGGGCAATCATTAATAGCCGGCAGTTTCCCGCTTTCGCGGGAATCTATTTGCAAACCGTCATTCCCACGACAGTGGGAATCTCTCTGCCCGCCTTACCATTCTACTGTTTTCAATCCCGGTCACGTCATCCCGACGAGCGACAAAGGAGCTAGGAGGGATCTGATGAATTTGCTGATTTGCTGATTGGCCGATTTGTCGATTTGTAGATTTGTCGATTTGTAGATTTGTCGATTTAAATTAATCCTAAATTTACACGGATTTAAAAACCAGATTATGAAAAGATATTTATTAATACTCGTGCCAGTTATCCTGCTTTCATGCAATGCACCGCAAAAACCGACGGAAACGGCTAAAGTTGCAACTGAAGCTCCTGTTGCTCAGGTTCTTGCTATTGACAAGGGCAATGTGGCATTTGATGATTATTTCCTCGGCAAAACCATGCGCCTCGATTATTTCCACACCGGGACCGCGAAAGAAGAACTTTTTTCGCCTGACCGTATCGTATCCGACGGCCCATGGCCGGGGAGTGAGAACATCCTGGTTGATCCGCTCGAACTGGGCCTGTACTTGTTCGAAATTGCGGACAAGAAATCAAACATGCTGCTGTATTCCCGTGGTTTTGCCAGCGTCTTCGGCGAATGGCAAACCACTCCCGAAGCTGAATTGGGATATGGAACGTTCCATGAATCGATCCGCTTTCCCTGGCCGAAAAACCCGGTGAATGTCATCATGAAAAAAAGAGATACCGCAAATGTATTTCAGATCATCTGGACAACTTCCATCGATCCTGCATCCCGTAAAGTCAACCCGGCTGATCTTGCCCATACCGAAAAGGTCAGCGTCATCTATGATAATGGCCTGGCTGCGGAAAAGCTGGATATCGTAATCCTCGGAGATGGCTATACCGCTTCGGAAATGGGAAAATTTGAAAAGGATGCGAAAAGGATGGCTGATGTTCTGATGGATCACGAACCGTTTCTAACAAGAAAAAAAGATATAAATATTCGTGCTGTCGAGACACCATCTGAGGTATCAGGAGTTTCCAGGCCGCATCCGGGCGTCTTTAAGCGTACTGCCCTTTCAGCCCACTACGGCAGTTTCGACTCTGAGCGTTACGTGCTTTCATATGATAACCGCACCATCCGTGATGTCGCCTCAGCTGTGCCTTATGATTTCATGGTCATCCTGATCAATGAGAGGACCTATGGAGGAGGAGGAATCTATAACCTTTATACGACAGTTTCGGCCGACAATAAATTCGGGGAATATATAATGGTCCACGAGTTTGGCCATCACCTGGGCGCTTTGGCTGATGAGTATTATACTTCTTCCATAGCATATGAAATGCCTGAAATTAAGGTGGAACCATGGGAAGTCAACATTACCGCCCTTTTCGATAAAAATAGCCTGAAATGGAAAGACCTGGTGGAAGCAGGTACGCCCATCCCCACACCCTGGAATAAGGAACCTTTCGACCAGTTTGGCTACCGGATACAGCAGGAACGCGACAGCCTGAGGGCCGCCAAAGTGCCGGAGGAGATCATGGAAGCGCTCTTCATGCGGCAAATGAAACAGGAAGATGAGTATTTTGCAGCCGAGCAATACAGGGACAAGGTCGGCGCTTTTGAAGGAGCGGGTTATCTGGCCAAAGGCCTGTACCGTTCACAGATCGATTGCATTATGTACACCCGCCACATGCAGTTCTGCAAAGTTTGCCGGCGTGGTTTGGAAGATGTGATTGATATGTATTCGAAGTAACGAAATATGAATCTTGCTGCAACATTTTTCTTTTACTTGTTCGTGCTCCTGATTGGTATCATGCCTTTCAGGTTGCTTTATGTACTTTCGGATTTCGTTTCATTTTTGTTGAGAAAAGTTTTCAAATACAGAAAAAATGTCGTCATTAATAATCTTAGAAGTTCATTCCCTGAAATTAGTGAAGAGGAGACCCGGTTAATTGTCAAACGGACTTATCTGAATCTTTCTGATGTTTTTATGGAAGGCATCAGGGCTTTTACCATGACCCGGAAACAGATCAGGGAGCGACATCATATTTTGAACCCGGAAATCCTGGAACCTTATTTTGAAGCAGGGCAGGGGATCATTGTAGTGACCGGGCATTATGGAAACTGGGAATGGGGTGCATTATCACCTGCTTTACAAACCCGCTTTCATAACATTGCGTTCTACAAGCCACTGAAAAACAAGTGGATGGATAAGATGGTCAACAGGAACCGGTCGCGGTGGGGAACAACACTGGCTCCTATCCGGCAAACAACTAAAACCTTTGAAACTTATCGCGGTCAGACTATTTTGTACCTGATGGCAGCCGATCAAAGTCCTTCCAACCGTGAAATGGCTTACTGGGTGAGTTTCCTGGGACGCGACACCGCCTTTCTGCATGGGCCTGAAAAACATGCCCGGAACAATAATTACCCTGTAATATTTGTTGCAATCCGCCGGGTGAAAAGAGGATTTTATGAGCTCGAGCTGACATCCCTGGTTAAAGACCCTTCCAAACTGCCTGACGGGGAAATTACACGGCTTTTTGCGGAAAAACTGGAGGCATTGATCCGTGAAGATCCGGCCAACTGGCTCTGGTCGCATAGACGCTGGAAACTAACCCGCTGAGTACATCAGTTCAATTAGTTCCACGTATTGCTCTGCAATCACCTTTCTTCGCAGTTTGAGCGTGCTGGTCATAGCGCTGTTTTCAACACTGAACGGCTCGGCGAGCAAGGTGAATTTTACTACCCTTTCATATGGAGTTACATCTGCCTGGATCTGGTCAAGCTTCACCTGGAAGAGCTTTAATATTGCCGGATGAGATGTAAGTATTTTACGGTCAGTCGTGTCGACGCCAAGTTTTTCAGCCACACTTTTAAGGTGTTCGAAAGATGGAACGATCAGGGCAGAAACGTATTTCCGGTTGTCGCCAACCACGATGACCTGCTCGATTAGTTTTTCCTGTCCGAGCAGCAATTCCAGTTTCTGCGGCGATACATATTTCCCGACCGATGTTTTGAAGAGGTCTTTAATCCGGTCGCTCATCACCAGGTTACCGTCACTGGTGAAGTGTCCCTCGTCACCTGTCATATACCAACCATCTTTAAGTGCTTTAGCCGTTTCTTCCGGCTTTTTATAATATCCCCTGAAAACTGTCGGCCCTTTGACCATGATCTCACCTTCTTCGCTGAACTTGACAGCTAAACCCGGCATCACGGTACCGCAGGATTCAAATTCGTACCATTCGTTTTTAAAACATGAAACAGTAGCCGTTGTTTCGGTGGCCCCGTAGCCATAGGTTACAAAAAGCCCGGTGGCATGGAAAAACCGGAGGAGGTCCTCACGGATGGCAGCGCCGGCACAGGGCATCTGGCGGATGTTCTTTCCGAACACGTTACGCAACTTTTTCAGTACCAGCTTTTCAGCAACATTTCGTTTGAATTTTAATCCTGATGGCAGATCCATCGACTTGCTCCTGTACTCATTGCACTGGTGACCAACAGCGATGGCCCAGTCGAAAATGTTCTTTTTAACCTTCGGCCATTTTGCTGTTTCGACCTGTATCCCTTCATAGGTTTTTTCGAAAAATCTTGGCACAGTACACATCACGGTGGGATTTGCGATTAGCATGACGCTGATGACTTCCCTGGGATTTTCAAGGAAAACATTCACTGCTCCGCAGTACATCAGGTAAAATGTCCAGGTACGCTCAAATATATGACTAAGAGGCAGGAAGCACATGGAAACATCCTGGTCGGTAATGTCCAGCCGGTTATCGTGAATGGCAAAACATTCCATGAAATTATCATGTCCCAGCATGACCCCTTTCGGCTCGCCGGTGGTCCCGGAAGTGTAGAGGATGGTGGCCAGGTCGAAAGGCTGGGCCTGGTCGTAGAGCTGCTCAAGTTCCTCACTAAAAAGCGGGTCATCGCCAAGTTTAAGGAAGTTTTCCCAGGTGATGCATCTTTCGTCGGTTGTTTCAGTTCCATCCTGGAAAATGACGATTCTCTTCAGGCTTCCTGAATGGTCCAGCAGCCAGATCGCTTTTTCGAACTGTTCTTTGTTCCCGACGAACATCAGCTTCATTTCCGTTTCATCGACGATATATTTAACTTGTGATCTTGAAGCGGTTCCAAAGAATGGCACCACTACACCCCTGATGCCTAAAATGCCGATATCTGTTATAGTCCATTCCAGCCGGTTATCGCTGAAAATACCAATGAGGGACTCATGCCCGAAACCCAGCGAGATGAGTGCACGGGAAACCCGGTCGGCATCGCGGGTAAACTCATTCCAGGTATAACTTTTAAAGGATCCGCCAATGCTCTCCCGATACCTGAAAACTTCGCGTGAGCCATAGCGGGCAGCACGATCGCGGATCATATGGGCAATATGCTCTTTCATCAAAATTCAGATTATGTAAAATATTAAACGACAGCAGCAAAGGTGATGCTTTTATGGATATAATCCAAATTTTAGATATGAACTGCAGAAATTTATTTTTTATGATCACCTGGAAATCTAAAATAGATGCCAAAATAATTTATTATCTTTGACATAAAATGTCAACAATCATTATGTCAACTGTTGGACTGAGGTTAAGGGAGTTAAGGGAGAAAGCCGGGATATCCTTGCGGAAAGCGGCAATTCTATCCGGCATTGACTTAGCGGTACTGAGCAAAATTGAGCGGGGTAAAAGGCAGTTTAATAAAACTCAGATCATCAAACTGGCTGAGTTGTATGAGGTTAACCTGGATGACCTGCTGAAGCAATATTTAGGAGAAAAAGTCCTTTATAATTTAAAAGACGAACAACTGGCTACCGAGGCCCTGAAGATGGCCGAAAAATCAATCCAATATGGGAAATTATCTAATCTGGATATTAATGAAATTATACTGAAATCCAGGTCAGTTTTAAAAGGAGATAACAGGATTGAGAATGCATGGATTTTCGGTTCCTATGCCCGCCGGGATCAAAAACCGGGCAGTGACCTGGATATCATGATCAAAATTAAGAGTGGTGCAACTTTCAGCCTGTATGACATGGCGGAAATTCAATACCAGCTTGAGAACCTTTTCGGTTTAAAGGTTGATGTTGTGGAAAAAGATGCCCTGAGCCCTTTAACTTTTGAGTCAATATTGACTGAAATGATTGTGATTTATGGATGACAGGAACCTTCAGCGGCTTTTACATATTCATGAGGCCATTTTTTCCATCCATAAGTTTTGCCAGGATAAAACATTGGAAAATTTCAGGGAGGATGACTTGCTTTTCAGCGCTGTTTTACAGAAGTTTCTGATCATTGGAGAATCGGTGGCAAAGATTGACCAGGATTTATTGGACAAGTACACCTATCCATGGTATAAGCCACGCGCTTTCAGAAATTTCATCGCTCATGAATATTTTCACATCAGGCCGGAACGGATCTGGGATACTATCCACAACAACCTGAACGGATTGGATGAGATGATCCGTATAATCTTAAAAGACGAATACAATTATGAAGATTAGATTACAAGTTCCCATGTTATTATTTCTCCTGATTGTTCCATTATATCCGGGCTGCAGAACCGATAACCCTGAAATCAGGCAAGCAGTTACAAACCAGCTTCAACGCTATCCTGAATCAAGCTTGCAGGATATTTACAAGAGTTTTTTCCAGGATGAATTTGGCCCGGGGCATTTGCTGGAAGATACAGCCGGGGCGCGGAATTACCTTGAATATGAACTATCGGAAATGGCATCTTCCGGAAATCATGTTGCGGAGCCCTGCGGTGTAGGAAAGAACTTCTACCGTGTGCCGCTGGACCTGGTAAAAGACGGCATCATCAGTGACAACAGCTTGTTCAGCGCATTCATGGAAAGCGCTTCATCTTTCAGACTGCCGGATATTGAATTATGGAAAAAGAAGTGGGTAGAAATCGTGATTGTCATTGAAAGGATGAACCTGAACCTGCCGAACTTCGACGAGGATAAAAAATCCCTGGCAGACATGCACAGGCAAGGGGAAACTGCAGTGCATCACAGCCAGCAGTATGAGGAGCTTTATAAGCCGCACTACCGGATCCTGGGCAAGGAGGAGTGGGAGAGACTCCAGGAAAGAAATGCAATACCCAATAACCAATAACAATTTTGAATTCATTAGTCTTTGACATCCGCCATTACACCATCCACGACGGCCCGGGGATCCGGACGACAGTCTTCTTTAAGGGCTGCCCGCTTCGCTGTCGGTGGTGCCATAACCCGGAGAGCCAGGAGAGTGGAGTAGGGCAGGTTTTAGTGCAAAGGGTCCTGGATGGGAAGCTGTTTGAAAGCAAGTTGGCAGTTGGTAGTTGGCAGTCGGCAGGGGAGGTTATGAAAGAGATTGCGAAAGATGCTGTGTTTTATGACGAATCGGGCGGCGGGGTGACGTTTTCCGGCGGCGAACCGCTGTTGCAGTCAGAAGCTTTGAAGGAACTGCTGGGGCTTTGCCGGGAACAAGGCTATCATACGGCCATCGATACCTCGGGGCATGCAGAGCCGGTTGCTATGGAAAGGGTCATGGAACTGGCCAGCCTCTGGTTATTTGATCTGAAGCTGATGGATGACTCCAGGCACATGGAATATACCGGTGTTTCAAATGAACTTGCTTTGAAGAACCTCGAAACGCTTGCACTGGCCGGGAAAGAGATTATCATCCGTTTTCCGCTCATACCCGGGATTACTGACGGAAAAGATAACCTGGAAGCTTTAGCAATGATTATGTTAAAGCTTGGACTGAAACGGATCGATATTTTACCCTATCACGCAATCGCGAGGGATAAATACCGGCGGATGGGGAAAGATTTCCTGTTGGAAAGTCTAAAAGGACCTGATGATGCCAAAGTTGATGAGATAATGACGTTTTTTAAAGATAGGGGTTATTTGGTTGGAGTTGGAGGATGAAAGTTTTTAATGTTGAATGTTGAATGTTGAATGTTGAATTCGGGAATTTTTTATCTGCGTAAATCTGCTTTTAAATTTGCGAAAATCTGCGAGAAACCTTTTATGAATGACAGAATCAAAAAATTAAGGGATCAGAGCCTGCAGGCGATCAATACGCTCTCTCACGAACGGGCGCTGTTGTTAACGGAATTTTATCAGTCCAATGAAGCGAAGAATGTTTCCATCCCCGTTCAAAGGGCCATGGCTTTCCGGCATATCCTGCAAAATAAAAAGATTTGCATTAACGATGGTGAACTGATCGTCGGTGAACGCGGCCCTGCGCCCAAGGCCGTGCCGACCTACCCGGAGATATGCCTGCATTCACTGGAGGACCTGGAGATACTCCATACCCGCCCTAAGGTTTCGTATAAGTCGGATGAGGAAACCCGGAGGGTATACAGAGAAATCATCATCCCATTCTGGCAGGGCCGCACTCAGCGCGACCGGATATTTGCCGCGATGGACCGGCAATGGATCGAGGCTTACCAAGCCGGCATTTTTACCGAGTTCATGGAACAACGTTCCCCGGGACATACAGTGCTTGGTGGTAAGATTTATCAAAAAGGATTCCTGGATTTCATTAAAGAGATTGATGAGCAATTGAGAATGTTGGTTAACGTTGGTGTCAGTGATGCGGAAGCTAAGAGCGAAGAACTGAGGGCAATGAAGATAACCGCGCTGGCTATGATCCGTTTTGCAGAGCGCCATTCCGAAGAACTGATCCGAATTTCAAATTTCAAATTTCAAGGTGCCGAAAACAAAGAGAAAAGGGCTGAGCTATCAGAGATGGCTGATATTTGCCGTTGGGTACCTGCACATGCTCCCAGGTCCTTTCATGAAGCGCTGCAATACTATTGGTTCGTTCATATCGGCGTGATTACCGAGCTGAATCCCTGGGATTCATTTAACCCCGGCCGGCTCGACCAGAACCTCTACCCATTTTATCAGCGCGAAATCGCTGCAGGCAGCCTTACCCATGAAAAAGCCAAAGAAATCCTGCAATCATTCTGGATAAAATTCAACAACCAACCGGCCCCTCCGAAGATAGGAGTTACGGCCAAGGAAAGCAGCACATACACTGACTTCGCCCTGATCAATGTCGGCGGTGTCAAGCCCGACGGAAGCAATGCAGTCAACAAACTAAGCTACCTTATCCTCGACGTTGTGGAAGAGATGCGAATCCTCCAGCCAAGCTCGATGGTGCAACTCAGCAGGGAGAACCCTGACAGTTTTATCGAACGGGCAATGCACATTGTCAAAACAGGTTTCGGCCAGCCGAGTATTTTCAATATGGATGCTATCGTTCAGGAACTTGTCAGACAAGGGAAAACAATCGAAGATGCCCGTGATGGAGGAGCCAGCGGCTGCGTGGAAAGCGGAGCTTTCGGCAAAGAAGCCTACTGGCTAACTGGTTACTTCAACCTGCCTAAGGTGCTCGAGATCACCTTTCACGGTGGAATTGATCCGAGGACCGGTAAAAAAACAGGGTTGGAAACTCCGGGGTTGGAAACCATCGATAATGTCGCTGACCTTTTAAATACTTTCCAAAGCCAACTCAACTTTTTCATCGACATCAAAATAAAAGGCAACCTTATTATTGAAAAGCTTTTTGCTGAAAATATGCCGGTGCCTTTCCTCTCGGTCCTGATTGAAGACTGCATCGTCAATGGAAAAGACTACAATGCCGGCGGCGCACGGTATAATACCTCCTATATTCAGGGCGTGGGCCTGGGCAGCGTAACGGATATGCTCACGGCGCTGAAATATTGGGTTTATGACGGCAAGACGGTAAGACGGGAGGACGGTAAGACTGTAAGAATGGAAGACGGCAGGACGGTGAGACTGGAAGAGATGTTTCATGCAATGGCTGCTGACTTTGTGGGATATGAGGATTTACGGTATAAATTGATCTATGAAACCCCCAAGTATGGTAATGATGATGACTATGCCGATGAGCTGGCGGTCAAAGTGTTTGATATTTTTTTTGATGCGGTGGATGGCAGACCGAACACCAGGGGCGGAAAGCACCACATCATGATGTTGCCCACCACCAGCCACATTTATTTCGGAAGTGTGACCGGGGCCACACCGGATGGACGCAAAGCATGGCAGCCGCTTTCCGAGGGCATCTCGCCATTCCAGGGTGCCGACATCAAAGGTCCGACAGCGGTGTTGAAATCAGCATCCAAGATCGGCCACCTGCGAACAGGTGGAACTTTGCTGAACCAGAAATTCACTCCTCAGCTGCTGAACGATGAAAAAGGCATAACCAGCGTCGCAAAGCTCATCCGGGGCTATTTCCGCCTTAATGGGCATCACATCCAGTTTAATGTGGTCACAGCAGATACCTTGCGCGAAGCGCAGAAACATCCTGAAAAATACCGTGACCTGATCGTGCGGGTTGCCGGCTACAGTGATTATTTCAATGACCTGGGCACGGAACTGCAGGATGAGATTATCAGACGGACTGAACACGCACTAATTTGAACCGATCAAGCACCATACGTTCCGACCTGCTTCTTCTGCTGGCAGCCATCATCTGGGGTTTTGCCTTCGTGGCCCAGCGCATGGGTATGGAGCATATCGGCCCATTCCTGTTCAATGGAATACGGTTTGCGCTGGGAGCGGCAACGCTATTATTTGTCGTTAAAGTAAAAGGTTTGTTTGAAGATAAGACGGTAAGACTATATGACGGTAAGACGGTAAGACTATATGAAGATAAGACGGTAAGACTATATGACGGTAAGACGGTTAGACGGGTGAAATTGCCGACTGCCGACCGTCAACTGCCGACTGCCAGTGGCATTCTTCTCGGCCTGATCCTTTTCGCCGGTGCTACTTTCCAGCAGGCAGGTATTGTATATACCACTGCCGGCAATGCGGGCTTTATTACCGGCCTCTATGTTATCCTCGTACCGGCTTTTGGTATGTTTATCGGACAGAAAGCAAGGGCTAACCTTTGGGGAGGGGCTATCCTCGCCGCTTTTGGCTTGTACTTACTTTCAGTGACAGAAAGTTTCACCATATCCAAAGGCGATGTCTTGGTGCTTACCGGTGCGGTTTTCTGGGCCGTTCATGTCCTTTATACCGGCTGGCTTTCACCACGGACAGCCGTCATGCGTCTTGCGATTACGCAGTACACGGTTTGTGCAGCACTTAGCCTGATCGCCGCTTTGCTCTTTGAATCAAATACGCTGAAAGGAATTTATAGTGCTATAATCCCTCTTCTGTACGGAGGATTATTATCTGTGGGGGTGGCTTTCACCCTGCAGATCATCGGCCAGAAAAAAGCCCCGCCGGCGCATACCGCTATCATCCTAAGCCTGGAAGCAGTTTTTGCCGTCATCGGCGGTTTGTTGATATTATCCGAAACCATGACCGACCGGAAATGGATCGGATGTGCAATGATGCTGGCAGGGATGGTGCTGGCGCAAGTGAGAGTCGGCAGCCGGCAGTTGACAGTTGACAGTTGACAGTCGTCAGTCAGCACTTTGCACTCTTGCAAAGGGCCTTTTTTTATTTTGAATTTTTTGTACCTTGTCAAAAAATCCTGAAATGACATGAAGAGAAGCTACCTTCTTATTCTTTCTTTGCTCTGTTTACTGAATATCAATGCCCAGCAGGTTAACGACTGGGAAAACCCTGAGGTGGTGGGTATTAACAAATATGCCCCGCATTGCACCCTCATACCTTACCCTGATGAACGTATGGCCCTGGAAAATAACAGGATCATGTCGCCTGACTTTCAGATGCTGAACGGCTTATGGAGATTCAACTGGGTGGAGCGGCCGGATGACCGCCCAATGGATTTTTACCTGCCTGAACATAATGATTACAAATGGAAACAAATTCCGGTCCCTTCTAATTGGGAATTCCAGGGCTACGGAGTGCCCATCTACGTTAATATTCCTTATGAATGGACACGAAAGCCCAATCCGCCCGAAATTCCCCATGATTACAACCCGGTTGGCTCTTATCGCCATCGTTTTAACATTCCTGATACCTGGAGCGACAAACAGATATTTATTCACTTCGGTGCTGTGAAGTCTGCTTTTTACCTCTGGATAAACGGAAAGAAAGTCGGTTATAGCCAGGATAGCAAAACACCTGCGGAATTCGATATCACGGATTATATCAAACCAGGCAATAACCTGCTGGCCATTGAGGTTTATCGCTGGTCGGACGGGTCTTACCTGGAGTGCCAGGATTTCTGGCGCATCAGCGGCATCGAACGTGATGTTTACCTGTACGCACGACCCGCAGTTTATATCAGGGATTATTTTGCCCATACCAGGCTGACCAGTGATTACTCCGAAGGGGATTTTAAACTTGAAGTCGATGTAATTAACAGCGGGGCAAAGAAGACTAAAAATCTTACTCTCCAGGCGAAATTACTGGCTACAGACGGTAGAATTACTGTTGCCTCATTTTCCGAAGAATTTTTTCTTAATAAGCAGGAGAACAGGGAGATTATATTTGAGCAGCTGATAGCAAAGCCCAGGAAATGGTCTGCCGAGACGCCGGACCTTTATACACTTGTTCTGTCGGTTTATAATGAAGATGGGATTTGTGAAGAAGCACTCAGTTGCAAGGTTGGTTTTAGGTCATCCGAGATAAAAAACGGCCAATTACTGGTAAACGGTGTTCCCATCCTGATTAAAGGCGTGAACCGGCATGAGCATGATCCAGTGACGGCGCATGTCATATCGGAAAAATCCATGCTGGAGGATATTCGCCTGATGAAACAGTTTAACATCAACACAGTGCGGACCTGTCATTACCCAGATGATCCCGGGTGGTATGAGCTTTGCGACAAGTATGGCCTTTATGTGATCGATGAAGCCAACATTGAATCGCACGGCATGGGCTATGATCCTGACCTCACCCTCGGTAATGACCCGCGGTTCATGACAGCTCACCTGGCCAGGGTGCAATCTATGCTTGAACGCGACAAAAACCACCCCAGCGTGATCATCTGGTCGATGGGCAATGAAGCAGGCGACGGGGTGAATTTCGATACCTGCTACAACTGGATCAAGCAGCGTGACCCGTCACGGCCGGTCCATTATGAAAGGGCAGAGCTAAGATGGAACACGGGCGGATCGATCTGGGATTGGGTGGACCAGGGGATACAGCAAAAAGACGACAAAGGAAGGATATATTATGCCTATGGTGGCGATTTCGGTCCCTCTGGAACCCCGAGCGACAGCAATTTCTGCATCAACGGGCTTGTTTTGCCTGACCGGACGCCTCACCCGGCCCTGTACGAGGTAAAAAAAGTTTATCAATATATCGGGATTAATCCGGTGGATGGGTCGTTTGGGAAAATATCGGTGAAAAACAAGTATGATTTTATTTCAGCAAATAACCTGGATATTCACTGGAAACTGACAGGCGACGACCAGGTCATCGCATCCGGGATTATAGAACAGCCGGATATTGCCCCGAAGGGAGAAAAGATCTTTGAACTTGGCCTTCCTGCTGTTGAGCCTCTCCCCGGCGTGGAGTATTTCCTGAATTTCAGTGTCACGACCCGGGAATCCTCAGGGTTGGTACCCAAAGGACATGAGGTGGCCGGCGAACAAATTCCTTTGCCCTGGAAAGCCGAAATCAAACCGGTTAAGGATAAAGCTTCCCTTGAGACCATCTGGAGCAAAGACCGAAAAATGCTGACCGTTTCAGGAGTCGATTTCATTGTCATGTTTGACACCCTCACCGGGACGATGACTTCCCTCGAATTTAACAGGAAACAATTTTTAACGCTGGGTCCTGAACCAAACTTCTGGCGCGCCCCGATCGACAATGATTTCGGGAACCAGATGCAGGAAAGGTGCGCTGTCTGGAAAGAGGCCAGCACCCTGAGGGTGGTAAAATCCTTCAAAGTAGTCAAACCAGCTAAGGGCGAAGTGCATATTACCGCAGACTTCCTGTTGGGGAACGCCCGGATTCCATACAGGGCAACCTATGTTATTTACGGCACGGGAGATATCATTATTTCCGCCGAAATTGATCCCGGTGCTGCCGAACTGCCGGAACTACCGCGCTTTGGCATGAACTTCAGGATACCGGCAGAATTCAGCCAGGTGAAATGGTACGGGCGCGGTCCCTTTGAGAATTACTGGGACCGTCATACAGCCGCCTTTGTAGGTGTATATGAAAGCAAGGTGGATGATCTCGGTTTCCCTTATCTGAGGCCACAGGAAAACGGTACCCGCACTGATATCCGGTGGATGTCATTAACCAATGAAGATGGCATTGGTCTGATGATTGCGGGTTTGCCTTTGATTTCCGCCTCAGCCCTGCCTTTCACTACCAGCCAGCTTGATTACACCGATAACGGATTCCGCCATACTGCCGATCTTGTACCTAACGATTTCATCGATCTGAATATTGATTACCGCCAAACCGGTGTAGGTGGCAATGATAGCTGGGGGGCAAGACCCCTTCCGGTTTATACTTTGTTTGCAGGTAAATACAAGTATAGCTTCCGCATCCGGCCGATCAATCAAAATAATGACCCGATGAAAATCAGTAAAGTTGTATTTTTGCCTGATAATTAAAAAAGCCTATCTATGAAAGTGAAAGAGATTTCCCTTTTCGCCATGATTGTTCTTATATTTATTGGATGTACTCGCCAAACTCCGTCTGTAGAACGTCCCGATATCATTCCCATTCCTTACAAGTCCGAAATGAAGGGCGGGAATTTTAAAGTCAATGGAAAAACAAAAGTATTGATGAATTCTTCAGACAATAAAGTGAAGAATGTTGCAGAAGCATTGCAGTCAACCCTGTCTGCGTATACTAAAAGGTTTCTTTCAGTAAGCCAGGCCGGCGGAAAACAACCGAAGAATTCCATCTTCCTGAAGATAGATGAGACCTTATCTGAAGATTTAGGTAAAGAAGGCTACAAATTATCTGTAAAATCATCACGGATTGAGATCAGCGCCCCGGAGCCGGCCGGGCTTTTTTATGGCGTGCAGACCCTGTACCAGCTTCTTCCGCCTGGAATTTACAGCAGCCATGATAGCCTGGCGGATGCAGACCTGGATTTGAAAATCCCCTGTATTGAAGTGACGGATAAGCCTGCTTTTCCCTGGCGCGGGATGCACCTGGATGTCTCACGTCATTTTTTCCCGAAAGAATTTATTGAAAAATATATCGACCTGATCGCGCTTCACAAAATGAATGTTTTTCATTGGCACCTGACGGATGACAATGGCTGGAGAATACAAATCGACCGGTATCCTTTGCTAACGGAAGTTGCCGCCTGGAGAGCTGATCGGGAAGGGATACCATGGGCGGAGTGCCAGCCGCAACGCCCGGGGGAACCTGCAACTTACGGTGGTTTTTATTCAAAGGAAGATATACGGGAAATCGTTGAATACGCTGAACAAAGGTTTGTAACGATCATTCCGGAAATTGAAATGCCGGGGCATACTTCGGAGGTTTTTGCCGCTTACCCTGAATTTTCATGCACGGGTAAGAGAACAACCGTACAGACAGGCTCGTACTGGCCGAATAATGATATTTTCTGTGCCGGGAAGGATGAAACTTTCGGTTTCCTGGAGATTGTCCTGGATGAGGTGATGGAGCTCTTCCCGTCAGAATATATCCATATCGGCGGTGATGAGGCCGATAAAACTGCCTGGAAATCCTGCCCTGATTGCCAGGCCAGGATCAGGAAAGAAGGCCTTTCCGGTGTGGATGAGCTCCAGAGTTATTTTGTGAAAAGGATCGAAAAGTACGTGAAGGCTAAAGGTAAACGGATGATCGGCTGGGATGAGATTCTGGAAGGCGGAATTGCACCTGATGCCACCGTCATGTCGTGGCGCGGGTATGAAGGTGGAATTGATGCGGCCAGGCAAGGACATCAGGTGGTCATGTGCCCGGGTTCCTATTGTTATTTTGATCATTACCAGGCTGATCCTGAGTTTCAACCCGAAGCTATCGGTGGATTGACTACCGTGAAAAAGGTCTATTCATTTTTTCCCATCCCATCTGAGTTATCCAGGAAAGAGGGTGAGCTGATCCTGGGTGGCCAGGGGAATGTATGGACAGAATATATTTCCACTACTTCCCATGCTGAATATATGGCTCTGCCAAGAATGACCGCATTGGCCGAAGTACTCTGGAGCCCGGTAAATCTGCTTGACTGGGATAACTTCCGGTCACGGTTGCAAACCCAGTTTTCAAGGTTCGACCGGATGGATGTTAATTATTCCCAGGGTTCAGGAAAAGTTGATTTGACTCCATTGATGAATGTGGATAATAAGCCTTATACGCTAAAGCTCGAAACAGAAGAAACGGGGACCTCCATCTATTACACCCTGGATGGTAATACGCCGGACCGGAGCTCCTTTATTTACAGAAAACCCATAAATATCGACCATGATGGTACTTTAAAAGCAGTTGCTTTCAAAGATGATAAACAATTGGAAAAGCCTGCGGAATATGAGATAGAATATCATCGGATTGTTGGTAAAAATATTATTTACCTTGAAAAGTTCAGTGAACGCTATCCTGGAAACGGGCCTCAGACATTAAATGATGGCTTAAGCGGCTCATTGAATTATAATGATGGCTATTGGCAAGGATTTAATGGAAATAATGTGGATGTCGTAATTGATCTGGGTGAGGATTTTACTTTCAAAACCATTTCTGCAACATTCCTATTGGATCAGAAAAGATTGATATTTATCCCTGAAACAGTGAATTATTATTTATCGGAGGACGGGGAAAGATTTCAGAAAATAGCAAGTGTAACGCATAATATTTCTTTAAACAATGAAAGGGTACTGACTAATGATTTTACTGCCAAACTTAACAAGCCTTTAAAAGTTAAGTATCTCCGTGTTGAAGCCATCAACATAGGGGTATGCCCGGAATGGCATCCGGAAAAAGGACAAAAAGCGTGGCTTTTTATCGATGAAATCGTAGTTAAGTAAATTAGTGAATTTTTTAATAGCTGATTATCATGAAGATCGTATCCATCATCTCATTCCTGGTCATTTTAGCCCTCCCCGGGTTTTCACAGCCTGATCCTGCCGTTTATTACGCTGCTTCACGCCTTGACTATTATACCAGTGAAGAAGTGGGAGAGATACTGGTATACGTTCCCGCAAGGTTAAAAGGACATAAGATCAACATCGACCTTGTTTTTGAATATGAATCCCTGAACAAGGGCTATCCTGCTGCTTCAAGCGGTATTTCAACCGTTCCTTTTCCTATGGGGCGTTTAAGACAAGGGCAGAATGAGATCACTGTTTCTTTTTATGAAGGTGATAAATGGATCGATTCACGAAAAGTCTGGATTACAGTGAGACCCCATCGCGACAACGCGGTAAAGATTGACCGGGCTACCGGCGGGCTTTCCGTCGCCGGGCTGCCTTTCTTCCCTTTTGGCTTTTACACATATTTTCCTGTGCTGTCGACCATGCCCGAAGAAGAAGCCGTAAAAGGATTTAACCTGATCTCCCCTTATCAGAAAATAGGCAAAAAATCCCTTAAAGACCGGAAAGCTTACATGGACAGGTGTGCCAGCCTGGGCATGAAGGTGAACTACAATCTATGCAGCGTTACCGGCGGTTGCGGTGTCGGAAGTTCCCGCCTGCCGGGCCTTTCCAGGCATGAGAAACTGGAAATGCTCCGGAAGGAAGTAGAGAGGTTCCGCGACCACCCGGCACTGCTGGCATGGTATATCGCTGATGAGCCTGACGGTCAAGACCTACCGCCTGACTCATTACTGGAAACTTACCGTCTTATCAAAGAGCTTGATCCTTACCACCCGGTAAGCGTCGTTTTCATGTCGCCCAGGAAGGCCGCTGATTATCGGGACGTCATGGATATTGCCATGACCGACCCATATCCCATTCCGCAGGGAAAAGTTGTTGAGGTTACGGCATATGTCGATCTTCTTAAAAAAGCTTAT